>FTIZ01140016.1_pt1 | contig 15578 bp, 19 predicted proteins | sample 1658381 | NCBI WGS metagenome assembly FTIZ01 (sample SAMEA3914822, study PRJEB12502) | metagenome | biome: forest; material: soil | place: USA | collected 2012-03-12 | depth 0.1 m
ACAGAGACCGGGCTGTATAGCGGGATGCTTCTGAGGGCTTGGTTTGTGGCGTGCTCTGGGGTGTCCGGCTCCTGGAAGCTGGAAGTGACCTGGACGGCCGGCCCATTGTCGATTTGTATGTCTGCAAACACGAGCTTTGCATGCTTTACTCGTTTCCTGGCGAGGAAGCCGTGGACGGTGACGGTCTGTCCGTCCTTAAACTCGGCGGCTGTGGAGGCGCTTGGGAAGTCATCTTGGCCGAGTCAGCGGTGGTGGGTTGGATGAGTCGTGCAGAACTTGAAGATTCCTACTGTATCTGGCCCATTCTTCCCGCAGTTGCTGCCCGACAGCCTTCTGCTGCTCGCTGGCTGCGCTTTCGACGATCTTGGACTGAGCAGCAGCACTGTGTGTAAGACGGCTGCCGCCTTGGAGTTGCAAGCGGCGGATGTGAAGGAATTGAGAGTGGACTGAGGCTCGTAAACATGTCAATTCCCGTTGTCCAAGGCCGCAGAGGCGCCGCAGCGGGAGACGGGACAATGCCATTCGAGTTTGGCAGGTTCAGATCTGAAAGGGATTCACATGCAAGTCCTGTTCAAATCAAAGTCTCCCTCGCTGGAAGTCAGATGAGAATCGAGCTCAGTTGACACTGCTGCAGCACCCCTGTCGCGATCTGAAAGTCCCATATTTCCTTGGCCAATGTTTGGCCCGAGCAAACTCCAGAGTGGGTCCACTGCTCGAGAGCGACCCTCAAAAACAATTTGCACCCAGCAGATTTTGATCTTTTTCTTCTTTTCTCTTTATCCCTTCCATTCAAAACAAAGTGAGTGCAACCACCACGGCCGATCGACCCGCACAAGAGCTCTTGCTAACAACGTAACCAGATGATGAAAGCCTAGGTGTTCATATGATGACACTTCCTCCTTTCGGAGCTTCCAAACTCTCCCCTCACGGGGCTTAAGCGGTTTGGCTGTGATGGAAGGAGGAAGCATGAAATAAGCGTTCGGCACAGACCTTGTTACTCATCGGACGCAATGACGGCATCTCTGATTACTCTGAATGCGAAGAAGGGCCACGCAGGCGTCCAAGTGGACGGGGAACGGGTGTGTGCTGAGGCTGGTTGAGCGCGGAAGAGGGCATGGGCTTCCAAGTGGAGGTTGTTGCACTTCGCCTTGACGACACAGCTTCCGGCGACACTGGGTGAATGGATTCGAGACACGTGTCGTGTGTCCTACGGTACCCCGAGGGCTCCGCATGTGTAGCCAGTAGCTTCAGGTAGATGTTCCCCAACTCAAGATAGCCTCAGCTTTCCCGACCGATCACAGAACCCCGTGTATCTGAGCCGCCAAGATTCGTGTGAATGCAAATGCCATCGAGGTCGTTTGTAGATGCGGCAGATATGGAAAGCCAAGTTTTGCTGATTATGTTGCTTCTGGAGAGGATGAGGTTGCAATATCGAGTTTGCTTTGCACCGTGTGCCTCCAGAACACATCAGCCTCCAATCTGGGGATTGCCCAGAGCAGCAGGAGTCAGCAAACGGCATTGTGCAGCGCCCGAGAGATTGCCCCTCCTCGAAACTCGCATTTTGGCCACGGCCTTGGCCGCCAAGACACTGCTTGTGCCCGTCATGCCCGGCCCGCGGTACTTTCCTTTGACAAGGGGCTCCTGGTCGACGGTTCCTTGCCCCTGTTTGGGCGGGCAGAAGCGCATTCTGGCGACTCCAGCGCCTTCTGCCGATCAGAAGCAACCCCGAGCGTTACTTGACCTATCGCTTGCCAGACCTCGCGCGACTGGCTCACTGCAGCTCCAACGCCGACCAACCTTGGGTCCCACGACGCCCGCTGCCCAATCGTGACCTCACCTCCGCCCATTACCCCATTCCCCGTGCGCACTTCATTCAACCATCGGGGATCAATAAACTCGTCGAGGACCGGCCTGGATTGTCCATCCTGTGAGACAATTAGCGTCCACCATCCGCCAACCGACTCGAGCCACCGCGATCCCGAGAGTCCGAGAGACCGGTTTTTGTCAGTAGCAACGCCGCGTGGCCTTCGCCGCCAGCGTCTTAATAACCATGGCGAGCTCGTTTGAGAAATCGGTCAAGGGCGCGACCAAGGTCAAGGTACGGCGCCGGCGTTCTTTCTTCTGCCACTATCATCGGAGACGCACTGTCTTCGCATCCGGCAGATCGCTAACAACCACTATCCCAGGCCGCGCCCCCAAAGACAAAGTACATCGAGCATATTCTGATCGCAACACATGCCGGCGAAGCTGGTGTTGGAGAGGTGTTCAGGGCGCTGCAGTACCGACTGCGGGACTCTACATGGACCATCGTCTTCAAGAGCTTGATCACAGTCCACCTGATGATTCGAGAAGGCTCACCAGATGTGACGCTGGCCTATCTCGCCAAGCACAAGAACATCCTCGCCGTGAGCGTGTTCTCTGATGGTCAGGAACGGACTCGGCTGCACTACTTCTACCCTCCGCTGACTCTCCACCGTGCAGCACAAACACAAGGCCGAAACATCCGCCACTACTCGAACTACCTCACCGAGCGATCGCGCGCTTACAGAGAAACCAAGGTCGATTGGGTGCGAGCCAAGGACCCCCGGCTAGAGAAGCTTTCCGTGGAAAAGGGCTTGTTGCGCGAGACCGAGGTTGTCCAGCATCAGCTCACCGCTCTCCTCAAATGCGACGTCATGGAGACCGAGCCGGAGAACGAGATCACAATCACTGTCTTCAGGTTGCTAGTGTTGGATCTGCTCGCCCTCTTCCAGATCTTGAACCAGGCCCTGATCAACATTCTTGGTGAGACACCCCTCGGTAGCACACGGCCGTCCCCAACTGACCTGGCCGTACATAGGCCGCTTCTTCGAATTGTCCAAGACGGACGCCACGAGGGCGATGGAGATCTACCGAACGTTTACGAAACAGACGGACTATGTGGTGCAGTACCTCAGTGTCGCGAGGCAATACGAGCACCACACTAGAGTCGAGGTTCCGAAATTGAAGCACGCTCCCGTAAACCTAGGTCGCCAGCTCGACGAATATCTGAAGGATCCTGATTTTGAGATTCACCGGCGACAATATCTGGCAGAGCTGGAGGCGAAGAAGTCAAAGGGCGGGTCATCAGGGGCCTCTAAGTCGGTCAAGGTTGAGTTTGCGAAACCGTCCTCGAGCGCAAACACAGCGCAACCACCACCAACGCCTGCCAAGCCAGAGCCCGTCAAGGGCCCTGATACCGACCTCATCGACTTCTTCGAATCCATCGAGCAGAACCAGACTCCCATGGCGGTACAATCGCAGCAGCAGCCGCAGCCCCAAACACAAACACAGATGCAGATGGGCATGTCCCCATGGGGTCCAGCGCCGTTCCAACCGCAGCAACTACCCCAGGTCCAAACAGGCTTCGTCTCCCAGCCAACAGGATTCCCAGCCACTGTTCCTTTCCAACAACAGACCCAGCAGGCATTCTCTCCAACCCAACAGATCCCTCAACAGGTACAGCCAGCCTTCACCGGCGCCGGCTTCGGAGGATTTTCTTCCCAGCCGCAGCTCAATGTTGGCTTTCAACCCAGCTCTCTTTCGTCAATCCCACAAGACTCCGTTGTCACGTTCCAGAACACCGCGACGCCCGCCTTCCAAGGGCTCCAGGCGCCACAACAAACCACCAACCCCTTCCGCCAGTCGATGCTCATGAACCAACAGACAGGCACCCCCTTCGCTCCCGCGCCGGCGCCGACAAATACTCAGCAGCGCCCAGCCACAAGCCAGTCCACCAACCCCTTTGCCCGTTCCCCACCCCAGGCAACCCAGCCCTTCGGGACAGTGGCATCGAACTCTCCCTTCCAGCCTCAGCCTGTCCCACAGCCCGCCGCGATACCCGCCCCCATGCAGCCGCTGCAAACCGGAACCAACCCGTTTGCAAAGCATTTTGGGGCGGCGCAACCGGCTCAGCCGACTCAGCAACGGCCAGTCACGGCCGGTGGCATTCTATCCCAGCCCACCGGGAGCACGAACCCATTCCGGCAGGGCGCTTTTGTCAACCACACTACCGGGATGGGCTGGCAGCATAATCAACAACAAATAGGGGGTGGATTGGACCAACTAGACACAGTTCAGGTTTTCCCTCGACCGGCGCAGCAGACACCCTGGCAACAGTAGAGGGTCGTATCAGCTCTCCAGGCTCCCAGGCTGCTACGCCGAAGGCAGAAGGACGGCGAGGTGCCCGAGGCGGGCGGAGCTGGGATCTGATGAGGCCCGGTGGTTCATTCGGTTGGCACAGCATCTAGCGTGGCGTTCGATTGGTTTGGTTTTTTGGTTTGGCTTTCCTTTCTGTTTGATTCAGTGCGGTGAGATCAGACGGCCATGCCTCTTATGGCACGTCGGGCGTGTTTACTCAGCCCACGACCCGGAACCCTGTCCACATGCTGCTCAACGAATTATCTGGGAATCTAGACTTGGAGGGACAAGGATGGGCAACTGAGCGCCAGAACTTGGCTAACTCAGTGTCGCTGTAAATTTAATATCTTGGTCTTCATTGATTCTTTATGCTGGTTGTCCATCCGCGCCTGATCACCCATCCTACTACATGCGGGTAGGCGACTACGGTTTTGCCAATGCCTCCTTGCCAAACCCTGGTATTGTTCGCTTTTCCAGCCCCCGTTCCCATATCCCATAACCCAACGCCAACGCTATGCGTAACAAGGAGAAGCAGAAAATGGCAGCCACAGCCACTCCTGTATCAGTCCAATTCCATCTTGTCGCCCACGGCAGCAATCCCCGCGCTCATGGTAGCCACCTCCCCGGCTAATAACCCAATGCCGACCTCCTTCTCGTCTTCAATGAAGACGCCCAACCCGGCAAACGCTTCGAACATGGCTCTTGTTGTGTACTCATCGAAGCTATACCCACCCGTGATGTGCGCCGGATCCACCTTGTACTTTTCAATGCCCCGGTGCGTCAGACCGGCGTGCAACTTGTACCGGCTCGGCACAAAGTCCATCCCGCCAAACGGATCGTACGGTCCCTCGGGTGCCGGTGCCTTCTTCTTCTCCTTGAGTCCGCGAATCGACAGCCGCCCCACATCCGCGGCGGCGGTCGCCGTGTTCACTGCAGCTTCAACCGCCCGGTTCGCAGCCGCCTGCCCGCGCCGCTTAAGCTGCACCCTCTGTGCGCCGGCACCCGCCTCACCCTGCGCCAGGCTGTCCAGCTCAGCCTCACGGTTCCGCACCCGCTCGCGCTTCTCCTCCTCGGCCTCGCGCAGCGCCTCGACGCGCCTCTGCCGCGCCGCGTCCCGCTCCGCCGCCAGCCGCCGCCGGGACTGCTCGTCGGCCTCCTTGCCCGCCTTGCGGTTCCGCTCGATGTCGGCCTTGTGCTCGGCCTCCCACTGCTGCAGCGTCGCCTCGGCGGTGCGCCGCTGCGCCTCGCCCCCCGAGACCAGGTCGAAGGTCAGGTCCTCCACCATCTGCAGGTAGTTGTTGAAGTCGCGGAGGGTCTCGAAGTCGTCCTCGGCCTGGTTGAAGACGGCGGCGACGCGGCGGCGAATGTCGACCTCGCGCTCGACCGAGAGGTCGCCGAAGAAGGCCGAGCGGAAGCCCTTGCGGCGGAGGGTCCGGTGGCAGCCTGCGTAGGGGCACTGGTTGGGGCCGTCGTTGAAGAGGCGGTTGACGCAGTTGGAGCACATGGAGTGGTAGCACTCGGGGTTGATGAGGAACTCCATGTCTTTGTTGAGGTAGCGGATCGTCTTGCAGACGGGGCACATGTCTTCGGTGCTGATGACGGGGAGGGCGGAGGCGGCGCCGGTGCCGTTGCTGGTGCTGGCGGCCGCCGTGCGAGCGCCGCCGGGCGCTCTTCGTGACATGGCGGCGGTGTTGTGGCGGTTTGATATTAGAGGGGGGGAAAGATGGAGTGGATTTCGAATTGGGAGAGTAGCAGTCGTGATATAGGGCTATTGGCGATCGAATTTGTAATCTCGAACTTTCTCGCTCCCTGCTTGTTGAATCGTTGTGGTTGCAAGGTCCAACCAAATGCGCTGCAGCTGGGTCTGGCCAAGCGAAACAGACCACTGCAGATCCCTGTCAGCTTCCACTGCAGCGGCTGGTCTGACTGCGGGGTGGAGGGGTCTCGAAATGCTGCCCCACCATAGCTCACTTGGTTCCATCAACTTCCAAGTCCCGCGCAACACCATCACCAAAAAGGCAGCCACCCACCGAAGTATATACAGAAACCAAGTGGCCTGAACTCAAGCTTAATTAAAAAGAGCTGACCATGACGGACAAAGGTGCGCTACTGTTTCTCTCAACGCCCTCTTTTCCCTCCCCACGTTCCCAACCACTGCCACAGCCTTACTTGGAGCAACCGCCACGAGAGACCCGGCTTGACGAGAGTACTGACACTTTCCTCCCACCAGAGTTAACCCCCGCCGAAGAGGCCGCGGCCCGCGCCAAGGAACAAGCCGAGCAGGACGCTCTTCCCTACAAATGGACCCAGACCATCGCCGACCTCGACATCACATTCTCGGTTCCCGGCAACCTCAAGGGGCGTGACCTCGTCGTCGACATCAAGAAGCAGTCCATCTCGGCCGGAATCAAGGGTCAGGACCCGATCCTCAAAGTACGTCCCTCTTCACCTACCCGCCCTCCCTTCCAAAGCACAGCCCAAACACAGCTAACCCCCCTCCCCCATCACGCAGGGCACCTTCCACCAAGCAATCCGCACCGACGACAGCACCTGGACGCTCTCGACAGCGCCCAACAACACCAAGGTCGTCGAGATCCACCTGGACAAGGTCAACAAGATGGAGTGGTGGCCGCACGTGGTGACGGACGCGCCCAAGATTGACGTGACCAAGATCGTGCCGGAGAACAGCAAGCTGTCAGACCTGGACGGCGAGACGCGCGGCATGGTCGAGAAGATGATGTTTGACCAGCGGCAGAAGGAGCAAGGGCTGCCGACGAGCGATGAGCAGAAGAAGGCTGATATCCTCAAGAAGTTCCAAGAGCAGCATCCTGAGATGGACTTTAGCAACGCCAAGATTAGTTGAGAGAGGAGAGAGGGTGTGTGTGTGTCGAGTCCAGCTGGGTGGTGGTGTGGGTGGTTGTGTGTGATCTCGAGGGTGCTGGCTGCTGGTGTTGGTGTTAAGGGTCAAGGCTTCCTTCTACCACTTCCGTTCAAGGGGGACGGCACGCGACGCATTGAAATGTCCACAAACCCCCTTATGACCACAATCTTAACTTTTATTGCTTACGTCTACCGAGGATTCGAAAATGTGAGGGGTGAAACGAATCGCCAGGACCACGGGGTATGTTTGCCAAGGGTCGAGGCGTCAGAGAGCCCATCCGCTTTGTTCTTGGAGCCGCCAGCAATGTGGATGCAGATGGAGAGCTGCAAACCATCAAATTGTCAGACAATTTGGCGTTCCGTTGTCTACCACCGACTTGGTGATGATACTAAGAGATCCTTGCCCATTGGTACGGCAGTGAGAGATGAGATAAGAGAAGAAAGCTGAGAGGAGAGATGGCTGGTTTAGGTAATCATGAGAATGGGGACGGACGTTGGAGATGCTGAGATAGTTCGATTCACATCGACTAAGAAACAGCCGCAATACAGCCCCCCAAGAGGGACTATTGCAGTTTGGCCAGCCTGGCGGCCATGAACTTGCTCATCCGCTTGGGTCCGCCCAACTCCTCGTCGAGCGGGACGAGGCCCGTCTCACTGTCCAAGGCCCCGTCCTGCTGTGCAAAGCCGCCTTGCTTTTGGATTAGCTGGTTTCGCAAACGGTTGTACTCAACCGCCGCGGCCTGATAGAGAAGGTTATCGTCCATCTCGTCCGGTTCAGTTGGATCCACCGAAACAGCCCGCTCCACAACCGTGTTCGCCATGGTCTGGTGTTCTGGTGGAGTCGGCTCGGCTACGGGTGTGGCCCGGGCCATACTGAAACTCGTGGGGAGCTGATATGGCCCCGGGGGTAGCCCAGTGGACTGATACGGTGAAGGAGATGTGACAGTAGCACGATCTTTCTTGAACCTCGACACTCGCTTCGGCGGTTCCTCGGGATCCTTGAGCATTTCCGGCTCCACTGTCTTTTCGACAATGTCGCCAACGTATGCGATTTGGCGCTCCTTGGATTTGACGTCTGGTGGCGGCCGAGACACAGGATTGGGGGCAATATCCAACTCCGAGGCGAAGCTGACGCTCTTCTTCTTTCGAGCTTCACTTGCCGGGGAAGCAACTGTTGGGGAAGTGGCTGTTGGGCTCGATTCCTCCACCACCGCAATCCGGCCGATGCCTTCATCCACCACCTTTTTGGGCTTGGTTTCCGAGGGGCCGACTGTGAAGGCAGACTTGCCGTTCAGACGCTTCTCGAGCTCCTGCATGCGAGCCATGTAATCCGAGGTGATGACGCTGCGCTTGGAGCGCCCGAGCTCATCTTCGCCATCCTCGTTATCTGTCTCGTCCTCGTAGTCATCATCCATGTCGTCCCAGTCCATGTCATCTTCATCACCAGAGTAACCCTCTTCGAGCTGCAGCTCGGCCACCACGGGGCCGATCTCCGACATGCTGTACTCGAGCATTTCACGGCGCAGTTGGCTCTCTGCTGCCGACTCGTTATCCGGGATGACGGCTGACGACATGTCCATCGCTTCCTGTTCTCTGGCCTTCTGCATGAGCCGTTCAACTTCCTGAACCGCCCTTGACTGCGGAGGCTCAACGGAATCAGGATCCGGCTTGGTATCGTCGGCAAAAGAGACAGACTTTTTGCGAACGGGGGTATCGTTGCGCGGGGTGCTTTGCTGGGTCCCGTTTGTCGATGTTGTAGGGACCGCATTCCCCTCCTCTGAAGGCCCCTCCTGGTTTGAGCTAGGCGCGGGCGTCTCCTGATTCTCTAGCAAATCTGCCTCCTTCTCCGGAAGATCCTTCTCTTGGATCCCCACCTTCTTCAGCGCCTCAACGATCTTCGGCTCGACGTCGGCACTGCCTTGGAGGCGGAAATTGACGACATTGCCATCCTCGTCCAATTCCTCGATGATGTCGGTGATGGGCAGGCCGCTTTCCTGGTCGGTCCCAGCATCCGGCTGGGCAATAACGGCGGCGGCGGCAAGCCTGTTTTCCTCGTTCTCGAGGAGCTTCGTCAGGGACTCGATGTTCTGTTCGACGTAGTCGAGGCGGCGCGTGAGCACGCTGATGATCTGCTGGATTTCCCTGAGATCGTTCTTCCCCAGGATCTCGTTCACTTCTTTTTTTGAGAGCAGGTTACCGTCGAAATCGCGGCGAATGCGGCGGAGCTGCTCGTGGGGAGGCGGATCGGTGGGCAGCTGCTCGACCTCTTCCTTGAGGGCCGAGTACTCGAGGTACCACTGCTGCCAGTGCGTCAGAGACGACCGCAGCTGGTCCACTTTGCTCTCGAGCAGCTGCACATGCCGGTCGAGATCGGAAAGGTGGTCCTTCGAGGGTGTCATGGTGGCTGAGATACAAAGGTTTTTGTAAGGAAGAGGGAAGTTTTTTGGGTGGAGGGGAAGGCAAGAAGATTCTGGCAAAATCCAATAGTTCTTCACGGCCCTGGGGACATTGACTGCAAAGAATCCAGGGACCGCATTACGTAACGTAAGGCATGGTCCCAGTGCGAATCAATGGAAGTTCGCCGCAAGTTGATCACCTCGAAATTACGCCTCGATACCGGCCATCAATACCGAAATTCGAATGCCACATCTCTTTGTTCAATCCACGTCTTGATCGGCCACTCTTCTTTTGGGCCTAGATGATTATAGTATCGTCCATACAAGGAACTCCCGAGACCGCCTCGCTATGCAATTTCCTCCCTTTGCCAGAATAGCCAGGCTGGTTGCCTCCCCAAACCCGCACTCCATCAACATTACAGTAAATTACCAACAGCCCGCGAACCATCCTAAAAGACAACCGAAGCGATGAGCCAACAGAGACAAAAAAGCAACTAGATTACAGCCCAAAATACCGTGTCGACAATCCCATTCCATATATGCCGGGTATGCAGTTCGCCGGGTATCAAACGCATCAAACAACAAGCGAAACACGCTCCCGACAGGACGGAAACGCATTGACCGGGATGGTGGCCCGGGCGGGGGGCCAGTTTGACATCAACCGGCCCGGGCCGTAGGAGCCGGCATCCTCGTTACCAGACTCCCGTTACCAGCTTTCAGCTCCCAGCTCCGACCTCCCTCCCAAGCGCGAAGTCGGAGCCCTAATAGCCCGGACGAGGCCGGATGCGCTTCCCGTCCAGGAACTGCTGGCTCTTGGCCTCGTAGTAGGGGTTGGCCATCTGCTCCTGCTTCTTCTGCTCGAACGCGGCGCGCTCCTCTTCGTCCAGGGCAAACGCCTTCTTCAGCCAGCCGAACGCGCTGCGCTTCTTCTTGACCGTCTTCCCGCCGCCCGATTTGTTGGTCATGGCCGTCCCGCTGCTCATGATGCTCATTCCCATCGCCGAGGGCGTGTTCCTCGGCGGCGCCGGGAAGTGGTGCGGGCCGATGGTGCCCGCCGTGTGCGGCCGCTGCTGCAGCGGCGAGTACGGGCTGGCTTGAACCGGGCGGAAGAACTGCCGCTCCGAGTGCGGCGAGGGGATCATGCTGGGATGGATGAATGGTGGTGAGAAATCGAGGAGGGACGAGTTGATCGATGCCATCGAGTGGACCGGGGGGCGCTCCATGTCGGATCCGTATGCGGAATCTGGCGCCTGGTAAATTCGGGGAGGGACGTGTGAAGGCCGCTGCAGCTCCATCGCGTTCGGAGGCGGGACCTGGATGGACCCCGGCGGGTTCGTCTTCAGCGAGACACGCTGCCTGAGGGACGTCCGCTGCGGCGAATAGACCTCGGGGTCTTGGGGAATCACTAGTTCCGGTGCTTGGGCCGGGTCTGGCCCGGACTTTGGAGGGAACTCAGGTCTGTGGCTCAACCTGGGGGTGACCCTCGGATCAGCCCTTGCTCCGATTTCGACGACCCTCAGCCTCGGCCTCGCCACCACTTGCTCGATGCGAGGGGTAGCGACTTCAAGTGTCAGTTGCTCCGCTGATTCAACCGAAGAAGCTGAAGATTCGGGCCTCGACCGGCGCGTTTCCCTCTCGGGCCTGTACGTTCCTCTCTCGGGCTTGTATGTCTCCCTCTCGAGTGTGTACGTTTCGCTCTCCGGCCTGTTCGTTCCCCTCTCGGGCTTGTATGTCTCTTTCTCGAGTGTGTACGTTTCGCTCTCAAGTGTGTATGTTTCGCTCTCGAGCCTGTTCGATTCCCTTTCGGGCTTGTACGTCTCCCTCTCAAGTGTGTACGCTTCGCTCTCGGGCCTGTACGTCTCCCTCTCCAACCTGGGCGGTTCCTTGAAGATTCGAGGCGAGGGTTGTGGTGATGGCAGCTGCGGGGTGTACGTCCTGGGCTGCAAGATGTACAAGCTGGCATTCTCGTCCTCTTCGTCGCATTCCTTGGGCACTTCGAGCTTAGAGGTTTCGAGTAGCACCGATGGCCTTTTTGAAAGCCGGCGTGGATTTCGGGCAGGTGGTGCCTGCGGTGGTAGTTGAATTGGTAATTCGGACAGAGAGTCCGGAGGTGATTCGGGCGGCGGTTCCCTTGAAGTTACCATTAGGGCTGATTGTGGTGTCATTTCGTCGCCGGCTTGCTGCCCTGCGGTTGGCTGGGTTTCGGTATCAATCGACAGCTCGACTGTGTGTAATGTGCTGAACCGCAAGGAGAGCCGAGGAGGCGTGTTTGCTAACTTTCTTGCCGGAGAAGCCGGAGGGGTCGTGATCGATGACGCATTTGATGGTTGGGGGCTGTGTCTGGGAGACGTATAGGGCTGGATGCTGAACTGTTCGGCCAGTCAGTCACGGCTTGATTTCCTTCAGGTTCACTCGCAGATCGACATACCCGAGTCTTGCGGCTGACTTCGCCCGCCCTCCGCTCCATCTCGGAGACGATATCAGTCAGCCTGACAATCAAGGCGTTTAAGGAGCTGCCCCTGGCTTGCAAATCCATAAAGGCGTTGAACCACCCGTCGGTGTTTCCCTTCATGGCGTCGAAGATGTCGATGACGTCGGGACGGTCCCGTCGCCAGGCTCCATGCTGCTGCTCAGCGAGGTAGATGGTGAATTCCCTAGTTGCCGCTAGGCCCTCGGTGAGATCCTGTGTCGTCTGCTTCAGGGCAACCTGAGTGCGAGCCAAGATGTGCTCGATCTTCTGGTTGCCATCCAGGATCTGCATGCGAAAGTTGCGGTCCTCCAACATGCGCTCAAAGACTCCTATGTTGTCCATGGGCAGCTTCAGGTGCTTGATCCGGTCCTCCACATCCTTGGTGGCAAGGTCCATGTCCTCCAACGTCGTCTCGAGAAACTCGTCCACTTCGTCGATGTGGCCCTGCAGGATGGAGACGACCAGAATCTGGCTGTTGGCCATGCCGTGCAGCAGCAGATAGACTCCAAACGAGATCTGGGCCATCAGCCGGCTCAGTTCGTGAGCTGTCTGGCCCGGCCGGCCGCGCCAGAGGGCGGTCGGGGGCGGGTCTGCCGCGCCCTGGTCGAGGAGCTCCTCCCGCCTTGCCTTGGCATCGCCGGTTCGGAGCTTGGGCTTCGCCGCTGCTTCACCTAGGGTGGCCTCGACCACGGATTCGGCAAAGGCTTGCTGCATGGACGGTATCGGGTGTTGCGGCGCGGGCGGCGGCTGTGGCTCCCCTAGTCCCGCCCGGGTATCGACCTCGAGGCCGAAGCCGGCTCCCAGTTCCATGTCCTCCTCTTCGACATCGGGGAGCAGCAAGATGGGCAGCTGCACCTCGGAGAGGCGTGACGACGGATGCTGCGGGAAAGCCATGGCGGAGGAGTCGGGGGTTCTCCGGATCAGTCTCGAGATTCCGGGGGGGCGGCTGTCATTGGCCGCAGATCACGGCGGCGATCGACAGGAACTTGTCGTACAAGCAGAGCCCTTTGCTGGTGGACCCAGCCTCATGCGGTGCGGGTGCCCACAGTGACGGATGGAAGTTTCGGCACGGATTTCGGTAGAAGCAACGGATGACAGGCGGTACCAGAGATAAGGCGGGATGGAAGCGTAGCTAAGTAAGTGGGTAGGTAGGTCGGTAGCAAGTCAGGCACGGCGAAACGTCGAGTTGTCGTCAAACGGGGCTCCTGTCACGGATGGGGCCCCAGTTGAAACATAATGGTGACGGGCACCCAAAGGCTGGTGGTGGTGAGTGCTGTCGAGTACGGTGACGGCGAAGGAGGCGCCGGAAACAAAACACCAGGCAGGATCCCAGCGATCCAGCTCTCACTCCAGGCTGTGGCCGGCGGTCGTTTCTCGCGGAGCGGTGTCGCTAGCTTCGTCCCTCGTCAGGCCGGGTTGAGTCGGCGGTGGAGGGGTGTGAGAGTGTGTCAGGCAGTCGCACCAAGCCGGTTTGAGCTTGTCGCTGTTTTAAGATCCGCTCGAGGGTTGAGAAGGGGGAAACCACCGTCGAGGTGGGATTTGTGGTGTGTTTCGGTTTGCGGTGAAGGGGTCAGGTCAAGACGCAAAACCGGGGCGTGCGGCACTTGGAGGGGGAGCTGAGGGTGGATAGGTAAGGCAGGTAAGGCAGATGGCAGATGGACATGGACACGAAAGGCTGGAAAGGCTAGAAAGGCTGGAACCCAACCGACTCCGGGTCTGCTAGCGAGCGGGACGACTCACGAGCAACAAAAACCAAAGATGCGCTCCGCAGCGAACTATCGAACGGGCTGGCGCACCTTTGGCGCACCTCTGGCGCTCTCTGGCGCATTCGCGAGCGGTTCCTGGGAACCCAGGAGACACCCTGCAGCCACCCCACGGCGCCAGGAGCCCAGCAGCGTGCCAGCAGCCCACCAGGAACCCACTCTGCAACCCACCCTGCGAGCCCACCACTTCCATTTGAAGAAATCGTGTTGCGTTGGGGCCGGGGTCGTCAATAAACGTCCGCCGGGGTCCATCGGGACCAGCCAAAGGGGCTCGTTTCCCTCGCAGAATTGCATGTCGCGCGCGGGGCCCTGGGGCCCCTGGGCCTGGACTCGTCATCATCCAATCTTTGCAGGACGCACCAATCCGGGCGCCGGCCGAGACCAGGCGGGTTGCCGACCGCTCGCGCCTCTCCGTCCCGAGTGTGCAAAACCTGGAATTTGCTGCTGCGCCAATACCGCATAGATTGGGCCTGGCCCGGTACATAGCATGCCGCCGACGAGTCCCGGTGCATACATAGTACAGCAGTCTGTATTCTGGATGTCCAAACATTCCGCGACGCAGGAGTGCATCCATTCCGTCTGCCCACACTGCCAGCGCTACCAACACCGCCAAAAGCGGGAAGGAAGGTGGACCGCTGTCCGCTGGACTGCCAACCGATCGGGTTGGACACGCACGAGACGCACTCCAGGGCAGCCCAGGGGGCCCTGGCTTCTGCGGGCAATTGGGAGAGGATGGGCGCGCCCACCCGACGGCATGCGGGCGAACCCTTGCTGGTTGTGCCCCAGAGGGGTTAGTCCCAGAAGCCCGAGGAACAGCAACTCTCCGTTTGCCGTCCCACAGCCTTTCTTCTGAATGCGGTGCGACTGCCCGTCTTGTATTCCCCCTGCATGGGCCTCAGGGGTTGTCTCCTCCACATTGTTGCTTGTTTCTCAAGAATCTCGAGGTGATGTGATGGCAGGATCACAGGCCCGTCCCTTGTTGGTGTTGTCTTAGGCCGCGGCGGGGGGATCATGCAGTTGCTCTTTTTCACATTCCCTGCCTCCTCCTGCAGGTTGGTTCGTGGCTTCACTCATGTGAGCGAGTGAGGGGCCGCGATCTGCAAATTGCCGGAATTTAGGTCTTCTTTGGGTCGCTTCCAATCAATCGAGTCCCAAACTCCAGAGCCCAGATGCAGCCCTGCCAGAGAAGTGTCGGGAGTCGTCGGGGTTAATCAAAGCCCTCGGGCCCCGGCTTGGGATAATTACGAACCATGAAAACACATGCTGCTTCAAAAAAATGCATGCGCTACTTCTGTGCAGAATACATAGGTAGATATAACCCAGGCAGAATACTCGCTCGCGCCCAGCATTCCCATCCATCTCACCTCATCAAACCTCACACACCATCACGGCCGTCTCAACGATTGGCCGTGCCACCCCCCCATCAGCCATCACTATGAAGACACCAATCTTCCGTGCTGGCCAGTCCGCTGCGCATCCAGGAGATGCTGCTCAGCCACCGAGCACAGGTGTATTTGGCCGCCACGAGCCGACAACCTGAGATACGGACATGGCTTCCTCAGTCAGAGGAACCTCATCTTACCCCAGCAGAGCCACGACCAACGAACTGTCCATGTCCAACCCCCTTCCCACGGCTGCGATTTGCCGTCGACGCTCAGCGGCAGCCCTGAAATCCACCACTCAAGCAAGGGTCACCGGACCAAAACACGCGGCTGCTTCTCTCAGTTAGACCGCACCGCCGCCGAACTCCGCGCCAATGCAACGTCGAACCGCAACGGCTCCTAATTCGGCTCCAAATCCGGCTTCCAGCCGCGTGCTGCATTGCATGCACGACCTCAGATAGTCCACCCTTTTTTTTTGCTTGAATGCAGAAAACGGCGTCAAACCCGTGACCACCTCCGCCTTTCGACT
>FTIZ01004949.1_pt2 | contig 15563 bp, 14 predicted proteins | sample 1658381 | NCBI WGS metagenome assembly FTIZ01 (sample SAMEA3914822, study PRJEB12502) | metagenome | biome: forest; material: soil | place: USA | collected 2012-03-12 | depth 0.1 m
TCGCGATCACCTCGCGGTCCATGGTGACGCTGCCTCTCGGGCCCTCCTCAATCTTTACATGCCTCAAAATGAGAACCTCTTCGATCTTTTCGTCGCGACCGCTTTGTTCAAGGCCACGGACCCCCGTGATCGGTTCTACGCTCTCCTCAACCTGCTTCCTGCCGAGAAGCGGCTCATCGAACCGGACTACCGCGTGCCGACGGCGGCCTGCCATCACAAGATCGTGGTCCAAGGCATCATGCAGTACGAGACTCTGAACTGTATCAGCCTGGGCGGCGCAGGAGTCTACTGCGATAGTGCTGACGCTACACACCCGAACCTCCCCTCCTGGATCCCCGACTTTTCCCGATTAGGCGGAGAGGATCCCAACAATCCTAACGTCGCCGGTGTAGCCGTCTGTATGATGAGATTTGGCAGCAACTGCATCTCTGCATCGCTGGAGAAACTTCCGAGGTACTCCTTCTCCCAAGATATGACGCTCTTGACGCTGGAAGGGTTTCGTTGCGACGCCGTCAAAGTGATATCAAGCGAACTGCGCCTTGAAGAAGGTTATAACTGGGGCATCCAGGTCATGGAATCCCTGGGCCTGACTAAAATCCGCTCTGGAAGGGAAGAAGGGGGAAACCCGAGCCTCTACCGGAGCCTCCTTCGGGCCTTTCAGCCGGAGGAGTTTGGAGGGGAGAACTTCTTTCGAACCGCCCTGCCCGAAGGACTCCTTGTCCGAGGAATCAGTCAGCCAGAATCTCAGCATCCTCGCATCCGGCTTCATGCTTCTCGCCGGCTTCGCTTCCCACCACAGTTACGCGCAACAATGGATAGACGGGATGTGGAGTTATGAGGCCCTCCTGCAGGCCGCTGTGTCCAATGGTGACCCGGCCCTGAGCTATCTGGTTCTGTCCCGCTCTACCAAGTACCTGACCCGAAGCAGCACCGCCCGCGCGCTTGAACGGTAGGCGTATAAACAGGTCCAGGAGGCGTTTTAGCACGACGGCTATAAACCCAACGGAGCGGAGCTGATCCCTTGGCACGAGTCAACGTCATCCACGTGGAAGTTGGTTACTCCCGATATGTCAATCCAGCAGTTTTGGCACTCGCTCTTCAGGTACTGGAGGTGTAGGAAGCTTGTCGTTACTTACGGAGGATTCATGGGCTTCGCTCGGCCCGGAACGCAAGTGGGAGACGGAGTGTACATTCTGCACGGCTGTCGAGCCCCTGTAATCCTCCGAGGACCGACCGAAGGCAGCGAGCACCAATATCACGTCCTGATTGGAGATGCCTACTTCTACGGGATGATGAAGGGCGAGATGGTAAATAAGCAGGAAAATGGAGAGGAAGGGGGATTTCCGTTGGAAAATATAACACTGAGATGACGAAAGCATTGTACATATCCTGTCACGCCTGATACTATTACTTGTTACACCTCTCTAAACAAATCCGCTAGCCTGGTGCACCTGCTACTATTGTCTTTCGGCCGATCTGTTCCTAGTTTGACTCCTTTTTATTGCTTGCGCGAAGCACAGAATGGGCGCACAAGCTAGGGCGGATAAGAATACTGTCGCACTGACAGGGCCTCGCTTTCGATCCAGGACCAACTCGAGGTTAGTATTAGGTTTAGCAGGCAGTTGGTTTGTAAAGATCAAACAAATCTCAAGCCCCTAAACAAAGGAGTGGCAAAGCGGCGCAGGTCGTATGAAAGATGAACTTGCAGTTGATTCTACCTGTTTGGGTAGACTGCTTCAACGAATTTATGGTGGTTGGTCTTTGAGCAGCGCCAGAAGTCATAAGGGACGAAACATACCCCGGGACCTTCAACAAGGGAGGCACATGCTAGGGCAGGTTGCATAATACGGGAATCTACAGTTGGTTCAATTTTCGGTCAAGTTCGATGTTCCAACGGGGCGATGTTCCCAGTTGGCTGTGAGTTCTTCGTCGTTAGGCGGAAGAGGTAATCGAATCGGTATTTCGATATAAAGGACCTCAAGCATACCGATATGAATTCTCTGTTCCTCTTGCCTTCATGTCACCATTTGCACGCACATCAATACCCAGAACCGCTGACGTTGCCACCTCGAAATAAAACACTAAAAAAACCTGAACACGACTGCCCACCTAGAACCAGCACCACCACTAGCACCAAGTCAGAAGCCACCTAAGTGACCGAGATACTATTTGAACTCCCCACCACCAGTGTCAACTCCTCGACGCAACCTCCTGCAAAAATGCGCCTCTTCTCCCTTGTTGTGGTCGCCCCGCTAGCGTTCTTCGCCGCGGCCGATTCCATAGAGTATACCTATTATTGCGTTGGGGCTTTTTGCAAAGGGGAATACAGATGGTATTCGGCCTACGGCAATTATCCTGTTGATGGCTCAAGCGGCTGCCGCAAGCCCGATACTATTCCAGGTATGAGCGACCTCTGCTTGGATGCGACACTTGGCAGGGGGCATTTCTTCTTCAACAGTCAGCCCACATGGAAGCGTTGCCTGAAACGAGGCGAGCTCATCCACAGCGACTGCCCTGCTCCCCGCGTGAGCTGCGAAGGTCATAAATGGGACGAGGTTGTCTGTGACTGGTGATTGATATCAGCAACCGGGCCGGCCGGAGGGGACACGTGAGGGTGAATGGCCTGAGCCAGACGAGATGATCTCCGAGCTGATCCTTGTCTAGCGCAAGTACGTGTAAAAGATAGCGAAGTCAACATCAATTTAGTAGACGGACACGTGTCTTGTGTGTTGTTCTAGGTGTTTAGTTGCCGTCTCTTGTCCGACTTCTCACTCTCCTCAGCCCCTGAACATGCCGCCTTACCTTCTCGTTGGCATGTATCAAACTAGTGTGGATCGAACCGATGTCGCGCATGATAGCACTTACTATAGACCAAGGTAAACCAAGGATTCGGTCCTGGTGTCTCGTGTTTTTCGGCCGCTTTACGTTCCCTGCGTTCAGATTGATGATGTGGTTTGTTGGCTGGTTTGGGTTCTGCTGGAGTGATGATTTGTAAGAGGTGGATCTTGTCCAAGCCAACTCCTACTTACCTACCTAAGCAAAGAAGTACAGCAACATGATCATGTGTAGGTAGTAATCCAGACCCCCAACAGGGTTTGGACCTTGGTTGGCCCGTTAGTCGGTTAGGCAAGTACTGGCTGTATGTTTGTAGATCTTACTGGTCCTCGTTGCTACCCATCGCTGCAGCCCCCTTTGCCCCCAGTCAAACCCGCAAGAGTGCATTATTTCAGCCGTAACAGTACCGGCGGTATACAACAGTTTAAAACCGTATATTCACCATATCCTGTCTCCCCTGGCACCCTTCAAGCCCTTGGATCCCACTGAACATCCACCTGATCCATCAACCCCAACTTCTTCACCACCTCCGCCCCCAGCACCCTGTCCAACGGCACCAACTTGAAGCTCGCCGCCGCGCTTGTCCCCTTTCCATCCGACAACTCATTTGCATCATCATGTACAACCACCAGCCCCTTCGGAAACCTGTCCCCCAACCCCGTCCCAACCGCGGTAATCCCATCTGTATTAGTTACCGCATCCACCTTATCCCCCTCCCCAGCCACGATCGTAAACGTCATGACAAACTCATGCGGCGCCGTGCGCCGGTATACGTTATAAGCGCTCACGCCCTGGTTCGAGACCAGGATGAATCCCTCGTCCTTGGTCTTGCCATAGACTAGCGTGACACCCTCAACGTCGGCGCGCAGGTGGCCGTCCCCGACCGTCGCGACCGCGACGCCCGTCGGCTTGGTCGTAGTGTCAGCAGGGGGGTCGGCGTCGTACCGCCACAGCGCGTGCGGCTCCTCGCCGATGAACACCCACCCGTTCTGCTCGTCCGAGACGCACCCTTCGACTTGGCCGCCTGAGCCGGCGAAGAAGGAGCGGATCAGGGTGGTGGTGAGGGTACCGTTGGGTGTGGAGGTGAGCTCGTATTGGAGGTACTCGGAGGTTTTTGAGTTGACAAAAAGGTATTGTTTGTGGGTGGTCGGGGAGCGGTAGGTGCAGGAGCCGTAGACTTTGTACTTTGGAGGGGTGGGCTGGCTGCCTCCGGGAATGGTGGCGAGGGTGCCGTTGGTGGTTATCTCGAAGAGGCTTCGTGGGGGTGATAAGTGTCAAGGGTGGCACTGGGTGTTAAAGGGGCACAGAGCTTACCAAAGGGTGTTGTCCTCGCGGCAGGCGGCAAAGGCAAGGTCGACCTTTCGGTCACCGGCTTGGAATTTGTAGATGACGTCTACGTTGTTCGGCTCGCCAGCGGGGATAGTCTGGAGCAGTTTGCCCGACAGGTCAAAGACGCCTAAGCCCGCACCTTGCTCTGACTTGGTGGTCGTGATGATGCGAGACTTGCTCCTATCAGTCGGCGCGATCCAGATGGCCGGGTCGTCTCCATCGCCACCGTTGGCGTCCGTTTCGGTCACTGGCTGAACAAGAACAAAGGAGCAATGCAAACCGCCCCAACCGTCGTTGCACTTGCACTCATTTGGGCCCACGCACTTGCCATGGCCAGAGCAGTTGTCCTCGCACGTGTTAGTCTGGCAGGTCTTGCCCACAAAGCCGGCGAAGCACGAGCACTCAGTAGTAGCTTTGCCGTTCTTGGTGCAGTACCCGTTGTGGGAGCAAGCGCTGCAGATGGGCGACGATTTGCGGCAGCCAAGCGCAGGGTCATATTTGGTGTTGATCTTGAGACCCAGGGTTTGAATGGCGCCATCAAGTGAGCTGACACCAAAACCGAGGACGTCCTCGGCCTCGATGGCGTATGTGAGCGCGCCGCTGGGGTACTTGGAGGTGGCGCCTTGGTAAACATTGAGGCCCTGGATCTCAATATCGTCGTGACCAACGACCTTGAGATTTCCAAGCAAGTTGAAAGGTGGCGCGTAGACAGCGATTGTGTCCGTCATGGCCACAAAGAGGTAGTCGAGTTTAGCAGTACCAGAGGCGTAGACTGCCACGCCGGTCACGTCGTCCTCTGCTTCGCCAATTTTGCTGATGACAGGGGCAGCGGTAGACTCGACCAGGTTGAAGACGTAAACGTCCTTGTCATCATCGGCTGAGACAAACATCTTGCTGAGCGAAGGCGAAGTGGCACAACCCGACGCCTCGACGGGGAGCGGAAAGCTTTGGATCTATGCAGGTTAGCTGGAGGGATATCCGGCCTTGCTGAGCACAGAACGGACCTCGACGAATTTGGAATCATCATAGCTCTTCCCATGGTCGTCTTTGCGGACGAGAAACACCTTGGCCGTATTTTTGCCGAAGAGGTAGATGTAGTCACCGCCACTGGGGCTTTTCCACGTGCAGAGAGCCGACCAGTCTCCCAGAACGGTGGTCCGTGCCGACTTCACCTCCTTGAAGTCGGGTAGCGCCCACCCGCGAAGAATGGAGTCCGGCTGGGCAATGCTCACAGCGAGGCCCGTTGCCTTGTTTTTGTCGTCCAGGCCGTGGATCACAGTCACGAGCTTGGTTCTCCGTCCCGGGGTCTCGGCGTGGACCTGAGCCAGAGGCGAGCTTGAGTCAAGGTCCCAGGCAAGCCAACCACCAGTAGCGGCACCGCCGTCATTGCCGAGGAGGAGCGGAGTCTTGCCGTAGTAGAGAGAGGTCCAGTCGGACTCGATCTCAGAGGTCAAGGCCGAGACGGGGATTTCGACATCGACAGCAGAGGATGGGAGTGCGAGGTTCGAGGCCAGCAGCGCCGCCGCGGTCAGGCGCCCTGAGAATCCCATGGTAACGCACGAAATGCTGGCGTTGTGATGGAAATCAGATGAGCAAAACGCGCCCGCCCACGGCAATATGTGGCAGCCATGGGCCGGGCATTCGGCCATTTATCGGTTCCCGAGTTGGGATTTGTTTGGACTTGGCGCCCCGACCTCATCTCACAAGTCCACGATCAGGCCAACCAGGAACCCAACACACAGAACTTGCATGCGATCCTGTTCCTCGTCGTCGCCAAGAAGTCGCAACAAAATGATCAACGGACACGGTTTTCCTAGGAGGTTCACCGAGACGTCCGCGCCCAGCCTGCCGCCCAGGTGATGCTAGAGCTGCGTGCTGGCGACCGCGCCGTCGATTGGTTGGCGTTTGTGGTGTGCGACGAGGATCAAGGGGCAAGGTGCGGGAGTGCCACTGCAAATGGAGCGGAACTCTGCTCCCTCCAGGGGAGTTGAGCACGTGGGAACCAACCCTGGTGAGTTTCGGGCATTCTCCGAGCATCCTCTCGGCATGAATCCATGATCCCAAGGAAGGTCGCATTAGAAACCTCTGGCCGCGGATAACTCCGTCCTCGTGGGACCGACTTGTGCTTAACTGCCGGACCAGACCGCCCACAACCCCCCACCATCTGCTCTCTGCAGGATGGAATAGCTCCACAACATCCTTCAATAACTACCTAATTACCTTGCTTGCCAAGGACGCGCATCATGGCCAGTTTCCTTCTGGTTTTGCCAGTGCAACATCTTCCCCTCATCCTAAAACGCCCAGGGACTCGCGGGACCAGGGTCAGAGGCAATTTACCAATCGGTGATACTGCAAGCTTGACTGATTGAGACAGCTGTTGACCTGTTGGCGGCTCTTGACCCTCACAGTCGAGTGCCCGCCCGTCTTCCAGTACACGCTCGGTGACAGCTGCTGACAAGACCGGGGTAGAATGCTGGTAAGAGGTGTTCGTTCGTCGGATGACGTCCGTACACCGTAAAATAAAAAAATATTAAGTTATGTCAGAGATGAAAACCTTACCCTAGGTTACCCATGGACTCTTACCGTCCCCCACTCTTCCCGACTGCATGACTCCATGCACCACACGCCGCAGTCGTGGATTTCGCTAGCGAGCGATAGGGAGGAGAGGGAGGAGAGGAGATCGTGGTGGCCCGGGTGAAGGGGCTGTTGGTGGCAATGGGGCAAGGGGTGGGCTGCAGTCGGGTCTAAGAAGAGGGGTATCGCAAAGTTCGTTAAGCTAACTGCCGGTCATTGATTGTAACTTGTAATATCACTGAACACGACGGTGTCCTTGCATAGAAATGGCATCTACAAAGTACACTGTGCCTGTTACCAGAATGTTTATTCTACAACTGCCTAAGGTAACCTCGTCTTCTCTTCTAGAGCGACTGAAAGAAACGGCAAAAAAACCCGTTCAGTTGATCGCCACGGGCGGGCAGTTCTTGCCGCTCTGAAAGCAGAAATATCCACCGCTATCACCGCAGCACCTGGCATACGCCTGGGCGGTAGTCAGGCCCATTGAGGTGCAGAGCTGTTTCTCACACGTCCAAGATTAGCCTCTTTCTCCTCGCCGCTGGACAGGGGATGAGACCAAGAACAACATGACGTACTGTGTCCCCGTTGCCGAGGATGCCGCCGACCGACGCACAGCACGGGGCCGTGTCAGGGTCGGTGCCCTCGCCGTCGTTGTCGACCTGGCAGCCGCAGGAGTAGACACACTCCTGACGGGCGGAGAGGATAGCGGGGTTGATGTCGTTGGGGCTGGGAACGGCCGTAGACAAGGTGACGAGTGTAAGAAGGAGAGCGACGACAACCTTCATGATGGCGATGGATTTGTTTATGTTTTATTATTTTGTGCTGTGATGGGTGGATGTGTGGACGGCAGTTACCAACCTGGAAAGAAGCGTGGAAGAGCTCGCGCTTATAGAGATGGAAGATGAGTACGAAGTAAAAAGGGCCGATAACTGACACCTCGTTCTTGGATAGGATGCGACTTGGGTTATGCGGAGGAGGGCAGGGGGTTGTCCGCCTAGGGGGCTCGAGGCCTTTGCCAGGGGAGGGTTTCTTTCTTGTGGTCCAGCGGATCTGCTGTGCCTGCCGATACTACATTCTTCAAGACTCTATGATCGCAATAAATGTGGTGAAATGGAAATAATTGGCGGCCTCGGACTTGTGACGGCAGTTGCTGATGTTAAGCCGAGGATCGCAGCCCCTGGACGTCATGCGCCTGGCGCCGAACCTGCCGGGTGAATTGGTGGGAAGAGCTCTCCCTGCTAGACTGCTGCCATCCGACGCTTGAACCGTCAGGGTCTTTCCAGCTAGCAAAGGCTCGGCATCTTACTTATGCGCCGTGCTTCTCTCGTTCTAACTACCTCGCTAGAACGAAGCGGACCCAACACAACATCACTAAGGAGGTCCACGTAAGGCTCTTACAGCTTGCCTCAGATTCTAGTCCATACCTCTTCTCTGCCCGAGGGGACTACCTCGTGCCAGAACTCAAGCCTCAACAATGCCGCGCGCACGAGTACGGCCAAGCGCTCTCCGCGGGCAGCCTAGGCTCTGCACAGACGCGCTCGTAGCGGGCGCCCATGATGAACCGCTCAGCCCGCTCCTTGAGCAGCCTGTCTTTCAAGTCAATCCACTCCCACGGTGCCTCGTCATTCATATGCTCCTCCATCTCCCAGCTGGTCCATCGCCACGGCCACGCCATCTCAGCGTAAAATTTCGCCAGCCCCGCCCCGTCCTCCTGGTTAGCGCCCAAGCGCGTCAGGGGCTCCAGAATGCGCCAGTACCCCGCCAGCACCGCGTCTCCCTCGGCCTGCGTCAGATCCCGCCGCTCCTCCTCATGCCCCCACCCAGCGCTCGTCGGCAAGGCCAGGCGAAGCGTCAGACCAGGCAGGTTGAGGTGGTCGCGCATCCAGTCGACGGTCTCAGCCCAGTCTTGCAATACGGCATGCCCCGCCTGTGGCCAGTCCGCGCGGCAGAAGGGTGCCCAGACGAGCTCGAGGAAGCGCAGGTACGGCAGGCAGCGCGGCGGCACGACGGCGCGCAGGAACTCGCTGGCCGCGAACGTCGCGTGCGCATAGGCGCCGGCGGGCCACCATTCCATGGGGCTGCGGGGCGACGGCGAGTCGACCACCACGAAGCGGTTGCCAGTGTAGAAGGCCAGGCAGGCGTCGTGGTAGAGCGTCCGGCAGACGAGGAAGAGGGGCGTCGGGGCATCCCAGCAGCGGCAGGTGGAGGAGCTGGTGGCGTGAATACGGCGGCAGAAGCAGCCGATGTTAGATTCGGGCCATTCTGGTATCGAACATTGGATGAAGCGGCAGCCGTGATGGTATTCGAGCGGGCAGTCGCCGCGGCCCTCGAGGGGCATGCAGGGCACCGCCGAGATCCAGTATTCGCGTCTCCCGCGGCTCCAGTAGACCTCTTTCCACGGGGTGGTCAGGTCGGTGTACTCGAGAATGCGCAGCCTGAGCTCGGACGGGAGAAGGAGGAGCCGAGAGCGCGCGGTTGCTACTGGCGGGGGCAAGGACGGGGGGTTCAAAGTCGGGGTCCCCATCCCGCGCGCCTGCAAGACCGCGTCGTGGGCGAGTGCCTCAAGCTGAGCGTGCCGCACTCCGCACAGGCGGACGTGGCAGTCTTTCAGGCGTGGCAATACGCGGAGGCCGGCAAGGAGGAGACGGGCAATCTCGACGCCCTTGTCGTCCGGGCGCACGTCGCATACGAGAGCCAGATCGAGCGTGCCGGGGGTTATGTGCGGCGCCAGGGAAGCCAGGGTAGCGTGCCATTCTTTGAATAGTGTTTCTACTGCTCGTCCATCTGTTTGAGCAAGCGGCAGGTCGTGGAGTTCCCTGTGCCACTCGCCGTCGCAAGTCGAACTCGGTCGCCGGCCCTCTATCTGCCATAGGCGGCCAATGCAGCAATTACCATCGCCCTCATGACCGTCCTTTTGGTCGTGGCACGACGCCTGGTTGAGCACGACCCTGAGCGTGGCCAAATGAGCCAAGGCCGGGGGGGTGAGGGCACGTAAGGAGGCTAGTGATCGCCGCGGCTGATAGCGGATGGTGAAGAAGTTGGTCGAGTACAGGAGAGCAACCACTTCGGCGTGGATGGTGCGGCAGGACAGGAGCAAACCCTGGAAGTAGGTCGGATATCCTGTCTCATACGGTGTGGCGCCGTTGCCGCCGTCCAGATTGTAACACACCGAGACGACGCGGCCGTATCGAATGTTGCCAGGGCCCAGTCCAGCATACCAGTAGATGCGCCGCCGAGTGGCGGGGGAGAGGCGCAGAATGCCGGGGAGACGCGTGTCGTCGGCTGTTGTCGCCATAGATGCTGATGAGCAGAGTCGGGCGATTGGTGTTGTTGGCATGAAAGGTCGAGGCACGGTCGAGGCACGAACTTTTTGTTTGCCAGTGCCCGATGCCTGCCCCAAGCAGCAACCAATCAATTTTCGCCTGCTCTAGGCAGCAGCACTAGCAGCACCAACAGACAGGAGTAGGTTGATGGACGAATCGGAAAGGGCCGGAGGGGAAAATGTAAACAAACGGGGCTTCATACGGTCCCTTCACTATCTTGTCATACAAGCAACCCTTCTCGTCCCCCCACAGCATCATCTTCAAAATTGGCACCTCCACCGCCGCCGCCATCTCGTCCTTACCAACCTCAAAAATATAAACAAGTCTACTCGGCGGCCCCCATACTTGAACTGCGGCAAGGCACGCAAAGAGCAAAAGAGAGTGACAATACTGCGTGTCGTATTGCGTGGTGTGGTGGAAGAGAGGTTGTTAAAAGGAAAAAAGCGCTGCCCAGACCGATAAAGGGATGAAACATGGTGGGGGTTTAAGCGTTTAGCCTGGCAAACGGACCTAGTGTAGCCACAGAGCTGCTGACTCGCACTAGCTAGCCATCCATACTTACCGTGGTAGAGATCCCGACCCGGGGTAGGTATGAAGGACAATGCTTCGAAAGGGTATCTCGAGGGAGAGATTGCAACAAAATGTTGGAAGTTCAGAGGTCACAAGCCTTGCCCTAGTAACAGGGGGACTGTGGGAGCCTAGCTGTTTATGTACCTGTATTAGACAGGCTCCCTCTCCCTCTCTCACAGCTGGCTCTGAAACCTTCAATCCACCTTGTTGAACCCAACAGCCTCGTTCCAGTGACCTTGTTCAACACAAAACCTATACTCTAAAAATGCCAATCTTGGCAGCAACTAAGCATGAGCCGTGAATCGTAACTACGGGCGACATTTGCTCGCGGACTTCAAAGACGTATCGCCATCAAACGCCATGAGAGAATGCTTAAACTTAAAGAAGGTAGAACTTAGTCAACTGCCGCTTAGATACAATTTCCCCATCCATAACGCCATCACAATATGCCTCCCCAACATACCGAAACAACTCTTCACCCCCTTGCCCTCCTCCCGTCCCCATCACTGGCCTCAACACGAACGGAATCCTCCCTCCACAAAACACCACTACCACATCCCCATCCCGCGCCTCCGCCGGCCCCATGCCCAGGTAACCCCCCGCAGTTAAAAATGGTCTCTTCCCCTTCATATACCTCATACTCTCCACATAAAAGCTTCCGAGTTCTCCCCTCGTCTGCCTGCCATCCCAATCCCACTCCGAAAACTTTCTGTCCTGCTCCGCCACGTCCAGCTGAGCAGTCTCGTCAAAGAACGCCAGCGTTTCCGCCGCTTGGGTGTGCCGCACCGCCGTTTCCGGCGTCGCGCGACGCATCCCGTCCGCGGGGGTCCAGTACATGTCGCCGACGGGTACGCGCCAGCGGGCCTCGGCGCGGCGCTCCTCGGTGGCGTAGAGAGAGGGCAGGGTGCGGTGGATGGATGTCGCCAGATCGAAGAGGGTGTCGACTTGCGTGAGGAAGCTTCGGAGGCGCGCGGCAACCCAGGACATGTCGTTCCATGCTTCTCCGGGGGCGGTGGTGGAGATGGTGTCGACGAGGTAGCCCGCCAGGCCGAGGATGGAGGGGTCGGCGGTGGACAGGGGCTTTACTTCCGAGGGGTCGGAGCCGCAGGCGGAGAAGATGTGGGTATCAACGGCTTCATGGATGCGATAGTAGGATGGGCGGAGGTTGCCGCGCCAGTCTGGGACCCAAGAGGGGAGGAGATCGGCGAGGGAAGGGTGCTTGGGGAATTGGGAGGAGCACAAGACTTCAATGCGGCCGGTCAAGTGGTTGGTTATCATGGCACGGGCAGCGACGGTGAGGATGCGGGCGTCCCCAACCAGGCTTTGGTTGGTGTAGTCTGGGGTGATGCGGAGCGAGCTGGCGTCGACGGCCAAGCTCAAGACGGAAAGAACTCGATCGCGGTGGAGCGTGGTTTGCGTGTTGTGATCAACGTAGAGTTTATGCATGAGGTCATAGAGCCGGTCACCAATGGCGTTTGGCTCTCTGCGGGCGAACTTGCGGTATTTCTGGCGGCAGCTAAAGAGATCTGACGTGGGCTCTTGGGAGATTTCGTTGAGGAGGTTGCTCGGGACGCTGGCTGGTAAGTAGAAAGTCTCCATCAGCTGTCCGATGGAATATCGCAAAATTTGGATCGCGAGCATGACGAGCTCAGCCTGGGCTATTTTAGTGCCGCAGATAAAGACGGTGTTGGCGCAGAGACAAAACTCCTGGACGGTCCAGGCTCGTTCGAACCACGGCCGCGAAAACCAGCGCTGCAGGACACGCCCGGTGATAAGGGGAGCGAACACCTCGGCCCCATCCCGGAGCAGTGTCCGGAACTCGGTTGTTTTTGGGTCGAGAGAGTCGGAGTTGTTCAACATGCGATTCAGAAGCGGCAAGCCATCCTTGGTGTAGTAGCTTTCCATGCCAAAGTCCCGGGCAGCCTGACCGACACTCTTCCAGGCGTCCATCAGAGCGTCCGAGCCGTGGGCTGCGGGACCCAGCCAGACGAGCACCTGCTCGGCCTTGGAGTAGATCGACCCCATGAGGGAAACCTGCTGTCCCTTTTCGACGAGATCTTCCTGATTGATACAAATCTGATCAACCCATAACCGGACAGGCTGGTGAGCATCCCGCAAGTGGACGAGACCGGTGTGCAGCGATTCCGTAATGCGCAGAGTTCCCGGCGTCCCTCCGCTGCCCTTTGCTGGGAGCACAGTGATAGTGTGCGACGAGTCACCATTACCCCAGGCGTACGAGAGTCCCTTGTAGTCTTGTGGTAGTTGCGCAATCTTAACCACCATCAGGCGGCACGCTAGCTCTTCCGTGGGGGCGGCTGGCAGAAGCTCCAGCATCCGGATCTCGGCATCAGCTGCACCCAGCGCTGCCGTGCTGTAAGAAAAGAAAGCATGGCTTCGGGGTGCAAATAGGTTTCTGAAAAGATTGCTCATTGTATAGGTAGGAAACGTAGGTACTCGAGTGAGCCCTGATCCTGCGGTTTGTACACACGTCGTCAGGAAGAGTCGCCTGGGGGGTGGAGAGTTTAGGACAGCCTCGCCGCCAAGGCAACTCCGCACGCTTCCTGGTCAGCTGAACCCCTCAGCCATGGCATCCCAGGAAATTGTGGTGACCATGGTCGGCGATTCAGCGCCATGTAGAAGGCACCTATACTTTTGCACTCACGATTCTTTACGTGAAGTCTGTCTGTTGTCTACGAGCATTCAGCCTGCTTCTCCCTGTGACGCCAAGAGCCAAGCATCCGAATAGCCGATCGAGCTCGGCTGTCAAGGCCAGGGCCCAGTTCTAGGGGGTTGACGTGTGAAGCTGTCTGCAGTGGTTGTGAAACACTCGGCGTCTGGGCTGGAACACAACGCGTCAGCGATGCCAATTTCTTCAACTTTGATAATCTTTTCTCGGCTTCTCTTCGTAACAACGTGCACTCTTGCTCCATTTGTAGATTCGCAGCTTTCTTCAAAACAATAATTTCCTTCCTTTGCAGCCATGCCACAAGGTCTTCCCTCGCCGAGATACCACGAGCTTCATGCCCATGCTGATGTCGAAGATGGCAAGAAGTGCCATGCAAAAAAAGATCAAACTGAGTCCCTCCTTGGAATGGACGACGAAGAAAGAGCGTGGAGTGATATCACGGCGGAGGATCGCGAAATGGCGGACAGGCTGTTGAATCGAAGACAGCGAATTTGGTCAGCATTGACGTCGATACGGTCACTCTTGGATACAGTTCTGTTGCTAGTAATACTGGGACTGGTGCTGGATCGTGAATCGCAGAAACAGTCTTGGTTCGACGTTGGAGGCGACATTACGGGCTTCGCTCCGAAGAGTAAGGCTCATCGTTCACATCGTTTGTACGGAGTATTGCTGACTTTGAGCAGTGTCGCAGCAGATCAAATCGTTTGTCCCGGATCCCACATTTATCCCCAAGAATGGGTCCGAGTTCTTTACCGAAACAGTCCAATCAAAATGGCTGAGCATCGTTCCACGTATGTCTCCTTTCGCTCACCTCTGCGAGCAGGAAGACTAATCGATGAAAAACCCAATTTCAGGAGGTTTGGGTTACGTCCAGATCAACAACACAAAAGACTACAACAACCTCCCCACGCCTCTCAAGTCCTATCCCGACTCCACATTCACAACCTCCATGACTCACCAACTCCACTGCCTCCACGCGATTGTCGAGGTTGTAGCGGCTTACACTTCGGGCGAGCTCGAGAGGGTGCCAGAGGAAGGGGGGTGGCATCTCGGCCACTGCTTCGAGTACTTGCGACAGAGCATCATGTGCTGTGGAGATGTGGCCTTGGAGGGGCAGCACACCACCTTTCCTGTGGGGTTTACTGGGAGCGATGGGTGGGATGCGAAGCATGTGTGCAGGGACTATAAGCAGGTGTTAACACATCTGGAGAAGAACAGGGTTGATGATGAGAGTTGGATATGACATCGCTATCTTACCTACCGCACCTTACCTGGGCGCATTGCCCGAGTACCTACTCATCTAGCAGTGCCAAATTTACACCAGTCCCCTAAACCCTGTCTTGGCTCCCACGTCATTCGTGTCCTGGGCGTTCGTTGTTTGTTCTTGCCCCAATGGAGTGAAAGTCGGCGATGGAGCGGTTGAGAGATGGCTTTCCAAAGGGCGTTTTAGTCATCGACGTTGACGGACTGAGCTAGAACCGTGACGACTTCCAAACGAAGGACTACATGCGAGATGTTGAGTTTAGGAAAAGCGCATGGACTAAACTTTGCGTGTGTGTTTTACGTGTGTACTTTTGAAAGGAAACTGCAATGACATTGCACATTTCCACTGGGACTTCGAGTTGTGTTCATTCCGTTTCTTCATGCCGTTGACTTGTATCTACGTTTCAAAACATGAACCCATATGTACTTCTTGAAGAGCTGGTTGGGACCGAAACGATCCGTTGCACATCAGTACTTCATCCCATATTACTTGTCTCAATCACGGCGTTGGTTGCTCCTCGGGTCGCCTCCTTTTGGCGTCTAGTACAGCAAAACGCTAGACTCCCCCCTCTTGGGTTTGGTGCCCGTGCAGTTCCCAAACCCAGATTGGCATCCGTTCTTCAGATCACAATGATCGACCGTCGAGCCGCAGTAACCCCTGTTCAGAATCAACCACCCCCTTGTCAGCACACCAATTTCTCACCAGGGGGCAATAGCGTTAACACGTACGCAACAGAGCAACAGCTCACAACCGTCGCATTTCCGGGACACCGATACCCGTTCTTGCCCACGCCCGTGGTCCCGCACGTGCCGTCGACCGAGATTGACACGCCGGGCTTGGGCGCGTAGCACGCGCTCGACGAGTTGGAGTACCGCGTCTGGCAGGTCGCCGTCGTCAGGCAGAAGGCGTCGGTCGAGCCGCAGTAGCCGTACTGCGAGCAGCAGGGAGCGGCGGACGGGCACGTGTAGCCCGAGTTGGCGGC
>FTIZ01002261.1_pt2 | contig 15549 bp, 12 predicted proteins | sample 1658381 | NCBI WGS metagenome assembly FTIZ01 (sample SAMEA3914822, study PRJEB12502) | metagenome | biome: forest; material: soil | place: USA | collected 2012-03-12 | depth 0.1 m
GAGAATGTCGGAAATGAAATCCCTTCAAGATTGCAGTGCCAACTGATTATGGAAACCACTGGGAAGACTGTCGCCTCGCATGTGTACATGAACGCCAACCCCGTACTTGACTCCTGCACACGTCCCTCCAAACGCCCAGGAATGCTGCACCATCGATCATTTCGTGATATCATCCAAAACGCCAAAAACAACCCCACCCCTTCATCTCGGCTGCCGTACACCACGACTTACCCCTCTTTGACCCTCTTGACAGGTCGCACCAGCGTGTCGTCCGGCAGGCCACTCCGCTTGGTCCCCGGCAACGAGCTCGTCCTGATATCGTTGTCGTCCTGGCTCACCCTGCGGTGCGGATATTCCAGCTTGAGGCCCTCAAAACAGTTGGCGCTGACGGGGTCCCCGGTGCTGAAGAAGGGGTGCTGCAGCGCGTCGGCGGCGGTCAGCCGCTGGTCCGGGTCGTATTCCAACAGCCCCGCCAGGAGCTGGTACCCCTCGGCGCCGAGGCTCGACAGCGGACTCGTGCCGGACCCGGGCCCGGACCCGGACGTCTGCTGGTGGATGGTGTTGTAGTACCACTTCTCGAGGTGGCTCACGCCGGCGCCGGCCTGGCGCTGGGGCTGGTAGTGGTGGCTGTGCTGGTGGTGGTGGCTGCTGCCGTGGTTGATGGGCGGCTGCAGCGTCGTCAGCTGGCTGTACTCGATCATGCTGGTCAGCAGCGGCCAGCGCTCCTTGGTGGGCAGGCCCATGATGTCGACAATCTTTTGCATCTGGTTCCGCTGGAAAGGAACTGTCTTCTTGCTGTCCATCTTGGCCTCCTCGCCCTTGAAGATGGGACGCAGCGAGAGCAGTTCGGCAAAGATGCAGCCGACGGCCCACATGTCGATGGCGGGCGTGTAGTGCCTGCTACCGAGGAGAAGCTCGGGTGCGCGGTACCATATGGTCACGACCACCTTGTCGCCGCTGTAGAGGCTGTGCAGCGGCTTGTAGGCCAGCCGGGCGAGTCCGAGGTCGCCAATCTTGACCTCCCCGCCCGACGTGACCATGATGTTGGCCGGCTTGAGATCGCGGTGCAGCACCCAGTTGGTGTGCAGGTACTGGCAGCCGTTGAGGAGCTGGAACATGATGCTCTTGATGGTGGTTGGCGGGATGGGGTGGCGGGGCTGTTGCGTGTGGTGGTGGATGATCTGGAGCAGGTCGTGCTCGGCGTACTCAAACACCATGAAGATGCACTTGTCCTCGAGGATGATCTCGACCAGCCGGATCACGTTGCCGTGGTTCAGCTCGGAACACAGGGCCATCTCCCGCACGGCCGACTGCGAGATGCCCGTATACGAGGCCTGCTCGCCCTCCTTGTCGGGCTTGAACTTCTTGATGGCGAACTCGCCCGCCTGGCCATGGCGGCCCAGCGCCTTGTACACACGGCCGTAGGTGCCGCTACTGATGAACCCGACGACCTTGTACTTGTCTGTCACGCGGACCTTGCTCCGGTAGCCCATGTACCCGGAGCCGCGGTCTGCCGAATCTGTGTGGACAAGTTAGCTCCCGGACGGGGTGGGCGTGCTAGGGCTCGTCTCCCGGAAAACCGAATGAGTGATGGGGACTGACAAGGCCGCTGGTAGCTGACTTCAGCCCTCGGACGTTTGGCCTGGTTCGCGGCCTGGTTGACGCCCTGGTCCCCGGCCTGACTGCCGGCCTGGCCCATGGCCGCGGCCGAGGCGGCTGCGATCTGCCTGGGGGTGGGGGGCGAGTAGACTGGCAAGGGAGGGGGGGCTGGAAGGGGATATGGAAACGGCATCGGTGGGCTTGCCGCGGTCGGCAAGGCGGCTGGCCAGACGGAGAGATCTGGCCACACGGAGAGATCCATGTCGCCCGGGTAGGCGTGCGCGTGTCCAGCCGCGTGCTGCGTCGACGGCGGTGGTGCGTGTTGACGGTCCTCCATGACGGCCCGAGTGAGCTTCTCCTTCTCAGCGGCAGCGCATGCCGCGGCGGTCGCGCAAAAGATTGGTCCAGACACCGCCAAGCGTCAAAAACAGCCCGCGACAGCTCGTCAAGGCACGAAGCAAAATGGAGGGCAGGGTTGGAAAGGAAAGACAAGTACTGGGTAGGCAGTGGTACCCTCAAACGCGGCCTGCACACTCTTCTTCAATGCCTGGGTTCGGGCGGCGGAGACGGAACCCGGGCCGGTCGCGGTTGACGGCGGATTCGTGAGGCTCATTTGGCCGGGGGGCGCGGGGCTTGCCAGGGGGCAGCCCGAGGGGTTTGGGCCGAAAAGGGTTGGTTGGTTGGTCGAGATTACCAATGCCGACGAGTCAGGAAAAACCCACGTCTTCGCTCGTCAGTGCCGAGAGTTCGCGTGTCGGTTCTCGCAGCGGGGTTTCAAGTGCTGTGCTCATAATTGCTGGAAAGAAAGCAAGGCGGGTGAGCTGGGTCCTTGGGGGCGATGATGTGAACCATGCGAACAGAATACGTTTACGATACAGAATACTCAGTACAGAATACGCTGTCGGCCTGGAGCGGGGCTGCGATAACGCGAGGCTGCCAGCATCGGCGACTCGCCACCGCTCTGGCCAGGGAGGGGCATGAGACTGGCTTTGCGACAAACATGGAAGAGGCCTCGCATCCCATCAGCCAACAAGACACCGTCAACTTGGGAGCTGTACGTTCGTGTCAAACAGGCACCGTCAAATTGGGAGTGTGCGTTCGTGTCGGCGTGATCATGCCGGTTGTTTCGTCATCTACTCCGTAAGTGCAAACGCTCGCTCTGCCGGACGGCCTATCTTGGGCCCAGCTTCTCCAGGACTCTGGTGCCCTGCTCCTCCCACTCCTGTTTCGAAATCCACATGCTCTCGTTGTCCGCCATGATATTCGCCAGCACCGCGCCGCCGAGGAACACCATGTGCCGTCTCCGCGGCGGGTCTTCTATCCTGACCTTGAACTTGTTCAAGCGCTCGGGGTTCCCGCCCAGCACCCTCGTCAGCCACAACTGCTTGATCTCCTTCTCCAGGCGCGACGGCAGGCCCGGGTACATGCTGCTGCCGCCCGACAAGACGATGGCCTTGAAGAGGGACGACCGCACGTCGACGTCAGCCGACTGGATGGTGTTGAAAAGGAACTCGGCGATGCCCGGCTGGTCGCAGTCGACAAGGTGCGGCTGGAACAAGCACTCGGGCGCCTCGAACCGCTCCGACCCCACGCGGATGACGCGGCCGTCCGGCAGCGTATAGCTCTCCACCAGCACCGTCGTGTCCTCGCTTAGCCGCTTGTCCAGCTCTAGGTCGTACGACACGTAGCACAGCTTCTCCTTGATCTGGCGCACCGTCTCGAAGTCGGCGGTCCGGTTCAGCGCGTAGCCCCGGCGGAGCAGCAGGGCGATCAGGTTGCGGGTGACATCGCGGCCGGCTACATCGAGGCGGCGCGTGAGGTGGTTGAGCACGACAGATTCGAAGACGGGAACGATGTGCGTCACGCCGTCGCCGGAGTCGACCACCACGCCGGAGCTGAGACCTAGACGCAACCCCGTCAGCCGCGCCCATTCTACGGCATTCCACTTAGGGGCTCCGGTAATCATATCGCACCTTGGGCGTACAGCGCCAGGACGGCCTGGATGGCCACGTAGACACCACCAAACCCGTACCGCTCAAACATGACCTCGCACATCTGCTCGCGGTTCTTGAGCGGGTTGAGGGGCGGCTCCGTCAGGAGGATCTTGCGGCCGACCGGGTCGACCTTCATCTTCTCGAAAAAGGTGTAGTCCCACAGGTGCTGCATGTCATCCCACTTCTTGACGATGCCGTTCTCCATCGGGTAGCTGATCTGGAGCATGGTGCGCGCCGCGGCGGCCTCGTCTCCGCACATGATGTCCTTGATCACCAGGTCGCTGCCGCCCTTCTCCTCGGCACGCAGGATGGGCCGGCCGACGATGGACGGGTATTGGAACTCGGGGAAGTTTTGCGCAGCATAGCCGACCTTGAGAAAGCCGGTGCCGCCATCGAGGACTGCGGGTGGGAGATGGAGAGGTCAGCGTTGGTGATGCCTAGCCTGCGGGGCGCTGCGATGCCGATGCGACGGGAGACAACAGCGTGAGGCAATGGGGCGCGCGAAAATCCGCAATTCGACTTACCTATGGGCGGTGGGTTGGCCATGTTGCAATCCGCACAGCTGGCAGCCGGAGGTGAGATGAGCACTGGATGGGCAAAGAGTGCGACCGGCGAGCTCCCGGACGTCGACAGCGAGCTGCGGGTGATGAGGGTTCGTGGAGACGTTGATGGTGGGGTCGATGGGGGCTGGGCACCGCAGCAAGAACCCTGGCAGCACCGCTCGTGATTAGCGCGGTGGGCAGAGTGGACCCTCGTAAGGACCCCGCCGGCCAACCATGACATAAGTGGGGGAAGTGGACATGCTCACGGCCTCAACGACTGTCAAAGGGAATTCAGGAATGGATCACACAAGAGAGCGACGAGTCAGAGCCACGGCGCCCGTCTTGATTTCTTCTCGCTCGGTCACCCGTCTCAATTGACAATGGCTACCAACTTGGTCCGGCGGACCACTAAGATCCTGGTCCTGAACCCAAACTCATCCAGGAAGATGACACACGGCCTGGAAGAAGCCATCCGAGGGCTGGGGCTTTCTCAAGTATGCCCCCCGGCCATTGTCGCCCAAGCAGCCGAGGTGGCTGACGGAGCCCGTTTCAGTCCACCGAAGTCCACACGTTCACGGCACCCGACAGCAGCCCGGCAAGCATCGACGACGGTGATGACATTCTCAAAAGCGCCCACGTGGTGTATTCGGATCTGGTGGAGAAAGGCTTACTCAAACAGTACGACGCCGTGCTCGTCGCCTGCTACAGCGTCCACCCGCTGGTTGACATGCTGGCCGACAGGGACGGCGAATTCGGCCGGTTGGCAGTGACGGGCATCTTCGAGGCCAGCATCCTGACATGTCTCTCGCTGCTGGGCCACGGGAAGAAATGGGGCATCGTGACGACGGGCAAGTTCTGGGAGGAGCACCTGACTCGAGGCGTGAACGCGTTTCTGGGGACAGACCCTCGGGACCGCAACACCAAGTTTGCCGGGGTTGAGACAACCGGCCTGACGGCGGGCGATTTCCACGGCGGCCTCGATCCCGAGTTTGTCGGACAGAAACTGAGGGAGGCCGCCGGACGGCTCTTGGAAAAGGGGAATGTGGAGTGTGTGGTCATGGGCTGTGCGGGCATGGCCGGGTTGGAGGAGATCATCCGGTCCGTGGCCGTCGACAAGTATGGTCCAACGGAAGCCAACCAGCTCCTCGTCATCGACGGAGTGAGAGCTGGAATCGGCCTGCTCGAGCAAATCGCCCGCAACAAGCGGCTGTTCCAGAGAACATGATCAATAGTAGGTGCGCATAAACAAAAGAAGAACGATCAACAAGAACGCATATACAAGCATATCGAACTCGTCCCAGCAGGAGGCTGCGCCGATAATATCAGTCGGCCCGTCTTGCCCTGCCCCAGACTTCGTCGGCATCACGCTTGCCCCGCGTCTCGGGTACATTCCTCGTGATAAAGCCCGCCGAGAGCAGCGCAAAGCCCGCAAAGATGAAGTATACCCAGCCAGCTCCACCCAGGGCGTTGTTCAAGGCCTCATTGACAATGGGGAAGAGATATGCAACGAGGAACGTCGCAATGTAGCTCGCTCCCAACGCCCATGACTGCGTGGCCCCGACGGCCTCCGGACCAACCAGCTCGGAAGCCATGATGAACGGCACGGGGCCGAGGCCGAGAGCGAAAAACGCCACAAACAGGAGGACGGCGACGGCGGACAGAATCTTGAAGCCGAACATGATGGAGAGCGCGAGTGCCAGGGAGCTCGAGCCTTGGCCGATGATGGACGCAAGGAGGCACGTCTTGCGGCCCAGGCGGTCTGGGAGAGGTGACGCCGCAATCGTGGTGCCGAGGTTGATGATCGAGATGATGATGGTCAACACGGCCGAGCTGATGGGAAGGAGGTCCTTGAGCAGCGACACCGAGTACATGATGATGGAGTTGATGCCGCAGAGCTGCTGAGCGAACATGATACCCACCACGGCAGTGATCGCCGGCCGGTACAGCGGGTCGCGGATCACGTCCACGAAACCCAGATGTGCCTTCTTGGATGTCGGGCTGGCGGACGACGGCGAGAGCAGCCCGGCGCCCGCCTCTTCCGAGTCCGTATCGTCGCCGGCCAGCAGCCCGTCTCGCTCGCCGGGCGGTTTGCCGGCCCCCGCGCCCCAGGCTTCGACTTCGGCGTCCACATTGCTGTGCTTGCCCCGGATCCGCTGCAAGGCGCGGCGAGCATGGGCAACGTCGCCCTCGACGTTCGCGGTCCACGAGGGGCTCTCGGGGACAACCAGCAAGCCAAAAACTTGGGCGAGGGCAAGGATGACGCCCGTCCCAAAGATCCATCGCCAAGCGCTGTCGTGGCTCATAAAGTAGCCCAGGGTCTGGGTGAAGAGGATGCCGACGTTGATGCTGATCTGGGTGAAGGCGCCGAAGAAGCCGCGCTTCGTTGGCGGGGCCACCTCGCTGATGTACAAGGGGACGATAACCGTGCTGGCACCCGCGCCGATGCCGGTCAAGAAGCGGGCGAGGACCATGACGGGCACGGACGAGGCGAAGGTCTCGATGGCGGAGCCAGCGAGGTAGAAGACGGCCGTGGCCTGCATCGGGAGCCGGCGACCGCGGCGAGAAGTAAGAGGCCCAGCAGCCAGGGCACCAATGAGCCCGCCAACGGTGAAGACAGCCGAGATGGCAGCGAAGGAAGCCGGTGTCATCGGTATGCAGTCGAGGGCGGTCTTGGACCCGAGCGACATCAGCTTGTCCTTGATGCTGGATACGGTTTTCTTCTGGCAGGTGATGACATCCTGGGGCGCGTTCAGTTCGGCCTGGGCACCTTTGACGTTAGAGCGGATGCCTCAAGCTTGGGGACGGCAGTCTGCGTCTCACCAAGTGGTAGCCAAACTGGAGGGGTCCCAGCGTGGCCACGGCGACGAGCACCACCAAGTACGGCGTGACATCTCCCAAGGCGGACGCCATTGCGGAGGGCGTGGAGGCGTAATTATGTTGTGAAGTGAATGGCTAGTTGATAACGCGGTGCATAGCGGATCGCGAATCGCGTGTCGCCGGGTGGAATTGGCGATGGCGCAAGCAGATGTTTCGAGCTGAACCGGTCTTTGGCCAACAGTCCGGCCGCCAGTTCCAGGGGTCCAAGTCACGATGCACGAGAGAGCGGGGTTGACAGTCACCTATCGGGTATCGAATCGCCCGGTTCATGCATAAAGTCCTCTAATTACATATCTGCATGCAACTAAAAGGTATCGTTCTTGTATCCACCAGCCAGCGCCTTCTTAACTGCGTCCTCGAGCGAGTCGAGGGCCGCCAGCTTCGCTCGGAGCACGTCGTTGTCGTTCTGGGCATACAACGTCCCCCCCTCGGCCCAGATCCTGCGCAGCGTCGCGCCAGTCGCCCGGGGGTTTCCTTCGTCCCACTGCTTGGCCTCGAATGCCCTGATCTCGTCCAGCGGCGTCTTGGTGACCTCCCACTCGGACCCCGTCTGTCGCTGGTACTCGGCCAACACCTCGTTTGGAGTGACCACGAAGCTCTGCACCTTCAACGCCTTGCCAAAAGCCGCCTCGGGCGACTGGAGAGTGGCTGCGACGAATTTGCCCACACTGCCAGCTGGGTGAGCTTGGATTCCATAACACGGCAATGTAACTGGCAAATCGACTCACTCTGGCATCGTGCAAAACCCCACCCTGCCATTGCCGTCCCCGATCACGTACGCCTGCTTCTTGGCCGGGACGTACCCGCCAGCCACCTCGAAGCCGGGGGCGGTGTTCACCCACATGTCGAAATAGGGACCCGTCACGACATATGTGACCTTGACCTTCTTCAGGTTCTCGCGGATGTACTTGCGCACCTGTAGCTTGACCTGGTGCGGTTTCTCGTTTGGACTCTTGTCGTTGTGCTCAATGTCGGTGCCAAACTCCGACGGCAGAAACCACTTGACGCTGTCCGAGGCCTCCGCCAACCGCAACAGGTTGATCTGGTGCTGCAGGCCGCCTCTGCCGACGGCCGAGATGACGGTGTCGACGCCCTTGTAAGCGGCTGTGACATCAGCCTCGGAGGTGAGGTCACCGACAATGATTGAGAGACCGTCCGCCTTCCATTTCTCCAGTTGCTGGGCCTTCTCTTTGGCGCTGTTGGGCGACGTGAAGAGCACGAGTTGCTGGAAGGCCGGCTTGGCACCAAGGAGGGCCGAGGTGATGTACCGTCCGATGGTACCCGTGCCGCCAAAGATGAGGATCTTGGATGCCGTGAACGAAGCCATTTTAGCTCTTGCTATCAAGTTCGTGGAATCGGGTTGCGAAGATGGTGGACGATGCTGAAGCAGTGGCTCGTCACAAAGCAATCGTCTCGAGAGGGGGGGATGTTCGGAGAATCGTGCGGCGGCCCTTGCTTGATTTGCCTCGACGTTGAAATCGGAATTCAAGAAGGAAGCGAGTCACTCCAGATGGCTTCTAGTGGAGAAATCACGACAGAGCAACACTTGAAGGCCTCATCTTGCGCCGAAGGGCGCACTGCAAGGCGAGCCTGCCCCTCATTGGCCCCGCCTTCAGTTCAAGGCAATGGATATCGCCGGCTCGTGTCCCGGCGGCCATGGTAATCCACCCTCTTGGGCTGCACAACATTTCCCCGAGGCATTGGATTTCCGCGTCCGGATGTCATCTCGGCCACACAAGCACGCACTCTTGAAGTTCCCGTCTGTGGAGGCCGTACTCTTGGACTTCCCCTGTGGAGGCCGCAGCTGGATACCTACCCAGTTGTGCATTGAACTCGGTCCCATGGCGTCGAGGACAAGCTGAAGTTGTGATGCCGGCGCCCTGCCCAAAGTGCATGCGTTATTAGAGCCGGAATTTGTGCAAGATTGCGACACAAGACATTGCTCGCAGCTCCAATGCCGCCAATGGGTTCCATGAAGATCATGATCGGACAACCAAAACACCGACAGGCAGTGGGGTTGCCAGCTTATCGGATATCCGTTCCCTATTGGCCAATTTGAAAGCTCGCCGGCAGGCATCCCGACAATTTTTTGCGGCCGGACCCTGGAAATTCCAGAAGCGCAAACCGATCAACCACAACACCTCCGACAAGTCGCCATCTGCTGCCCAACATGTCTGCTGCTGCCGTTGGGAGCTCGCAGGATGCCGGGCTTGCTGGCAGTCATAAATCCGAGAAGAAGCACAAGCGATCAAAGTCCGACTCCAAAAAGAAGCGCGCCAGGGACGAGGATGACGGCGCCATCGTCGAACAAACCCCGAGGAAGTCGAAGAAGACCAAGGGCGAGGATGCCGACGAAGACGAGCAAGAAACACAACCACAACAGTCCCAACCCCATACCGACGAGCCGATCAAGAAAAAGAAAAAGAAGCAGAAGGGAGAGGCGGGAGACGGCGAGCCCCAAGATGCTGTAGTCGCGACATCCTCGACAAAGGACGTGCCGAAGAAGGACCGCAAGAAGTCGAGCAGGCACACAAAAGATGCCGAGCAACCCGATACAGAGCCGATGGATGTTGATCCGCCCGAGATGGTCCCTCAGGAAAACCACAAGGCAGACAAGAAGCGCAAGGAGAAGAAGGCAAAGAAGGCAAAAGTCGAGGAAGACGGGGATATAGCAGGAGCAGACGCCGGGCTGCCAGAACGGAAGAAGCGCAAGGGCGGAGATAATGGCGAGACGGGCTCCAGCGGAGATGCGACCGCCGCCCGCGAACCACGGGCGCAGGAATCCATCGCCGAGCTTCCGGCTGCAGACTCTGACTTCCCCTTCTTCACCCAGGCCATCTCGCTCTACGTCCCCTTCTTTCCTGTCGGTTTTGACAAACCCTTGACCAACGTTGCCGCCCAGCACCTGGACCCTCTCCTGAACCACTACTCGCCGGTGCTGCGTGGTGTGCTCCTCAGCTACTCGAACCTCAACCTCTCGGACAGACCAGCCAAGGCCAGCATCACGCACCCCCCGACAGACCAAACCCCCGCCCTGCTGCACTCGATTGACGAATACGCCGTGGGTTTCGGGTGGCTCACCTTCGACGCCCACCTCTTCGTTCCCGCGCGAGGGAAGTGGATGGAAGGAGTGGTGCAGCTCCAGAGCGAAGGACACATTGGCGTGGTGTGTTGGAACAAGTTTAATGCCAGCATCGAGGCCAAGCGGCTGCCAGAAGGCTGGACTTGGGTTGACATCGCGAAGAGCGGCCTGAAGCACAACACTGGGACGCCATCCGACGAGAACGAGGGAGAGAGGGAAGACCAGGACGACGAGGAGGACATGCTCGATGGCGAGGAACTGCAAGTCGTCGAGCAAATCCACACTACCGGCTACTGGGTCAACGAGAGCGGGCGGAAGGTCAGCGGCAAGCTGCGATTCCGCATCAAGAACTTCGATGTTGGCCTCGCGGGCGATTACGGCTACCTCAGCATCGAGGGGACCTGCCTTGATGACGACGCCGAGCGGTCCTTGGGTGCTCGGGAACGCGAGACCGAGCGGGCGCGCCGGGCGAAACAGAACCCCAGCGGCCTCCTGCGGCCACTCTCGCGGCGCGTGCCCGAGTTCAGCATGACCAAGTTTGGGAGGGAGGATCAGGAAGAGGACGACGGGCAACGGACGGTCCTGTACAAGGGCAGTCGCCCCGGCACGCCCGATGACTAGGTGTGGTCTGGCTTGACACGCCAATTCTCCTCCCCACCCTCTTCCGCCCGCAGCCGGGCGCGGAGCCCGGGGTTTTGTTGACCCGCATTGGGTCTGGATGGGTCGGAATTCAGGAGTTATTCTCGGTCATGGAACGCAGCAAGAGCAGAGGGCCAGGAGCCAGGAGCGTGGATGAGGAGGTCGGGTCTGGTGGCTGGGAATCAGGCCAACGGCCCGGGCACGCTGCCCTTGGCCCGCCAACATCTGCGACTTGAGCTGAAAGACATGTGGTCGGGTTCCTTTCGCCTTCTCACATGCACGCGCTGGAAATTGGACGGCCGCGTGCCCTGGGAGAAGTTGTACACTACACTGTTCTCGAGCCTGAAGAAGAAAAATCATCAGACTCGCTCGGGCCTTCACGGTCAGCTACCAAACATGCACGCCTCCCAAGGCAAGCATTCGAGTTCCAACCACCCGCCACACCGCGTGTCGAGACCATGCTCAGTGATCCGCCTGCTGTGCTCTTCGAGTCCGGCTACCAGCCATGGAGGTCCAAGAGTGGCGAGACCCGACCGACGGGGCCCCAACCTGGCCGGCCTCGGGGTCGCGTGCATGAGCTTGGGATGTGCATAGTGTGATCCGCGTCGCCGCGAACATGTCGACGCAGCTTGCCCGCCTCATGGGATCCGCGATGTTTGTGTCTCGCAGGATTGAGCAAGCGGCCATCACAACCCGTGACATCGAGTCGGACGGCTTGATTGGTCGCGGGCAATCATTCGACTGCAGTCAAGCTGGCCCGGTCAAGACCCGGCGAGGCGGCCGGCCCCGGACCGCCCCCGACCACACCAAACCCCAGTGTTTTCCGAATCATGCGCACCAGGAAACCTACGCGCGGATGCATGCAAACAGAGATCTCTACACTTGCGCCGTGGCGAGGCTGCGGTTTTGGCATGGCGTCGGTGCCAACCCCTCTCCTCCGTCCGGCCAGTTGTGGACGCCGCCGCCGGGTCTCGGGTTGCGGCCACCCAGACTTGGCAACAACCGTGGACAGCCTCCGGTTTGCCACCCGCCGGCCCGGCCGCAATGCGGGTCAATTGGGCAACTTTCAGTCTGGTTGCCTCTTCAAGCAGGGAAAACGAATGGTAAGGCAACGAGGTGGGAAAAGATAAATAAGTCACCCAGGGAGCTGTTCATCCAGTCTTTGCCCTTCACCCGACAGCAGCAGCCCGTTTCTCGGCTTTGCTAGACAACCCGCAAGACAATTCCCCTGGTTCTTATACCAGCATAAGTACGGTACCGCCTCCATTGAGCCAATCCAGCCCCAACAACCAACACTTCAACAACCGGCCAAGCAATGGAGGCACTCCGCGCAATGCTGGCGTGCATCTTCGGCCGCCGGGGAGGGCAGGAAGGGTACACGGAGCTCGTCTACGACGAGAAGATGGCTCTGTACTCGGACAACGAACCGTACACGCAGCACGACGCCATGAGCTACTACTACCATGGCCACGGTCACGGTGACGGTGACGACGGGATGAAGCCCCTTGCAGAAAACACCGACACCCGCACCGTGGAAGAGATCGCCAGGGACGTGGCCCAGCTGCTGTGGGAGGCCGAGGAGAACGACGACGCGCTGCAGTGCCGTATCTCAGACGCGGTGGGCGACCGCCGCTGGAACCGCAAGATGGTCGAGGCGTGCCTGGACAAGGTCATCGAGTACGTTGAGCAGGGCCGCTTCGAGATGGGCGACGCCATGTGCGCGGCGCTCGACACGGCTACCGACGTTGCGGACGACGAGTTTGCGTTCCCCCGGCGGCACCCGCAGTCGCTCGACGGGTTTATTGCCATCGTCTCAGTCGGGGTGCTCGCGGAGCTGCAGGGGGCGTGGGTGCTGGAGCTGCTCGGGTTTGGAGAAGTACGCGGGAAGGAGGAGGTCGAGGGCACGGGGGAAATCGCCATGCTTACGTCGGACAAGATTGTCTTCTCAAAGAAGCCGAGGTCTATCTCCTTCGCTGCCTGGTGGGCGAGAGAGTACGACGCCTACATCCCTAGCGGTGCTGTCTACTCGTACCTGCAGCGGATGGACATGGTTCAGCTCGAGTACTAAACAGCACCGTTCTCGGCTTTCTTGGAGGGATGCTTCCCTGGGTCGGCTCGAGACAGTGGTGGATCAGCTCTAGGTATCGTGTCTGGTGTGCGGCAAGGGTCTTTGGAAGGAGATGTCGGTCAACAAATCTGCCACAAGCAACCAGATTGAGCCACAAGCTTGGGCGGACGGATTTGTGACGGTACTGTCGAGGCTGTTGTACGATACGATGATAGTCAATGAGAAAAATCCCTTAACATTGCCCAGCGAAAGTTTGACAACGCTGCGTAACAACTGGTCCTACTCTAACCGTGACTTTGCGTGCGGCGAAACCCCTTGTTGTCCCTTCTGGTCTCCCTACTACGTACGGAGCAGTGGCAACAGGAAATCCCGGGTAAACGTTGGGTTCGTTCGGCCTTGCGCTCTGCTGGTGCCTCTCCGATCCTGTGGTTCTTCTTCCGCCGCAAAGGCGTGAGTGCGTGGATGGATTCGCGATTCGCGGTCTGAGCCCAATTTGGGCGGCTGGGACCCCGGCAGCTCAACCCCTGAGATTGCCGCAGCCACGAGACAGACCAGCGCATTGGCTGAAAGTTACCGACCCCGGTATCTGTCCAGGCAGTTCTTCAGGCGCCCTCGGTAATGACATTGATGAGCACAGATGGCGTCCCACGCAGCAACAGTTCGCTGCAACCTGGGTCGATGAGGATTCACAGGAATCTGGCGGCTGCAGCCGGAATTGGTCGGGAGAGGTCACCAGGTCAGCCCACTTGGGAGGAGGGGAACACCAGGTTGGAACGTGTCAGTCCAGAATTGCTGGACTCCACCCTCCCGGCCTGGCCAGAAGCCTGTAACGTTTTGTACCGTTGTATCCAACCCCCTTGTGCGCCTTAGCTGGCTGGCTATTGGAGGCGGCGTGCATCCAGATGCACTAGTTATGTATATAGTTGCATAAGCGCGGCCGCCATGGCCCTGTCGTCAGATTCCCGAGAGTAATCTCAGACCTCGTAATGGAAATAATGGGAGGGGCCAAGGCCCATCGCGAATTACCGGCGCCAATGTGTGTGATCCATCGCTCAAAAGGGACGGGGTTATCTCATATCAGCCCCTTCGAGAGCTGAAATGACGATGCCCAACGCCAATATTGTCGGAGCTGGGCTGCTTGATCTGGACAGCCTCTTGCCGTGTTGGAGCTCTGATTGTCTCCTGCTGCTACCTTCCACGTTATTATCCCGCTGGACACCCGACCAACAGGGCAGCCAACGCCAATCCAGTCTCTCAACGCGCCCGAGACCAATCCAACAGCCGGGCACAGTCCCCGGGTGCCATATCCACCGGCGCCGGCTTGTTCTCCAAACAGTGGGCCTGACGGAGCTCAAGGGGTTACAAGTGACGACATTCTGACAATCACGGTCAAGCCCAAAAAGCCATTGACCGCTGGCGGACAACAGAGCTGCAACTCGAAAAGCAGGAAGCCATCTTGGTATTCAGAACAATCAGCTCCACCGTCCCTCGACTCGTGTGTCGCCCGTCTGATCTCCTTATCTCTCCGGTCTCTGTCCTCGCCTGACCGACCACCACCCACCATCCACCACCCGCTTATCACAGCGCACTTTTTGGCTCACGAGCAACCAACCACAACCAACATCGAAGAACACGCCCTGTGCTGCCAACTCGATCGTTATTTCCTGGTAAACAACACGCAATCACTCGCTGCCCGGAGACCGCACCGCCGCATCACGTCCATTCACGTTGAACCTGTCCCGTTTGCAAGCACCCAGCCGACGACCGACCCTCGGCTCCCCAATGATTCGACTGTCGACAGCGCCCTCGAGCCCGCAGCAGCACGCATTAGCAAACATTTACCACAGTCTCCGCCCAGGTACCTGAACGTGAATATGAACATGAACGGCGTCAAGATGGCCCAGCTGATGCCCGTGGACACCCTCCTCGAACCGCCGACAGGGTCGGTTCGCCCTTACCCGCACCACTGCCACGACTTGGCGCTGCAAAAGTACCTCCTCCTCCACGAGCAGCACGAGTCGCTGCGGCAGCACCTCGACGAGCTGCGTCTGCCGCGCCAGAGCTCCATCTGCACGCCCATCTCCCCCAGCCCGACCACGTCGCCAGTGCGCAGGTCACACTCGCCCGACGAGTCCCGTGGCCAACCACAACACGGCTTCTCCCTCCCTGCAAGAAAGGGGTCATATCCGGGCAGCGCCGGGCCCGATCTGGGCTCGCTGCATCCTCCGGCGGCCGCGGTGGCGGTCGAGGAGGCCAAGCTCTGCGACGTCAACGAGGGTATGAAGCGGGCGCTCACCGAGCTCCTCAACTGCGACACGGTGCGCGCCGACCGCGCGCTGCGCACCTGGGTCCAATGCCGCCTCCTGGACACGGAGCGGGAGCTGCGCAGCGGCAGGAGACGCCGGAGCGCCCCGGGGCCGTGACGCCAATGCGACGAGAGGGGGTTGAGGGGGTTTTGCTTGGATTCTGTTGGAGGTCTTTTCCGTACTGGTCTTTGTAATTAACATTTAAAATTCTTGGCATTTGGGATGGAGTTCAGGAAGCTGTCGGAGCCAGCAATGGCATGGTTGGCAGTCAGGGAAGGTCGGGCACACTGGACGACTCGGAAGTCGGCATTGGTCCTGCGGCGACCGGATATGATTGAGTTTTAAAAAACAGTTGGATTGGGAAGGCAGGCCCATAACTGTTGCGGTTCCAAAGGCGGTCCGGCAACAAGGCCATGGGCGACCAAATTTATGGAATGGAACT
>FTIZ01003450.1_pt2 | contig 15481 bp, 17 predicted proteins | sample 1658381 | NCBI WGS metagenome assembly FTIZ01 (sample SAMEA3914822, study PRJEB12502) | metagenome | biome: forest; material: soil | place: USA | collected 2012-03-12 | depth 0.1 m
GCGGGTTGCGGCAATTGCCGCGCAGTCTGCAAATGGCCTTCGATCATCGTCACAGTGGTGGCAGCCCAGCGGCGCAGGTTCGCATCAGACCCTTTCGCCGCGTAGCTGCGCATCACCGCCACCGCCTTGACATGGGTGAGCACCTGCTGGCGGCCGTATTCGCGATCGAACGCTTCGCCACGCAAGCTTTGCAGGCCGGCGAGAAAGCGGGCGTCGTCGCCGCCGACGCGCGCGTCTGGAGCTTCAAGTCCGGAAGCTTTCGCCGCCTCGCGCAGCGTCCGTCCCGTCGTCTCATGCTCGGCGAGCATCTGTTCAGCGAACGCCCGGACACGCGGATGGCGACTCTGCGCCAACGCAGCTCGAGCGGCAGCGATTTCGTAGCCGTCCGTTTGGGCGGCGGAGTCCGCGAACTCTTGTGGCGTTGGCTTCTTGGGGCCTTCGTTCAGCATCACGGATTCCCCTGCCCGCCGCCGGCGCCATAGATGTTGCCCGTGGTGTAGCTGCCGTCGTCTTCTGCAAGCCGCACATAGATGCCCGCCAGCTCGGCAGGTTGGCCCGGCCTGCCGAGCGGCGCGGTGGCTCCGAACGTGACCACCTTGCCCTCGGAAGCACCGCCCGAGATTTGCAGCGGCGTCCAGATCGGGCCGGGGGCGACCCCGTTGACCCGGATGCCCTTCGGGCCGAGTTGCTTGGCCAGCGACTTGACGTAGTTCATCGTGGCCGCCTTGGTCTGCGCGTAGTCGTACAGATCGGGGGACGGATCATAGGCCTGCTCGGAGGTCGTCCCGATGATGGCCGAGCCGGGTTGCAGGTGCGGCAGCGCCGCCTTGATGATCCAGAAGGGCGCGTAGATGTTTGTCTTCATCGTCGCGTCGAAGTCCTCCGTCGTGATATCGAGGATCGAGCTCCGCGACTGTTGCCGGCCGGCGTTCGAGACGACGATGTCGAGCCCGCCGAGTTGGCGCACGGCTTCCTCTACGAGATGTTTGCAGAACGCCTCGTCTCGGAGGTCCCCCGGGATCGCCACTGCCTTGCGGCCGGCTTGGCGGATCAGGTCTACGACCTCGCGCGCGTCTGGTTCCTCAGCAGGCAGATAGTTGATGGCGACGTCCGCGCCTTCGCGGGCATAGGCGATGGCGGCCGCACGACCCATCCCGGAGTCGCCTCCCGTGATGAGCGCCCGGCGTCCCGCCAGCCGCCCGGAGCCGACATAGCTGGTCTCGCCGTGGTCCGGGCGCGGATCCATGTTCTTCGCCAGACCCGGCCAGGGCTGCTGTTGGGAGGCGAATGGTGGCTTGGGATAGGCGTTGCGCGGATCGCGGATACCCTCCCGTCGCCGCGCGCCTTGGCTTGGCGGTGTCCCTTGAGCCGGGCTGGCGGTCGCGGCGAGGGCCAGCGGCGCTGCGGCCAGGCCGGCGCCAAGGCCTTTCATGGCGGCGCGCCGCGTCTGCGAAGTGGAGGACTCGTTGCTCATGCAGACTCCTGCGATGCGGATGATGGAAAGCTGGCTTGTCCCGTCTTTCCGAGCACGCGCCAATGACGCTTGGTGCGGTGGACAGGGCGAAAGTCTCGGCAAAACGCATGCCCCGCGATCTGCGGGTCGGCGCCGGCACATCTGGAGAGCAAGGGCCGCTTCTCGCGCAGAGCGGGCGGCGTTAACGACGCACGGGCGCGTCGGCTTGTCACTACTTCGATGTCAGTGATCCTGAACGTGCGCGCGGTCCGTCGCTTGCCGCATCGAACCTCGTAACCAGGAGCCTGTCATGACCGATCCCCTTCGTCCCCCAGGGAAGACGCCGCGCCGTGCGGGTCCCCTCCAGCCTGACCGTCCCGGTCGCGCCACGGAATCGCATTCATCGAACGAAGACGTAACTTCGGATGGCACCGGCGGTCAGGAAGATCCCGTCGACAAGCAACTCGAGCAGTCACAGACCGCCCTCGACAACGTGAGGAATCCCTGACCCATCGGTGAGGGGCTGGCCGCTCTCGGCGTGAGCGGCCAGCGTCACAGGCCCTCGGCGTCCGCGCCCATGTAGCGCTCGAACTCTTCGTTATAGCGTGCCGACAGTCGCATCTGCAGCGCGGCGTCGCCTTCCTTGGCGAGGGCGGTGAACCACTTGCTCTCCTCCTCGTAGACGTGATGGGCCACGGCACCGCGTACGTGCTCGAGCTTGTCGAGATAGTCCTGGCTCATCGGATCGAGCGTCTCCAGCGCGGCGAGGTTGATCTTGGCTCCGCTCTGCTCGGTGTAGGCCGCGGTGGCATGCGCCTTCTGGTCGCCGAGGGCCATTGCCGGATAGAGAACCGCCTCCTCGGCCAGTGAATGGCCAGTGAGCAGTGTTCCCAACCACTTCTGGGCCTGGCGCCGTCCCGTCGCATCGCCGGCGGACTTGACCGCGGCGAACGCTGCCTCGATTTGTTGGTGGTGCTCGAGCACGCGGGCAAGCCAGGGCGCTTGTTGTGCGGCCGCGCGCGCCTGCGAGCGGGCCGACTGCCGCTCCTCCTGGGATTCGAGGGGCGTCACGGCGGCGATGACTTTGTCGAGAATCGTCATGATGATGGTTCCGGTGTCAACATTGAAAAGGGCGGCTCCGCGATCGGAGCCGCCCGAGGGCGGTGTGGAAGCGCTCTTCAGCGCGATTGCTGGCTGCCGCGATTCGTGTTGTCGCCGCCTTGCTGCAGCGACGAGCGACGGTCCGATTCCGTGATGTCTTCCTCGTCCAGGCCTGCGCCCTGTTGATCGCTGCGACCCGACTGGCCCTGCTGCGTGCTGCCCTGCGAGGCGCCGCCCTGCTGGCCGGTACCGTCGGTCTGGCTCTGCTGGCCGCCCGACTGGCCGCCGCCCGTCGGATTCGAGCCGCCGGGGTTGGCCTGCTGGCCGCCTTGTTGGCCTTGTTGTCCGGACTGGTTCTGCTGGCCGAGTCCCGAGTCGCGCTGGCTGCTCTGGCCCGACTGGCCGGATTGGCTTGCCGACGACGCGTTGTTGCCTTGACCTTGCTGCTGGTTGTCGCTCATGGTGGCTCCTAGATGGGTTGGACTCGTCGGGGATCGACGCGTCCCGACTTCTGCGATCGAGCTGAAGTGCGTAGACCAAGTGCGGCAACGTCCATTCCCGAACAGGTGTTCGCCCACACGCCGTGAACACTGGCGGTCACCTTGCTGGGGAGCCACGGCGCGAGGTTGATCGCCCGCAGGCGTTCAAATCGGACTTCGACGCCCGCTGCGGCAAAGCGATCAGCTGCTCCTGCTCGTGCGCGAGATTGCGATGCTCGTGAGATCCTGAGCGGTGCTCGAATCGGGATCACCGACCGCGGTTGGTGATGTTGGCGGCCGCGAACACGGCTCCCAGTCCCGGGAGCGGAAAAAGACTGTCCGGGGCAGGAAGCCCGGTTCGGTGCTCAGGTCGCCCAGACCGAAGACGCCGGCCACGATGGCCAGCACGGCGAAGATGAAAGCAAGCTTCAGCCTGTGATCACCTTCGAATCGATTTGTGCCCGTCACGCCTGACTAGGTGACCCGCACGATCTCCACCGAGTCGGCCGAGCGCCGCACCGGCCCATGCCAGATGGCTTCGATGTGTTGCCGTCCGGATCCAGCACAATCGCGGCGAAATAAGAGCGACCGTAGCTTCTCAAGCCTGGGCCGCCGTTGTCCCTCCCGCCGGCGGCGATGCCCGTCGCGTGGAACGCACGCACGTCTACCTCGTTGCGGGCTTGAAAGGCGAGGTGCACTTTCGACACGGAGGCCTCGGTTGCGTCGACGTATAGCTCGTCCGCCCAGAAGGCATGCTCATCCTCGCCAAAGGAGTCGGAGCGGCCGATCGCCCGCAGTACCGCCAGGTAGAAATGTCGACTGGCGCGGAGATCGGAGACGCGCAGGTGGATGTGATCGAGGAGTCGTCCATGGTGTTGCGTGCTCATGTGATGGCTCCGATGAATTGGAAGAGGGAGGCGCTCCGCTGCGTAGCAGTCTTGCCTCTGAGGAAGTGCCGGCAATTGGATGTCCATGGGTCCGCCGATCCATCCAACAACGCACGAGCTTTGCGTCCGAGACGTCTGACATCGCGACTGCGCCGCGACTGACTGGCGTGGCGTCGACAAGCTCCTAAATTGCCAGCAACTCGAAAACTCTTGGAGAGCACCGTGTCCAGCGTACTTCCGGTTCCCGTCGCCACCCGTGCCCATTGCGAGGCCTTCGCGTCTGCTGCCGAGGCGCTCGCTCGCAGGCGGGCCGCCGACATTCCCGAGCCGGACTTGAGCGCGTTCCAGGATCTGGGCTGGATCGAATGGCAGAAGGGGGCACTGCGGGTGACGCCCCTCGGGCAGATGGCGCTCATCCGAATCCAGGGTCGCTTTGCCGAGCCGGCCTGAGACCATGGAATCGCCCGATCCAGAATCCTCGAGCTCCCTGCGCGAATCACTGGTCTATGTCGAGCGCGCACGTGCAGGTTGCGAGCACAGTGCAACGGCAAAATTCCTGAAGCTGATCGCAGAAAAGATGAGGGCGCGGATCGCTAACCCGGAGGCGAGCGCAGCATCGGCCACTCCGTCGAACAGCTCAAGCCCAAGCAGCACCGGGGCTTCGGCGTAGCATCGTCGTGCTACTGCCGGCCGTCAGGGACGCCGCGACGGCTTCGGCGGCGGCGCGTTGCTGCCGTCGTCCGTCTCTCGAATCAGGCTGATCTCGCCGTCGGATTCGAGGTACATGAACTTGACCCGGCTCAAGTCCTCCAGTCCTTCCTCGCGCACTTTTGACATCAGCTCTTCGTCGGAGATGAACTCCCGGCGCATATTGCGGCGGATGCGGCGACCGTGGCGAACCAGGCACAGGCGCTGCGCGGCGAACAGGCGTTCGACCGCCGGGAAGCGGTAGGTCGCCCAATCGATGAGCACGTTCCAGAACACCAGCGTGGAGATCAGCACCACCGCGTCGGTCGCCGAGGTGGCCTCGCCGATCATGCCGTTCTGGGCGGCATCGCCCAGCAGCACCACGAACAGGAAGTCGGTGATGCCCATCGAGCCGACGTCGCGCCGCAGGATCAGCCTGAACACCAGGAAGAGGAACCAGTACATCACGCTGCCGCGCAGCACGAGCTCGAGCGCCGGCATCGTCATCGAAAAGATGTCGTTCCAGTCATGGTGGCTCATGAGGATCTCCTTGTGAAGTCGATGCCGTCACCGCACAGACTGGAGTCGCGGTGTGGCGCGCATTCAGGCATTCGCTGGCTACTCGGCCGGACGCCCGGAGCTCGCCGCAGCCTCCATCCGAGCGAGATGTGACGCCATGGTCTTGGAGTCGTGTTGTCAGGAGGTGGATGAGCGGTCGGCGAGGCGTCGGCCCAAGGTGATCAAGCGACGCGCTTGTGCGGCACCGGCACGCCGCTTCGGTTCGAAATGCACGTTTTTCTGCAGGTTGTAGAAGACGAAGAAGCGCTCGATCTCCAGCAGCATCGCGTCGCCCAGGTCGCGCAGGCTGTTCAGATCGCCGTGGCGATGCGACTTATGCGCCACGGCGACGAGCCTATCGTTTCGCATTCCGCGCTTGCCTCGTGAAGCCCGGAGCGGGCGTTGGGTGGCCTCGATCACGCCCAGTGGCCGACAGGGCACCACGACGCCTGGCGTCGCAGCCTCGTCCATCAACACGAGCACGTCCAGCGGATCGCCGTCGTCCCCGAGCGTGCCGGGCACGAACCCGAAGTCGAACGGGAACACACAGCCGAGTGGCAGCACGTTGTGCAACTTGAACACGCCGCGCCGCGGATCGAACTTCAGCTTGTTGGCGCTTCCGCGCGGTGCCTCGACGACCGCGAGCAGATGGCCGTCGTCGTCCCAGGTGTCGAGCCCGAGGATGCCGAGCGGCGCGGCGGTCGTCATGGACGCTGGTGCGGTCGGGCCGCCGCCGTCAGCGGTCGCGCGAGGACGTCAGGCTGCGCAGCGCCAGGCCGATCAGCACGGCGGTGCCGATGGCGGCGAACGGGTGCTGTCGAATGGCCTCCCGGGCCGACTCCACCCACTCGTCCCGCGTTTCGCCGGCCTTGGCAACGCCACCCTGGACGCCACCCACCGTGGAGCCGATGCGTTCGGAGACGCTGTCGACGGCGTCGTGGGCGCGCTGGGTCATGCGCTTGAGCAGGCTGTCCGTCTCGGGTGCGGCCGCCTGGGCCACTTTGAGGTCGGGCTGCTGCCGCGACGAGGCCGTGGCGTTCGGAGCGCTCGGCTTGTTTGCGGTGGGAAAGGAAGTCGTGTTCGTCTGTGAAGGCGTGGTGGTGCTGGGGGTCGAGTCCATGGTTGTGCTTGGCGTAAGTGGAGAAGCGGATCGAAGCGCGATCCGGCTTCGCGGGATTCGGCAACCCCCGTGCCGCGTTGTCGGCACGCCGGTCATGTGCCGGTGGAGAAGGTGCACGCTCACAACTCACCGCAACGTTCGGCGGATGTTTCAACGTCACGCCCTGCGGGCAGTTGCCATCCGGCCCGTACACCGCTTCGATCCCAAGCGCCTCTGTGATGCGAAGCGCTGCAGAGCCCTGGACATCGTGCTGCGCTGCCACTTGCCCTGCGACAGCGCAAGCTGTTCGCGCTCAGCGGCATTGGCCCGTAAGAGCGGATCGGTGTTCGCCCCGTGGAACATATACCGCGCGGCCTCAACTCCGCGGGCCACCGCTTCTGGAAGCGCGCCAGGTGCGATGAGGTCCAAAGCAACAAGCATTTGCGCTTCAGTCGTTGGAGTCGTCGACGCTATCGAGGTCACGCTTGAGCGTGGCATCAAGGGACTTCGGAAGCCCGGGATTAGGAAGAGGTGCTGGCGCAATCTCACCCAGCGTTGGATCATCACTGTACGGCATGCTCCCAAGCACGTGGTATCCCATTACGGGCTCACTCGCCGCGGCGTCGGATGGGCGCTGATCCGATTCGACGCCTCGAACCGCTTTCCGCCAATCGTCATTGGGAGGCACTCGCCGGAAGCCACAGTCGGCGTCTTCCCTGACGTACATCTTCGCCTCCAGACCGGCCTCGCGAATGCAGGGCGCGCCCTGGTTTGGCAGGATCCAGCGCTCGATGTAGAGGTCAACGGATTCGCGCAGCACTCGCGGTTGCGCACCGTCCGGAGCGTCGACAGTTGTCAACCGACCGGCGTCACACAGCATCCGCACGTGCGTCCGGCTCACCCCAAGCGCCTCGGCCGCTTGGTCGAGGGAAAGGGTCTGTGTCGGAGGGGTAGGAGGATCCGCCATATGTGCAACTTGAAGTTGGGAGCCAGCATCGGGCACGGCTAAAGCAAAGCGTGGAGGTCAACTTTCTGAAGGCCGAGGGATTCAACTGTAGTGAATGGCAGTTCACGTCTCAAATTCAGTTCGTCGCCTAAGTTCTTGATCCTTCGGGAAAGGTTGGCCCGGGGCCAAGCTCGCTGATCGCGTGTTTTGTACACCGGCACAAGGCTCACTGGATGAGCCAGCCGAAAGCGTGACGAATTCGCCCACGCCGGCGGCCTTACTACTGTATAAATGGACAGTATGCAGACCGCCTTTGGCTGGGCGCAGGATGTTGATCCCGCACCTCAGCTGCCCACTTCCAAACCCGCGCCGCAGCGGGGCCAGCTTCCGCCCAACGTGGAAGCGGCCTTGTGGCGCGGCGACGAGCTGGGTGCACCGGTGGTCGCTACGTTGTCGTCCGGCTGGCGCGAACTCGACGCCGAGCTCCCTGGTGGTGGTTGGGGTTGCCACGCCGTGACTGAGGTGCTGTCGCCGCAGGATTCTGTGCTCGAGTGGCGGTTGCTCGCACCGGCGCTGAGGCCGATCGTCGCGGCTGGCCAGCAGATCGTGATCGTCGGCCCGCCGAAGCGGCCGCATCTGCCTGGGATCGCCCGGGCCGGCATCGACCAACGCCACCTGGTGTGGATTGACGTCGACATGCCGGCCGACCGCCTGTGGGCCACCGAACAGCTCATCAAGGGCGCATCGACCGGTGCTCTTCTCTCCTGGTTGCCCCACGTGCGCGCGGAGCAGATCCGCCGCCTCCAGGTGGCAGCGCACGCCTGCGCGGGGCCCGTGTTCCTGCTTCGCCATGAGAGCGCTCGACACGAGGCATCCGCCGCGCCTTTGCGCGCACTGGCCACGCTCGACATCGACTGGGCCCTCCGCGTGCAGATCCTGAAGCGCCGTGGCCCTGTCCACGACGGCCAGGTCGTTCTCCCGTCCATCCCATCGGGCATCGACTCCGTCCTCACGCCGCGCCTGCGCCGGCCCAGCGACATCCTTGCCCGTCGCGAGGCGCCCCATGCTCTGGGCAGCGCTACGCCTGCCGCCCGGCGCCGACGCTTCGCCTCCGTCTCCTGACGCGCTCCAAGGGGTCGCGATCTGGGCGTTGCAGTTCACGCCCCGGGTTGCCGTCCTCGACGAGGCCGTGGTCGCGGAGGTGGAGGCGTCAGTGCGCCTCTTCGGTGGCAAACGTGCGCTGCGCGATCGGATCTACTGGCAATCGAAGGAACTCGGTGTCGTAGCTCTGGCGTGGGCAACCAACGCCCTGGCGGCGCTGGCCCTGGCCAGGCGCGGCATCGAAAACGGCTTCAAAAGGCCGCTGGATCAGTTGTTGGATGGGTTGCCGTTCGAGGTGCTGACGGCCGCCGCGCCTCACCAGCCAACACTGGCGCGCCTGGGCTGCTCAACGCTCGGTGACGTGCGACGGCTGCCGCGCGGCGGTATGGCCAGGCGCTTCGACAAACACCTGCTCGCGGCGCTCGACCAGGCCTACGGCATGCGGCCGGAGGTGCACCAATGGATCACGGTGCCGGAGACGTTCCACAGCAGGCTCGAACTCATGTCCCGTGTCGAGCTTGCGCCGGCACTCCTGTTTGGCGCGCGCAGACTGCTGCTGCAATTGTGCGGATGGCTGGCCGCGCGCCATGCCGGCACGACAACCTTCACCCTTCGGTGGGCGCACGACAGCATGCGCGCCAAGCACGTCGAAGGCTACGGACAGCTCGTGATTCGGACTGCACAGCCGATGCGCGACCTTGAGCACTTGTGCAGACTGCTGGCGGAGAACCTCGCCAGGGTGAAGCTGGAGGCTCCGGTGGGTGAGCTCGAGCTGCGCGTTGATGACGTGGAGCCACTGGAGGAGATCAGCGCCTCCCTCTTGCCTGACTCGGTCGAAGAAGGCGAAGCGCTGAGCCTCGTGCTCGAGCGCCTTGCGGCTCGGTTCGGACCCGAGCGCGTCCTGCGGCCGGTCGCGTGCGAGGACCACCGCCTGGAATGGATGACGCACTGGCAGCCCGCAGCTGAGGCCCAGCCAAGGAGGTCTGCTCGCTTGGTTGACACACCTCAACCGACCTGGTGTTACTCGCAACCGCTGAAGCTGCACACGCGCGGCGACATGCCGTTCTACCAGGGGCCCTTGCTGCTCCTCACCGGGCCACATCGCGTCGAGGGCGGCTGGTGGGACAGGGTCAAGGAGGAAGACGAAGAAGCGACACGGAACGTACAGCGGGACTACTGGCTCGCGGTGTCTGAGCACGCCGGCGTCTTGTGGATCTACCAGGAGCGCCTCGGCGGTAATGATGCCGCTTGGTTCCTGCAGGGCGTTTTCGCGTGAGAGGCCGTCGTGTCACTTCCTGCCTACGCAGAGCTTCTCTGCCTCACCAACTTCTCGTTCCTTCGCGGAGCCTCATTCCCCGAGGAGCTCGTCGAGCGCGCCCATGAGCTCGGTTACTCCGGGCTCGCCATCACCGACGAATGCTCGATGGCGGGCGTGGTGCGCGCGCACGTCAAGGCCAAGGAGGTGGGGCTACCGCTCTTGATCGGAACGCACTTCCAAGTGCGCAGCGATGCACCGTTTCGCCTGGTCACCATCGCGACCAATCTCAACGGCTACGGGAACCTCTGCGAGTTCATCACCCGGCTGCGACGTGCCAGCGAGAAGGGAACATACAGGCTCGACGTGGACGAAGTCGTCTCGACTGAGCTGGATGATTGTGTGGTCATCGTCGTACCTGATCGGTCTGCCTCCTTTAAGCAACTGGAGGCGATCTCCCACTGGACGCTGAAGAATTTCCTTGGCCGATGCTGGATGGGCGTCGAGTTGCTTCAACGGCTCGACGACGATGCTTGGCTCTATCGCATGCGTGAAGCCAGCGAGGCCACCGCGGTGCCGCTGGTAGCGGTCGGCGATGTTCACATCCATGTGCGCTCGCGAAAGCCGCTGCAAGACGTCATGACCGCCACGCGGGTTGGCCGACCGCTCACCGATTGCGGCCTCGACCTGCAGTCCAACGCAGAGCGTCACCTGCGCAGCCTGTTGCGGCTTGGGCAGACCTACCCCGAGGACGTGTTGGCCGAGACACTGCACGTAGCGGCACGCTGTGCGTTTTCCCTCGACGAGATCCGGTACCAGTACCCCGACGAGGTCGTGCCTCCTGGCGAGACGGCAACCAGCCACCTGCGCAAGATCACCTACGAAGGTGCGGGGCGGCGTTGGCCGAACGGCATGCCGGCAAAGGTGCAGGCTCAGATCGAGCACGAGCTCACGCTCATCGCGGAGCTGAAGTACGAGCAGTATTTCCTGACCGTGGCAGACATCGTCCGATTTGCGAGGTCGCAGCACATACTTTGCCAGGGGCGAGGCAGCGCGGCCAACAGCGTCGTGTGCTACTGCATCGGCGTGACCGAGGTCGACCCGGCGCGGATGTCGACGCTCTTCGAGCGCTTCATCAGCAAAGAGCGCAACGAGCCACCAGACATCGACATCGACTTCGAGCACGAGCGACGCGAGGAAGTCATCCAGTACCTCTACAACCGCTTCGGCCGCGATCGCGCTGCGCTGACTGCGGCCGTGATCAGCTACAGGCCGAAGTCCGCGATGCGCGACGTGGGCAAAGCCCTGGGCATCCCGGCCGCGACACTGGACGTCCTGTGCGAATCCCATCAATGGTGGGACGGCAAGGAGGTCGAGACCGAGCGCCTTGAGGAGGCGGGCTTGTCGGTCTCAAGCCTGCAGGTGAAGCAGTTGATGCGTCTGACCTCGGAGCTGATGGGCATGCCGAGGCACTTGAGCCAGCACGTCGGTGGCTTCGTGCTCACACGCGGCCCTCTTTCGCGCATCGTTCCGATCGAGAACGCGTCGATGGCCGATCGCACGGTCATTCAATGGGACAAGGACGACATCGATGCGATGGGTCTCCTGAAAGTCGATGTCTTGGCGCTTGGCATGCTGACCGCGATCCGCAAGAGCCTCGAGTTCATCAGCATGCGCAAAGGCTACCGCTTCGAACTCCAGGACGTGCCGGCTGAGGACGGGCCAACCTACGACATGATCTGCAAGGCAGACACGGTTGGTGTCTTCCAGATCGAAAGCCGCGCGCAGCGCACTATGCTGCCTCGACTCAAGCCGCGGTGCTTCTACGACCTGGTCGTGGAGGTGGCGCTGGTTCGGCCGGGTCCGATCCAAGGCGGCGCCGTCCACCCGTACCTCGCAAGGCGTCAGGGTCTGGAACCGGTGAGCTACCCGTCGGAGGCGCTGAAGGTTGCCCTCGAGCGCACGCTGGGAGTGGCCATCTTCCAGGAGCAGGTGATGCAGCTGTCCATCATCGCTGCGGGCTTCACGCCGGGCGAAGCGGATGGCCTGCGGCGTGCGATGGCGGCCTGGCGTCGCAAAGGTGGGCTCGAGAAGTATTACGACAAGATCATCAAGGGCATGACCGAGCGAGGCTACGAGCGTGCGTTCGCCGAGTCGATCTTCGAGCAGATCAAGGGCTTCAGCGAGTACGGCTTCCCGGAGAGCCATGCAGCATCGTTCGCGTTGTTGGTCTACGCCAGCTGCTGGATCAAGGCGCACCACCCAGGCGAGTTCTTGGCCGCACTCCTGAACAGTCAACCCATGGGCTTCTACGCGCCGGATGAGCTCGTGATTGACGCTCAGGAGCACGGCATCCAGGTCCGCGGCGTCGATGTCATGTACAGCGACTGGGATTGCACCCTCGAAGGCCTTCCTCACGTGCCTGCGGTTCGCCTGGGCATGCGGTTGCTCGATGGCATGAGGCAGGCGTCCGCTGAAAGAATCATGGCGGCACGGCACGCCGCTCCGTTCGAGAGCTCGGAAGACCTGGCGCTACGGGCCGGCCTCGAGCAACATGAGATGCGTCTGCTGGCCGCCGGCGACGCGCTGAGCAGCCTCTCCGGCCATCGCCGGCAACAGGTGTGGGACGCCGCGGCGCTGAAGCGCGCGCCGGCCCTCCTGAGCGATGCACCTGTCGATGAGGAGCCGCTCGAACTGCCCGCGGCACCCGAAGGCGAGGAAGTGGTCTGGGACTACGCGTCGACCGGGCTGACGCTGCGCAGCCATCCGTTGGCGCTACTGCGACCGCACCTTCGAGAACTGCATGTGCGAACCGCCGCAGAGCTGCACAACGTGGAGAACGGGCGGCACGTGCGCTACGCCGGCATCGTGAAGCTGCGGCAGCAGCCGGACACGGCATCAGGCGTGGTGTTCATGTCGCTGCAGGACGAGTCGGGCACCGTCCAGGTCGTGTGCTTCAAGCGCATCCGGGACGAGCAGCGCGAGCCGATGCTCAAGTCGCGCTTGCTAGGGGTCTATGGGACATGGCAAAACAGCGGTGCGTTGCGAAGCCTCGTCGCGGAGAAGCTGGTGGACTTGTCACACCTGCTAGGGCGGCTCAAGACGACGAGTCGCAACTTCCATTGACGTTGGGGTCATACCATCGGCGGGCTGCAGAGCTTTGTGAGTCTGGTCAGCCAGTGGCCCTGCTCGGCGACTGGAACGTCGTTCTGACCGACGACGCCCAGTAGCTCGTCCGTTCGGGCTTGTGGTTTCTTTAGAAGAAGCGCTTCAAGAACGCCCCTCGCTCTTCGTCGCTCAGGATGCTCGTGAACGGCGACGCCGAGCGCAACTGATCGCCGCGGTCCGACGGCTCGAGTGCGGCAGCGGCCACGGCGTCTATGCCTCCCGCAAGGATCTCGTACCAGTCCGAAGAGGCGGACGCGCTTGTCCTGCCGCGCTGCGAATGCCACCGCTGCAGCGTCAGACGCGCTCTTGCGAGCAACTCGGGCTGGTGCCGAAGCTTATCGATCACTCTCGCGTGAAGAGCCAGCGAACGGGCTCGCAGCTGCTCTGGCGATCGCGATGTCATCTCGTCTCGGCCAACTGCGCAGCGACGGATTCGATCTCTGGATAGGTGCGCAACTCCAGGCGTCGCGCCGGGGACAATCGAAACAATAGCGCGAAGACCCAGGCAATGAAGCCACCGATCGACCCGAAGATGATCACCTGGAGATCTTGATACAGCCCGCCATTCGGATCGTTGAATACCGCCAGCAGGAGGGCGGCAGCACCTGCTGCAGCGAACATCAAGGACTCGCGCCGGAACCTGCCCGGGAAGAACAGCGTCCGCGCCGCGTCATTGTTCGCGCTGTCCACGCCGCCAATGCGCAGGGAATGGACCATGTTCGTCGCGCGGTTGTGCACCACGACCAACTTGCGCTCGGTGCCCGGCGCCGCGGCGAGCACCAGGCTGAGCTCGTGACCCGGTCTTGCCTCAACCCCGAGATCGCTGAAGTCGAACAGGCGTTCCGTGCCGTCGGCCAAGCGTAGCCACGCCTTGCGGATCGTCTCGGTCGAGCTCGAGATGCGGCCTGGCGTCGAGGAGCCATCGAGGTACCACTGCGTGCCTTGTGTCACGTGCGTAACGGCCTGCTCGCGCTGATCGATCACTGTGCCGACGAGACGCTCGAAGTCGACCTCCACGCCGCTGGTCAAGCGTTTGCGAAGATCGGCACGCATCAGAACTTCGCCTCGCCACCGCGCAGGTTGTCGGCCTTGGCCTTGTCTGCGGCCATGGTCTTCATTGACGCAAAGAACTGGCGACCTACATCCAGATCCACGAGTTGGGACTCGCCGGCATGCACCGTCTTGACACCCGCGGTTTTGATCCCGGCGTACTTCACCACCAGTGCTTTCCTGCATCCATTGGCCAACGTGATGCTGTCGGTGGTGACATGCGTCAGCGGGGGGATCTCTTCGCAGCGGCCGTCGTACAGGCGTGCGCCGATCACGCCAGTCGTGCCATCCGACGTCCGGCGACCGCCTTCGACGACGTCAAAGAAGCTCACGATCTCGCTCGCCTCGGGGTACTTTGCGTGGATGGAGGCTGCGAACCTGTCCGCGTCGTAGTTGGAGGCCGCGTCATCGCGCCACACTGCCCACACCTTGCCATCCTGCACGAGGAGCTTGACGAAATCGAAGTTGCGCTCCGGCACGTTGCCATGCAGCAAAAACTTCACGCCTGCCCTTACGGGTCGATGGTTGATGGGGTTGGTCAACATGTAGTCCGCTTGCTTGAGACTGATCGCATAGCCGTTGCCATCCTTGGCGCCGGCAGGAAAGGCCTTTCTTACAGCGGCGACCGCTTCCGCTTCCGGCATGCCAAGCTTGACACCTAAGACGTCGTAGTTCGACAGCGCTCCCGACGTGTCTTGCGGCGGCGTCGTGAACGGTGTGGGCTTGAGCTGCTGCGCGTTGGTGATCGCGGTGCAGACTAACGCAGCGGCGCCGAGAAGGCGTGGCAGCGTGTACTTGTAGCGAGATTTCATCGTCAAGTGGCTCCCCATGTATCCATCGGTGCTCGATGCACCACAAATGGTCTTTTATGTGTCTCTTAATGATCCACAAAGAGCACCAAATGTACCTTAGGTGCGGTGGAGTTCAAGACTCTGGACGCCGATGCTTGTTGCGATGCCGAAACAGAAATCGCCGCAGCCGACGGCCCGCGAGGTCTTCGCTCGAAACTTGCGCCGCGCTCGGCGCTTGCAGGACCTGACACAGGAAGCGCTGGCGCTCGAAGCTGGGATGCCGCGCGCGTATGTCAGCCGCGTCGAGCGCGGGACGATCAATGTTTCTATCGACAACGCCGACGCGCTTTCCCAAGCGGTGGGCGTGCCATTGCGCGATCTGGTCGATCCGGCGAAATTCGCGGGACTCGACGATCCTTCTTGAGGTCGCGAGTTGGCGCGGTCACCCCGCCTAGCTGCGCGCTTAGCGGCGCGAGCGGGCTGACATGACTTGCATGATGCAAGTTGGCACCTCGCCGGATCCAGACCGCGAGTTCATTCATCGCGGGCTGTGCCGCGTGCACTGTCGTCGTGCTCCGAGGGCGCTGACTCTCGAGGCAGCGCGTCAGGGCTGCGCGGTCTCGCCCTCGTCCGGGACGTACTCGAGCAACTCGCTAATCGTGCAGTCGTAGTGCGCGCACAGGGCGTTGAGTGTTGCGACGTCCAAGCGGGCGGTCGACTCTTGATAGAGCCCTGCCACGGTGTTGCGCGCCAACCCGGTGGCGCGTATGACATCGGCCAACTTCTCCTTTCGCTCGCCCATCAAGCGGGAAAGATGCACGCGGATCATAAAAAGACCTGTCTCAAATAAACAACTAGCTATCCAAAATGATCTTGTAGCTGATCATTTTGATCGCTAAAGTCATC
>FTIZ01303708.1_pt1 | contig 15479 bp, 15 predicted proteins | sample 1658381 | NCBI WGS metagenome assembly FTIZ01 (sample SAMEA3914822, study PRJEB12502) | metagenome | biome: forest; material: soil | place: USA | collected 2012-03-12 | depth 0.1 m
GTTGATGGTGTTCTTGAGCTCAAGGATCTCGCCTTTTACGTCTACCGTAATTTTGCGGCTGAGGTCGCCGCCCGCTACGGCGGTCGTTACGTCCGCAATGTTTCTCACTTGCGATGTCAGGTTACCCGCCATCGAGTTCACCGAGTCGGTCAAATCCTTCCAGGTGCCGGAAACCCCTTCCACCTTCGCCTGGCCGCCGAGTTTACCCTCGGTGCCCACCTCGCGCGCTACCCGTGTTACTTCCGCCGCGAAGCTGTTGAGCTGATCCACCATGGTGTTCACGGTGATTTTCAGTTCCAGAATTTCGCCTTGCACGTCTACGGTGATTTTCTTCGACAAGTCGCCGTTCGCCACGGCAGTCGTCACCTCAGCGATGTTGCGCACCTGACCGGTGAGGTTACCGGCCATCATGTTCACGGAGTCAGTTAAGTCTTTCCAGGTGCCGGCTACACCCTTCACGCGCGCCTGGCCGCCGAGTTTGCCCTCGGTACCCACCTCGCGCGCTACGCGGGTCACTTCCGATGCGAACGAGCCGAGCTGCGCCACCATGGTGTTGATGGTTTTCGCGGTACGCAGGAATTCGCCGCGCAGGGGACGGTCCTCAATCTCAAGAGCCATCATCTGTGACAGGTCGCCCTGGGCCACGGCGCCGATCACCCGCGCGGTTTCCGAGGTGGGGTGCACCAGGTCATCGATCAGGCTATTCACCGAAATAGCCGAGGAATGCCAGAAGCCGCCCAGCGTGCCCAGCGACATCCGCTGGCCGAGCTTACCCTCTTTACCTACCGATTGGCTGAGGCGGTTCAGTTCCTGGGCCATGCGCTCGTTCATCTCGACGAGCTCGTTAAAGGCGTCGGCCACTTTGCCATTCACGCCGATCCAATCCGCCGGCATGCGCACGCCGGTTTCGCCTTTTTTCAGGGCGGTGAGGGCGTGCAGGAGGAACAGCATTTCATTGCCGACCACCAGTTCTTTCGACGCAGTTGCGCTGGCTGCTTCTCTAGGAGACATGCGCTACCTCACCGCTTACGATTAACGGGAGTGCAAAGGCTGGCCACGGCGCGGGCATAATTTACCGGTGATGGTGTTTACGGCAATAATCCAATCACGATATGTTCGAAGGCTGTAAATCAGCCATAAGGATTAATGTAGCAGCGCGTAAAGGGAGCGTAAGTGACGCATGTCAAACAGGCTAAAGCTATTGCTCTCTGAACGCTTCGCTGGCGTGCTTGCGTAGGGGTGATAGCAGATAGCTGATGATATGGCGTTTGCCGGTTTTGATTTCGGCGGTGACGGCCATGCCGGGAGCGATGCTGACCATGGTGCCGTCAATATCCATAAATTTTTGCGGCGATTCATGATGTTATAGCGATTTTCTGGACTTTAACATGGTCGTCATGCTTTAGTGCTAAGCGATGAGATAGATTGCAATTTAGCCTAGGTATGCAGTGCCACAATTCCGCTTTCCAGATGGCGAAACAGTTACGACAACCAGTACTGAGTACAGCACCCAGTTGCGGCAGTATTTCGATGCGCATGGGCACGCGATTATCGATGCGGGCCGTGGCAATCCGGGAGGCTATCCCGCTTCAGTCAAAGGAATCGTAGCGGGCATCGAGCATCTGGAAGCCCGCAGGCGAGCCTCGACCGGTTATGGTTATAGCGGTGGAGAATATCCTGAATCACCAAGAATCGCGCAAAATCTAAACCGCCTATACGGAACGAAAAACTTCGTCGATGAGAAGGGATTATTCTACACCACCGGCGAGATCGAGGCATTGAATACGATCGCGCGCTCACTTCCTGCGGATAGTCGCGTTATCACGCCCTATCCGCATTATGTTAACTACCCCGGTATATTTAGCGGTGAGCACGGCAAGGCCAGACTTCTGCCGATGCCCCATGATGGCACCAATCTCGTCAAACGGCTCAGGAACACCCTGGAACATGCGCCGAGTGCGTCCGCTATTCTCATCTGTGACCCGAATAATCCGACGGGCACCAAGCTTTCGGCCCAGGAATGGCGGGATATCTTCGCGCTCGTTCAAACAGAGCGTGAACATCATCCATCCCTGAAGTTCATTCTGGATTTCGCTTATTACGGATTATCGAATGACTGGCAGGAAGTAGATGGCAAAAAGAAACTGGCTGTCGAACCCCTTAAAATCCTGCAGGACGAATATCTCGCCATCAAAGAGAACGTCATTCTTCTGCAGAGCCTCACTAAAGTGGGCGGGCTTTTCGATGAGCGCCCATGCGTCAGCTATATAGCCGATGCCAGTTTCAGGAAACACATGCTCCAGCACCGTACGGAAGGCACGTTTGAGCCGGCTGCTACCTCTGTATCGATTGTTTCAGGTGTGCTGGAGGATTTGGTAACCACGGACAGGCTTGCCGCGATGTCCAAATATTACGGTGAACGCGCTAAAATGATCGAAGGCACTCTATCGGAGCTTGGGATGCTTACTAAACCATGGCAGGGTTCGCTGTATGTAACCGCCGATTTGAAGGGGCTGTATGGCAGCAAATTATCTGCCGAAGCCGCGAAATGGGTAGGGCATAACACGATTCAAAATGATTTTGATATTATGGCAGGTCTCGCTTATCCGGCCGATAAAAGTAAAACGGGAATTCTCACGTCCCTGGTGGATCCCATCAAGGGAGACACGGAGTTGGTGCGCGTTTGCGTCGGCATCCAAGACCTGAACGATGTAAAAAAACTGCAAGAGACACTCAACAGCCTGGCGCCCGAACTCGGTCGGGATAGGCAAAGCTTCGATAGCAATGAGGATGTTGAAGAATTGGTGGTGGACGCAGTCCGTCGTGAACGAGTCTCCGAGTCAACTTGCACTGTTTTGCAGGGAAAATACAGGGAATTTGACAGTTTTCAGGCTCTGAGACGAAGGTGAACCCCATCTGAAAGTGGCTGTAGCTCTTAGGAATGAGCAATTTTCTGGCTTTTCGGAACAGGGAATTTTTATTGAGTATCAGGGAAACGGGGGCGGCATGCAGGGAAGCATAGAAATGTTTATTTTTTCTAATTCTCTCTAGGAACGGCTTACAGGATGATCCTTTAAACGCCTAGCGAGTGATACTATTTTAGTATCGAAAGTGGTGGCGTGTCTTGTTGGCAATGGATACCAGCGCCAGCATTGCTGGCACTTCGACCAGCACCCCCACCACCGTTGCCAATGCTGCACCGGAATTCAGACCGAATAGGCTGATGGCAACAGCCACCGCTAATTCGAAGAAATTAGAGCCGCCGATCAGCGCTGCTGGTGCGGCGATATTATGCGGCAGGCATGCTTTGCACATCCACACATAGGTCAGCGCGAATATGGCTAGGCTTTGTAGCAATACCGGTATGGCGATCATGGCGATCACCAATGGTTTTTCGAGCAAGGTGGTTGCCTGGAATCCAAACAGCAGCACGACCGTTGCCAGTAAGCCCAGCACTGAGTAGGGTTTTAGACGATCGAGAAAACGGCTAAGGTGTAGCGGCTCTCCATCGTTGATCAGGCGTTTGCGCGTTACATATCCGGCGATGATGGGGATCACGACGTACAATAGCACCGAGATCAGCAGGGTTTGCCATGGCACGGTAATATCGGACATGCCAAGCAACAGTGCCGCGATGGGGGCGAATGCCACCACCATCACCAGATCATTAAGCGATACCTGCACCAGTGTGTAGTTGGCATCGCCATTGACCAGGCGGCTCCATACGAACACCATCGCCGTGCAAGGCGCGGTGCCGAGCAGTATCAATCCGGCGATGTATTGTTTGGCATCGGCATCGGGAATGAACTCGTGGAATATGTGGCCGAGGAAAAACATCGCCAATGCTGCCATACTAAACGGCTTCACCAGCCAATTAATGATAAAAGTGATAACCAGCCCCTTGGGGCGTTTGCCGACCGCGCGGATATTCGAGAAATCCACGTTTACCATCATGGGATAGATCATCACCCATATCAGCACGGCAACGACAAGATTCACATTGGCATATTCCAAACCCGCGATGGCTCGAAAAAGCGAGGGAAACTGGTAGCCGAGTGTCACACCGGCAGCGATGCTCAGCGCGACCCATAGCGATAAGTAGCGTTCAAATACGCCCAGGGGTGACGGCTGTGTCATTTGATGGAACTCCAATGGTTTTGAGATGTGCGGCGAGTGCATGGCCCTGGTCTTCCACGTGCAGCTGCGTGAGCTGGTCAATCGGCGCTTTCAGCATATCGAACACGCGCTTGAATTCGGCGGTAGTTTCTTCGGCAGTGCCTTCAAAATGTGCCGGGTCAGGTACGCCCCAATGCACTTTCAGCGGTGCGCCGGGAAAGATAGGGCAAGATTCACCGGCGGCATTATCGCAAACCGTTACCACCAGGTCGAAGCGCGTCCCTTGCAGTTCCTCCCATGATTTGCTGCGGAGGCCATCGGTAGAGATACCTTGGCTTTTGAGTGTTTCAAGGCTGCGCGGGTTGACCTCGCCGGTTGGGTTGCTGCCTGCGCTGTAGGCGTGGAAACGCCCTTTGCCTATATGATTCAAATATGCTTCGGCAAGAATACTTCGGCAAGAATTTCCAGTGCAGAGGAATAGGATGTTAAACATGATATACTCTGACTATGGCTTTTGATGGGCGGTAGCGATTGCAGATAGGTTGGTTGCCGCGTCACATACTTGCTTTTCGATTACTTCTTTGTGCTCCGAATAGCGATCAATCAGCAGGCCGGCCTGGGAGCGGGTGAGAAGGGTGAAGCGCACCAGTTCTTCCATTACATCAGCTAGGTCAGCCGCTGGATTACGTTGAACTGCGCGCATATCAAGCGCAGGCAAGTTATCAGGGTCGGATAATTGGCGGAGGCGGTTCATGGGCATTTCTTCTTCACGGCTTTAGATAAAGTACACGTCGAAGGTTTGCCCTGTTCCCGGATGCAGCAATTCTCATTCAGATAACCAATAAGCGACTCGATGGCCGCGCAGTTGGCTGTGTAAATGACCAACCGCCCCTGTTTGCGTGACGATACCAACCCGGCCTGGGCCAGATGCGATAGGTGGAAGGAAAGCGTGTTGTGTGGGATACCAAGCTGGTCGCTAAGCGTTCCAGCGGCGGTGCCGTCACCCCCATACTCGATGAGCAGCTTGAACACCCGAAGCCGCGTTTCCTGTGAGAGAGCCGCAAATGCGGTAATGGCTTGATCTATTTTCATCTGTCCACAGTAGTGGACGGGTTTTATGTGTCAATGAATATGGACATATTGAGGGGCTAGCTAAACTTAATATCAAACTTGTACATACCCATGCTGCATAGGCCGGTTAGCGTACTACCTGCTTCTTGTGGTGGAACCGTGATAAGCGTTAGGCCATCGGTTTTGAGGAATTGCTGCACATTAAGAGCGGGGATGCGCAGCCCTGCTGAGCAATCGTATGCCGCGCTTAATTCCATTTCAAGAATGGTAGGCTTATTGGCTTTGGCCGCGATCAGGCGTGGGTTGTACCCATGACCGGCGACGATATGAATGATTTGTTTGCCGTTTTCTTCACGGACTGCCGATGTGTCACCCTGTGCCTGTTGTTTCGGCGCACTAGGGGTGGAGGTAAGGAGCGGCGAGAAGATTACCCAGTTGGCATATAGCAGCCCGGCGAAGAATACGGCGACTAGGGCTTTTTTCTGGGGAGATTTCATAACGCCTCAAAAGGTGAGTACTGGTTGAATAATGCCAAGTGCCGCGAGGCCGGTCAGGAGCGAGAATAGCCCAAACCCGATTACCACGACGCCGACCGTTTGTAAAAATATCGCCGCATAGCGCGTATGAGCGAAGCGGAATGATCCGAATGAGAGCAGCCCCAACACCGGCAGCGTGCCGACTGCGAATAAACCCATAATCATGGCACCGCTTACCATCGAGCCACTGGCGAGTGCTGCGACCTGCATGGATTGGGTGAAGCCACAGGGCAGGAAGAAGGTTGCGATACCCAAAATCAGCGGTGCGGCTGCGCCTGTTTCAATGCGAGTCAGGCGGTCGAACATGCCGCGCGGAAGGGCGAGGTAATGCATGGGGTTAAAAATGCCCAGCAGGTTAAGGCCGAGCAGCAGCATTACGACCGAAGTGATCACGCCGAGAATGGCCGTGACGGTAAAATTGATGGAGAGTGCTTCACCCACCAGGCCGAGCAACCCGCCAAGAACAAAGAAACCCGCGATGCGGCCCAGATGGAAAAAGACTAGTGGACGCATAGTGCGGGAATCCTGCGCCACTTGCGCGGACAGCGACAGCACCAGCCCACCGACGACTGCCAAGCAGGATGAAAATGATGCGACGATACCAACGACGATAGCCGTTGCTGGGGTGAGTGGCTGCGCCATGCCAAAGGAAAAAATGCCCGCTTTCTGCGCCCAGAAGAATGCGCTGAGCAAAACCATGCCGAGGATAATGGCAGGTGCCAGCTGCTTGTGATTACGCTCACTGACGGGCTTCTCGACATACAATGCGTAACCGTGCGGTTGGAGCAGCGTCGACCATTGATCCATCGCATGATCAGCTGTGGTGCTGGTTATTGTCACCTGACAGCGCCGCAGATCAACCGAGGCTTCCTTCACTCCCTCGTGTTCCACCAAAATATCTTCGATGAGGATTTTGCAGGCGGGGCAATGGGTGCCAGTGACGTAAAAGACATGGTTGGTCATAACTTCCTCAATCCTAAACGTAGAGAATTGCTCACAACGATAACGCTGGAGAAGGCCATTGCTGCACCCGCAAAGGCCGGGTTCAGGGTTAGCCCCCACGGGAAGAACGCCCCAGCCGCAAGCGGAATGCCGACCACGTTGAAAGCGAATGCCCAAAACAGGTTTTGTTTGATGGTGGTGAGGGTTTGCCGCGCTAGCGTGTAGGCTTGGGTTACTTTCCCGATATCACCATGCAGCAAGATTACATCGGCAGTTTCGATGGCTACATCGGTACCGGTCGCCATAGCGATGCCCACATCCGCCGCAGCAAGCGCGGGCGCATCGTTCACCCCATCACCCGCGACCGCGACAATAGCGCCGCTTTGTTTCAGCTGTTGTACCAGTTTTTGTTTATCTTCCGGCATCAATCGCGCATGAACCTTCTCGATACCTACCTGCTGTGCTACCGCTTGCGCAGCTTCTTCCTGATCGCCCGTCGCCATGTGGGTATGAACATGCTTGCTCCGCAGCGCCGCCAACGCCTGCGCCGCTGCGGGTTTGATTTCATCACCAACAAAGAAATACCCCAATACCACGCCTTGCTTGGCGAGGACGACAGGGGTTAAGGCGCGGTGTGCATCGTTACTCAACAGCTGGCTGTCGATGGGCGCGATAGCTTCAATAAAGCGGTCACTGCCAATGCGGTAAGTTGCGCCGTTGATTACTCCTTCTGCACCCAACCCTTTATGGTTGATGAACTGTTCGACGGGCAACTCCTTGACGTTTCGTTCCTGCGCGTACTGAATCAACGCCCGTGCCAGCGGATGTTCCGAAGGCTTCTCCAGCGATGCGGCAATTGTTAAAATCTCATTTTCAGGAATGGCACTGCGCGCGACGAAATGAATGACCTTGGGTTTACCTGCCGTGATGGTTCCCGTTTTGTCGAACACGATATCGGTAACATGGGAGAAGCGTTCCAGCGCCTCGGCATTCTTAATCAGAATCCCTTGGCGCGCGCCTTTACCGACCCCGACGATGATAGCTGTGGGAGTAGCCAGGCCGAGCGCACAAGGGCAAGCAATCACCAGAACGCCGATAGCACCCGCGATGCCATGGGCCAGCGCCTGATTGAACGACATAGTTTCTGGGGCGAACACGATCCAGCCAGCTAACGCCGCAACCGCGACGAGCAGGACAACGGGAACGAAGATGGCGGAAATCCGGTCAGCCAACTTTTGGATGGGGGCGCGGCTGCTTTGTGCGGCTTTCACCAAGTCAATGATGTGTGCCAGAACACTATCATTGCCGAGGGCAATCGCTTCGATGACCAATCGCCCATCTTGGTTAATGGTGCCACCGGTCACTTTATCACCGCTTTGCTTCATCACCGGCACGGGTTCGCCAGTCAGCATGGATTCATCAATATAGGACTCCCCACTGAGGACGCGGCCATCGACAGGTATTCTGGCACCGGGGCGCACAATCAAGCGATCACCGACCACCACAGCATCGAGGGCGATTTCCACTTCCTGCCCATTGCGCTCGACCCATGCAGTCTTAGCTTGCAAGGCAACCAACGAACGCAATGCACCCCCGGTTTTTACCCGTGCCTTTGTTTCGAGATATTTGCCAAGGGTAATGAAGCCAATAACCACGATGGTCACATCGTAATACATCGCACTGGTATCAAGGTACGCTTGCAGCACCTTCTCGAATGCGCTGAGAATGAAGCTATACACAAATGCGGCAACAGTGCCGATGCCGATAAGCGTATCCATGCTAGCTTGGCCGTAGCGCAAAAACTGCCATATTCCTTTGAAATAGGGCTTCCCTGCGATGCACAGGGTTGCGGTCGCCATAAGGGGCAGCAGATGGTGTAGGAACTCTTTGGTGGTTTCGCCCAGCGGTACCAGCCCATGCCCGCCCAGCATTTCGATCGCCATGATCAACAAACCAAAAATCGTAATGGGCAGCACCATCCGCACTTGTGCCCGCAGGCTATTCAGCTCTGGGTTTTCGCTTGCGGCCTCAGTCGGGGCCAATGCTTCGGCTTGCTCTACCGATAGCGTATATCCACGTGGCACCAATACGGCATTCAGCGTTTCAAGGGATATGGATGCAGGGCTGATGTTCGCGGATTCTGAGGCATAGGCCACAGATGCGGATTCAACGCCGGGAATTTTCTTTGCTAACCGCTCGATGATGGCGGCGCAAGAGGCGCAATGCATCCCGGTGACTTTGTAAACTGCGGAGTTTTTCGTCATATCACTTTACCGATGCTTTCCGCACCTTAACCGGCTGCGTTTTAGGTTTCTGTAGATGATCAAGTATGGGGCAGGCTTTGGCGCTGGTGTCATCCCCTGGGCATTGCTTCAATATGTTACCCAGCACCTTTTTGATTGCCTTTAGCTCTCGTATTTTGCTTTCCGCTTCTGCAATTTTGACTTCAGTATGTTTCAACACTTGCGAGCACCGCGCCTGATCCGATGTATTCAACGTCAGCAATTGTTTGATTTCAACCAAGGTGAATTGCAGCGCTTTAGCGCCGTTGATAAAATGTACGACACTCAGCATTTCCGGGTCATATAAACGATAGCCCGACCGTGAGCGCGTGGTGGCTTTAATTAATTTCAGTTTCTCGTAATAGCGCAGCGTATCGGCGGAAATACCTGCCGCGTCTGCGAATTGCCCAATGGTAAGTTGTTTGCCCATAGATACACCTATACACCTTGGAGTATAGTCCAAGGTCAACCTTCATTAAATTAATTCTTTTTGTGGCTAGTGAATTGGCCTTCATTCCATAAATCACCTCGATGATGATGAAGAGAGTGTTGAGGGTAATTCCAACTAAAAATGCATGACCGAAATTAGCGGGTGTATGGCTATGACCTGCGTGAGAATGGCTGTGTTGATGGTTATGGCCACCATGGTGATCGTGAGAATGGCTATGAGGCATATGCTTCCTACAAGTATTTGGTAATTTCTTTGAACTCGCTAATAGCTTTTTTCGAGCCAGAATTGTTCTCGATTGCGTGGGCAAGACAATGATCGATATGATCACGCACCAAAGTTTTTTTGGCATTGGTGATGGCGTTCTCGACAGCCTGAATCTGCTGCGCCACTTCTAAACATGGACGGTCTTCTTCCAGTAGGGTGATCACGCTTTTCAAATGACCGTGCGCGCGCTTGAGGCGTTTGATGATATCGGGATGTGTCGCATGCGTGCTCATTTCCATATCCTACCCCCCAGGATAGGGGTGTCAATTCCTTACAATAGCAAAGTGCAATAATTAACGATTGGAGAAATAATAATGCGGGGGCTTGGAATGGTCGACTGGCAACGCTGGTGGCAGATAATCTATATCTGCACAAACCCCAGCTTGTACATGTGGGCTGCTTCTTCCTCTGTGACTTCGATGATTTCGCCCTGCCATTTATTGAAGGTGCGGTTCTTGATGGTGCAAATACTACCCGTAAAATTCTCTGGGAATTTGAGTCGCACTGAAGCAGGCTGCTCATCATATTCACCTGCAGCCAACCGGCGGTAATATTCTAAGAAACCCCACCCCGGCGAGGGCGCGCGCATCCATGCCAGCGCCTGGGTGGTAGAATCGACCTGATCGTCGTGCTTGCTGCCCGGGAAGGTCGTGAGCTCATGTACATAGTCAGCGAGCCATGGCGCTTCGGTGGGCAGAAGCACCAAACCATTTTCAAATGCCGCGGTCTGCCCATGGAAGCGAATGAGCTTCTCGCAGGCGGGCGGGGCATAGGCGGTGAGGCCTGATACATTCTCCATGCCCAGTTCCTGGATGAGCTGCGTGCCAGAGGCTTTATCTTCGATAACGACCGTGCTGGCGTTGTGAATGAGCGCCTGATCTTTTACGGCGCGTTTGAGGTCGGGATACTCCATGCGGCGGCGGAAAACGTGCAGCAGGTAGAAATGATTGTCTTTCTGGCCCCAGGTGGTGCAGACACTGTAATCATTAAGCTCCCCGGCCTTGTTGGCAGTGTCCCAGCTCTGCACGATGCGATCGAAGCTAGCCGGACATTCACCGGGCACATAGTAGCGCAGCCATTGCTTTTTAAGCATGGCACCGCCCTGCGGCGACGGGTTCTGCTGATATTGGGCCGTGAAGTCATATTCGCCCATGGTCTGGCGCATCTTAGCTAGATCTGCCAACGACTCGCGCTCCGCATGCAGCGGTTCGCCAGCAGTGCGGCGATACATATAACTGCCGAGGGGTGAACGGATGAGATGTTCTTCATCCGTTTCTGCAATGGCAGGGAGCGACAGCACATCCCACCCTTCCTGCTCCAGTACATGGCCGATGAGGTCGTCCTGGTGCAGGCGCTGCATGACGATGATGATGCAGCCCTGTGCCTTATTGTCGAGCCGGCTGAGCAGGGTATTGTCATACCAGCGGTTGACCTTGCTGCGCTCTGTTTCCGAAAGGGCGTCCTGCGGTTTGAGGGGGTCATCGATGATGATGAAGTCGGCGCCGCGGCCAGTGAGCACGCCGCCGACAGAAGTGGCCATCCGGAAGCCCTTCTCCGTAGTCATGAAGTCATCGACCGCCTGTTTATCGGGCGACAGTCGGGTTTTGAAGAGGCGCTTGAAGAACGGGCTGCCGAGAATGGTGCGGCTTTCCAGCGCATGCTTGCTGGCCAGATCCTGCGCATAGCTCGCGCAAATGAGTCGGGTGCTGGGATTGTGCCCGAGCAGCCATGCCGAGAATGCCACCGATACGCAGTGCGATTTCAGGTAACGCGGTGGCATGCAAATGGCCAGGCGCTTAATTTCACCGCGGCGGCAGGCCTCCAGCTTGGAGGCGATGAGGTCGATGTAGGGGGCCAGCAAGAGTTGCTTGCCGGGGTTCACCTCGTAAAAAGCCCGCTCGATAAAATGAGCGAGGTCTTGGCTAAGGATCGTTTCGTACTCGTCCTGTGTTAGATTACTCATGCTCTTTCTCCTTGGGGATGGTGGGTTGTGGGATGTCGGCGAGGATGCGCTGTCGGATGCGCTCATTAATGCTGTCCATGACCAGATGGTCTGCTTCGGCGAGCGTGGATGCAGAGACCGCCGCAGCAGCCTCATTACGCCCCTCGATGAGCTGCACGAGGGGCAGAAGCTGCTGCATGGCCCTCTGGTCACCGGAGGCGGCTTTATTGACCAATTGCTTCACGGCCACTTCCAGCTTGCTGACCGACTTGCGTTTGCCATTCTCCGTAACGGCTACCTTTTCGGTGATGGCGTTGTTGACGATGGTGGCAAGGTTCTTGGCACCTTTCGGGCGACCGGCGGCATTGCCGGACTGACCAGGCTGGAATTGGGTCTGCCTGGGCGGTTTGCGGTAGCCCACCTCATAGGGCGCTTTCTTCGGGGGCTTAGACATGGTCGGCCTCCGCTTCTGCGGGGACATCGTCGAAGCTGCGCCCGGTATCGGCATGGTGCGCCTGCCCGCCGGTATAGGCCTGCCACCGGCGAATGGCGGTATCGACATAGCCGGGATCCATCTCGATGCCGTAGCAGACCCTGCCGGTGCGTTCTGCGGCCATCAAGGTGGTGCCGCTACCGAGGAAACAGTCGAGCACTACATCGCGGCGTGCGGAGCAATCCAGAATGGCATCGGCCACCATCGCGACCGGCTTCACCGTGGGGTGCATGGCCAGCAAGTTGCCTTCTTCGCTTTTACGCGAGAAGGAATTGACTCCGGCATACTGCCAGACATTCGTCCGGTAGCGGCCATGCTTGCCCAGTTCGACATTGTTGCGATGGGGTGCTTTACCCTTTTTGAAAACAGCGATCATCTCGTGCTGGCTACGGTAGAGCGACCCCATGCCGCCATTGTCTTTGACCCAGACGCAGATATTTTTCAGTTCCGTATAGCTCTGCTGCCCGGCCGCGAGCAATTCCTCGATATGCCGCCAGTCCATGCAAATGAAATGGATACTGCCATCGATACTATGGGCGGAAAGCATGGCGCAGGTCTGGGCCAAGAAGTCGGTAAACTGGCCCTCGCTCATCTCACCGGAGGCCATCGCGAACTCGCGGTGGCGCACCGCGCCAAGACCACCCACATGGCCATCGATCTTAACGTTATATGGCGGGTCAGTGAAGACAACAGCAGCCCGCTTGCCCTGCATGAGCGTTGTGTAATCGGCAGCTTCCAGCGCATTGCCGCATAAGATGCGGTGCTTGCCCAGCAGCCACAGATCGCCTGCGACCGTGACGGCCGGGCCAGCGGGGAGAGGGGGCAACTTATCGGCCGGATCGTCTTGGTCTGCGCCCGGGACCGACAACCCTTCGATACGCAGGTCGATTTCACCCATGGTGAAGCCGGTTACCTCAAGGCTGAAGTCGATATCCGCGGCGCTCAGAATTTTAAGCTGCTCAGCGAGCAGCTGGTCATCCCACTGTGCAATCTCGCACAGACGATTATCCGCGATCATGAACGCCTGGCGCTGCGCTTCGGTAAGATGGTCGAGGCAGAGGGTGGGGACTTCTGCCAACCCCAGCTTCTTTGCGGCCAGCAGGCGGGCGTGACCGGCGATGATCATGCCATCACCATCAACGAGGATCGGCACATTGAAGCCGACTTCTTGGATGCTCATGACGAGCAAGCGGATTTGCTGGGGGCTGTGGTTGCGGGGGTTCTTGGGATTAGGTTTTAGGCTATTCAGAGGGCGGTAAGTCACCGCGAGTTGAGGCGATTGGATTGGCATATTTCACTCCATACGGGGCCGGAATTAGCCCTGGAGGAATTATGCTGGTGCCTTATTGACGGTCGAGTTCACCCATTTATGAAATGGGTGAACCTGGTTCTTGAACCAGGCGAACGCGAACAATTTTGTTCATATCTATCTGAATCTTGCTCTTTTCTAACCAAGCCTCATTTTCTTGTGCAGTGGCAATAACTTCGGTGATTATTTTCTTATCAAAAATCAGATCGCCAATGGATGTTTTTTTACCTTCCTTGCTAGCCTTGTCCATATTGATGGCCAAGGCCGCCGCGAGGTGAATCACTGGCAAGCTCGGTCGCCAAATGCGGGTTTCAAAATTATCCAGGTCAACCGCTCCATTGAACTTCAGGGTGCGCACCAATTCATTGATGGAAAGTCTCTTGGCATCTGCTGGCATATCCGGAGGCATATGTCCCAAAGCCGCTTCTTTAAAAAACGCCATCGCCACGTGGGCGGCATGCAGACGGTTCTGTAGCTGCCCATTGATAGTATTCATATCTCGTTGAACAGCGCCTAAGTCGTGGAACGCGTAGACTGGCTTAATGCGCTGCGGTTGATTCGCCCACTCCTCATCCCAGCTATATTTATCGCGTAACGCTTGCGAGCAAAGAACCGTATGCGCACGGCTGATTTTTTCTTCATCCGCATTTGGATAGGCCATGATAGCGGCTAAAGCGGCGCCGATTTCATATGGCTCTGAAAAGCTAAGATCGAACTTATAGTGCATATACGCTTCCCCATCATTGCAACCCATACTGCTGAATTAGAGAAGATATAAGCCATTTTCTTATGACTTGACCCTTGCCGTACTATCCTTATGGTCGGACTCGTGAGCGCCATCGCGTTCATGGGGCTTTACAACCTCTTATCGATAGCGGTCCAAGTGCACCGCCAAGCACTCCTCTTCCGTATGGTCGAGGAGGCGCATGTGTATGTTCAGGCTTCGCGGCTAAAGACATGCGCGACCTTTCTATCGATAGGTTTGTAAACTCCCCGATCACCATTGGGGGAAGGACTGCCTATGAAAAAACTATCATTAGCCTGCGCGCTATTTCTTGCCGCCTGCGCTTCTGCCGGCGTCAAAGTTGACCAATCCAAACTTACAAGCTTCAAAAAAGGCCAGACTACCTACGGCGAGGTGGTAAATACCTTAGGGAATCCTACCCAGACCATCATCGCTGATAACGGCGATAAAACCATCCAATACGCATACTTCAGTACCCAGGCACGGCCTGAGAGCTTTATTCCTTATGTAGGTGCCTTCGTAGGCGGCGCTGATTCTGAGAACACGGTCGTATCTCTCACATTTGATCAGCGAGATGTCCTGAAAAGTTACACCAGCAGCCAGGGCGCAGTAGGTGCCGGAACCGGCTTTGAAGCATACTCGCAGCCCCGTAAATCTAGCCAGCCGCGCGCGGAGTAAATCATGGCCCTCATAGCATGCAAAGACTGCCAGCAGGAATTCAGCACCGATGCTAAACATTGCCCTAAATGCGGTGCGAACCGGTATCGGCCGCGGTACATCCTAAAGGGATTTCTGATCCTTTTATTTATTTCCTGGATGATGGCCCATTATGCCCCGTCAGATACCAATGCCGCTCACACCGGGGGTGTAGCACATGATTCCGCGGCGGTGACGCCCCAATGGCAGTACACGACAGAACAGGATGCCATGACCAGCAAGAGCATTACTACTGCGATTATTGATAGCACGAATACGCTGTCGTTTGATTTTCCTTACCGCGGTGAACAACACGTGCAGCTTGAGCTACGTAACCATCCACGCTTCGGTAAAAATGTGATCTTCAGCATCGAGAAGGGCCAGTTCATGTGCCATATCGATGGGTGTTCCGTGCTGGTCCGATTTGATGAGGAACCCCCGGTGCGCTTTAGTGCCGGCGAGCCTGCCGATCACGACTCGACCTATATATTTCTAAATGGGTACGCGAATTTTCTAAGTAAGATGAGCAAGGCTAAAAAGGTTCGGATTGCCGCAGACTTCTACCAAAACGGCCAACAAACGGCAGAGTTCGATACGTCGCATTTTGATCCAGCGCAATACAAGTAAAAATC
>FTIZ01751944.1_pt1 | contig 15458 bp, 11 predicted proteins | sample 1658381 | NCBI WGS metagenome assembly FTIZ01 (sample SAMEA3914822, study PRJEB12502) | metagenome | biome: forest; material: soil | place: USA | collected 2012-03-12 | depth 0.1 m
CCCCTCTGGCAAACCAACCAACAACCCACCACCCTTCATCGGACTCCAAACGAAGGAAGGGAGTACACGCACCCCCCACCACCCTCCACCCAACCCAGACGTACCATTGCCCAAAACGGAAAAGGAAAACAGAACATGCCTCGCTCGCCACGAAGCGGTCTATGTACCGAACATATCATTCAAGAAAAAGAGAAACAAAACAGAAAGGAAAGACTTTTTCTTCTTTCCAAACAAAAGGCCCAGCCAGCCCAAAACAACCCTCGGGCTCACGCGTCCGAGTAGTAGCCGCCGTCATACGGCCCGTGGCCGCCGTGCGGCTGCTGGCCGCCCCCGCCGACCACGTTCTCGGCCGAGCCCCAGTAGTTGTTCCGGACGCGGCGGTCCCGCTCAAACTCGGCCCATCGCTTCATGGTGATCTTGCTGCTGTCAAACTCGCCCTCGTACTCGATGCCGGCCTTCTTGGTCTTCTCGCCCGCCGTCTTGCGCGTGTCGCCCCACGAGAAGTCGTCAAACTTCCAGAACGCGTACGTCGGCAGGATAAAGTTCCACACAGGCAGCGAGAGCAGGTAGATGAACATCCACACCACGTACGACCAGCTGTGCGCCGTCACCACGATCAGGACAGCCGGCAGGCCGAGAATCAGGCCGAGGAGGACGAGCGGGATGATTTGCGGGGGCGAATGGATAATCGAAATGATGACTAGAAGGAGCACAAGATTAGAATCATGCCTCGTCTTCTCATCTCGGAGATGGATGCTCAAACTTACCAACATAGAATGTAAAGGCGATGGCGGCAGGCAGAACAAGGGTACCGATCAGCTCGATGAAGACAATAAACTGCATACTAAAGCAGAAGGTACCGCACAGATCCCTGACCAGGACAAGCTCCATCAGGTTGTGGATGGTCGAGTTGATCCAGCGACGGCGTTGCGAGAGCAGCACCATGAAGGTGTCAGGGACCGTCGTCTTGCACACGGCCTGCGGCACAAAGACCTGCTTGCGCTTGGGGAAGGTCCGCAGCATCAGGGTCGACAGGTAGCGGTCCTCGCCGAGCAGCAGCAGGTTCTTGGTGTGCAGCGTGTCGACCACGTTTTCCGAGTAGTGCTCGACCACGTCCGGGTTGGCCAGGATGGGGACCCAGTAGTTCTGGGCCCCTTTGGGCGCCTTGATGCGGTACATGCAGAAGCACCCGGGAAGACAGGTGACACCGCCAAAGACGGACTCGAACGACTTGGCGAGGTGGTGGGAGATGAAGTACTCGAAGACCTGGATGGCCGAGACCCAGCTGGCCCGCTTGTTGGCGATCTTGGTCTCGCCGCACAGGCCCATGATCTCGGGATCCTTGACCATGGCCGAGATCATGTGCGTCAGGCTGTCGGGGAAGACCTTGGTGTCGGCGTCCACCATGAGCACGACCTCGTAAAAGTCGGGCGAGATGCCCGTGACCTTCCACAGCCCGTTGAACATCTCGTACTCGAGCTCCGTCATGCGCTCGTCAAACATGACCTTCTGGAGGAAGGACATCAGGATGATCTGGCTGTCGCGCTTGCCGCGGTTTCCGGGCTTCGCCTTGGTCGCTTCGTCTGGCGTACCGCACTTCACAACCACCATCATCGGGACACGCTGCTGCTTCTCGAGAGGGATGGCGGACTTGGCACCGTAGTCGTAGAAGCCGGAATAGATCTTGGCCATGTTGTGGCGCTTGGAACCGCTGGCGACGGCCACGTACGAGAAAGCCTCGACCTCCTCCGGGGGCGTGCTGTGGTCCTTCATCATGTTAAGAATGATTTCCGGAGTTGAGAAGGCCTCGCCTTTGCCCTTGATGATACCGTCGCAAATAACGAGGATAGCCTTATGGCTGTTGGGGTAATCCGTCATCGCAATCGAGTCCAGGGTCGTCCGGACGCCCAGCTCGCCTTCCGAGTAGGCCGTCACCAAGCAGATGGCATGGGCCAGGGGGAAGCCGAAGGGCATCCAGTCCGATGGGGGCTGGGGGACGACGGCGTCGTGGATGAAGCCCGCCGGTCCCGGGCCGTCCGTGGGGCTGTTGCTCGTTGCGTACGGGTCGGCCCTGAGAAAGCTCGAGCGGCTGTCGTTGCCTTGCCGATACATCGGGTTGGGGTTGAGCAGCTGGCCGGCAGCGGTTTGGCTTGCCATGGTGGTCGGAACGCCAGACTTGCGGCTCGCGCGGTCGGCGCCGTAAACGGCGGAGAAGCGGGACGTGGTGGGCAGGAAGGTGCTGCTGCGCTTGCTGTGACGATCGGAGCCGTTGACGCTGCTCCCAATATCACCCGTCAAGCGCGGGGGGGCGCGGTAAATGTCCTCGGTCCAGTCTTCAATCTGCCTGTTGCGCTTCCGCGGGTCTGACGTCTGCGATGTTTTGGATGCAGCATAGGTTTTGCTTATAAACCATTGGAAAACAATAGCGAGCACAAACCTCGCAGCCACGACGGAGAGAATCAGGCCGAGCGACAGGTACAGGACGACCTTGGACGCGATGCACCCAACGGTGTCCGTGTCGACTGTCCCGACCTTGATAATCTCTTCAAAGCACTCGGCATTCTGCTTGTCGCTGGAGGACTGGAAGGCGCGGGTGATGTCGCGGCCCCGGACGGCCGCGTTTGCGGCCGAGTCCCGGTCCCTCAGCTCCTTGAATCGGGCGGGATAGGTGACTTGGGTGTCGTTGAACCAGTTCAGGAGGTCGAGATCGAGAACGTTGCCAGAATAGACGACCAGGTTGCGGGAGCTGTTCCGAATGTCGTCCCACGTGAAGTAGACATCGGCAGCACCGCTGAGTTGTAGGTAGAACGAGTCCCGAGCGGAGATGGTCGTGTGGCAGGCATACCCGAGATAGTACGGAATCGTCGTGTTCGGCTTCATGGATCCGTCCTGGCTGAAGGGGGTGCAGGGGAAATACCACGCCAGATTGCCGCTCGCGTCGGTGGGGACGTCGGATCCCGGGGCCGCTGTAATGACGCCCTTGCACTTGCCGTTGACGTTCTGAAACAGGAAGCTTCCGTCCTGCCCGCCGTGCTTCTCTGGGAGGTCGAAGAGCACGTTAGCACCACTACCGTCCAGTCGGCGGGGGATGCCCTGAGCGGGAGGATGGTGGGACGCCGAAAGGTCGTAGGCCGATCCGTGGAAGATCATGTAGCCGCCCCCAACCTCGTTCACGCGGAGGCGCAACGGAGGGCTGCCGCAGACCACTTGGGTAAAACCAAAGGTGAGAAAGCCGACAACGCCCATGATGAACAGGATGATGCTGATCAGACCCATCTTTTCCCTCCAGGCTCGCTGCTGGGCCTTTGCGGGCAGCCCAACGCACTTAAGGATGAACCCCGGGCACCAGAAAGTTATGACGGAGCAGTAGATGTTCCATAAACTCGGCGGCCGCAGCTGCTCGGCCTGCCGCTGGCGCTTCGTCTCCTTGGTGATCTTGCCATGCTTTCCTCCCGTCGACGTCCTCCGCTTAGGCGGCCGGGCTGACTTCTCGGCCTCGGCACCACGGTGCTTAGTCGACTTGATCTTCCTCGGTGATGTCGTGTCCGAGAGGACGTCGTCGTTCCTCGAGGCAGCGCCCGAGAGGTCAGTGGTCCCTTCCAGATCCTCGGCAATCGGGTCGTTGCCGGTCGACGACGGCAGAGTGTTCATGTTTGCCGCATGTTTCCGGTAGTGGTAGTTTGGGTGGTCTTTGCCTATCCTGTTCCGCTCTGGCCGGACGAGGCTCCTCTTGCGCTGGAAGGGCGAATCGGGCGGAGGGCCGTGTGGTGAGGCGGGCGACAGGGGAGTTCTCTCTACTTCCGGATTAGGAGACGGAATGGTCTCGGCGAAAGAGGATGCTGATGGCCCACGTTGATGGATCGACTGCCCGCTGCTGCCGCCGACGGGGGCATACGCGCCCGCCTCGATATCTGTGGTCCGCTGCTGGCGTCGCGACTGCGTGTACCGGTAGCTGTGGCGCTCTTCGTACGAGGGCGTCGCGCCCGGCCTCTCGGGGAGCGACATGTTCCTGACGGGCGCCGGGTGTTAGCGATCGTGGTCACGGTGGGAAAATTCGCGACGTGGCACGGCGGCCGTAGGGTCTTCACCCGGTGCGACCGAGGGTCCCAGTCAGCAGCGCTGGGTGCCGTCAAAGCCCAAGAAAAGAACAACGAACAGCAAACAGCAAACAGCGACGCGGTCGTGTTGTGGGGGTCGGAGGGAAGGGAGCGCGCCAGGCCAATCGCGGCAGAGAGGCGCGCCGGTGTCGTCGACAAGAGGAGAAGGCAACCTACTGCGTACGAAGCTGGGTTGTTTGGTGAACAACCGCTTGCCAGTTTGATCCGGTGGGTTTTGGCGACCGTGCAGGCCGTTGCTGAGTGGTGGTGGCCCTGCCGTGCCTTGCTTGCCGTGGTGTTGCGCTGCAAGTGGGTGGGGAGGATAGGTGGTCCACTGAGACCGTCTCTCAGGAGACGGACCGACCAGAAAGGGAGCCCACTCTCTCTCAGCGGCCCCCCAAAAAAATTGAGTTGCGCGCGCGCCCGGCCCGCAATACCAAGGAATGGATGGATGGAAGGACGAGGCCACGCTGCAGCCGGCTGTTGTCGGCCAGGCGATCCCAACACAATTCGAAGTTACACCGGCGGTGCAGGCGGTGCAGGCGGTGCAGGCGGTGCAAGCGGCGTGGGCCTGGGCGGTCCTGTGAATTGTGCAGGAACAGTGGGATGGAGGAGTCGACGGAGTCTCGGCGGTGATGAAGAAAAACCCGAGCTGGGCCAAGGAAGGCGGCGTGGAATTTAGCAGCGGTTTCAAGGGCAACGGCAATAGACCATGAGATCCGCTTCCCGCTGCACAAACGAAACCAGGGCCGGGTGTTTCGAGGGATCAGGAACCGGACGGTCCAGAAAGCGGGAGTGCCAGCGATCGATCGGCAGGGCAGCCACCGGAGAAGAAGAGAATCAAGCAGTGGCAGAGCCAAAACGAGGGACACAAGAAGCTTCACCAGTGAGCAGAGCACGCAGAGTCTGGGGCGAGGACAGGGCTGACAACCGTCTTTGGGAGAAGATTTGTGAAATCACATCAGCCAGCGTGTTCTGGGCCCCCCTGTGGCTTGTCCTGGGCTGGCTCCAATTCAGGGGTAACGCGGGCGTTCACGCACCGTCCGGCCGCCTTGCAGAGGGCTGATTTCGTACTGTACGGCACCTGACGCCGCCGTGGTCAACCCTGCGGTCCAATGTCTTTTTTTGGCTTCCCAGGGGGTTGATCGACACGGGTTAGGGTTCGACGTGGGTAAACAACCAGACAACACGCCGTTGCCCAGCCGTGGCATGTCAGGAACCAACCTGGAAGGTTTGGACGGGGCAGGAAATCCGGCTGCCAGTCCATGAATTTGCATACGAGATGAGATGCTGCTGACCACGGCACACGGCACACGGCACACGGCACCCGTTGCCTCCGGGCCGATGTGGGCAGGCAGCAGAGCAGAGAAGAAGACACCGCCTGACAGCATCTTCCAGTTTTTCTGTCTTCGCCCTCCTTTTTTGGACCTCGTATTGGCAGCTGGGAGTTTGATTGCGACAGAACAGCGCCAAGGCCCCCACGATCCCGATACGCTCCGCAGCGGTGCTCCACAGTGGACACGGTCGGGTGGGCTCCGCAGTGCCATCGACCCTGCACCCTGCAGGATTTTTCGCGTTGCAACCGCCGGGCAGTGACATCAGTCGGTGTCGGGACCCTGGCTCGCACGCTCGGCAGGCGGCTACAACCGCCAACGTGCTGTCACACACAGTCAAGATGTCCAAAAGCCGATCCCGACAGCTTGGGATTCTGCACTTTGGACGCCACCCTAAAATATATCTGCCAACGGCGTTGGCTGCTGTTGGGTGCGCTCCGCTCGGCTTGACCAATTCAGACGACAGACCCATGCCGGGACTTGGGTTTGGTATTGAGGTTGCATGTTAGAGAAGCGCGGGGTAAAATCGGAAAACCTCCTCATCTCGTGTTCCCGGTGAGCACCGCCAGGATCTTCCATTTTTCCCGTGAGACACGCGCTTCATCCGGAACCCGGGCCCGTAGACGCCTCCGCCGACGCTGACTGCAGCAGGTCTGGTGGGCTTGACCGATCTCCTGTGCGGCTCCCAGCGAGATACGCAGAGACAGGCGCCATGGCCCGCCCCGGCGCACCTCGTGACGCGCACGCGCGCACGCCGGAAGGCCAGGCGGCGATCCAGGCGGTGGGTCGCTCGAGTTGCGAATCGTGAAGAGAGTCCGCCATACCACGGCATCGGAGACATTTACGGTGTGCGACCGACTCTGATAATGCCCGTACCCGGAGCTCCCGATCTGCGTGTGACGGCGGCGAGTACTCCCAGAATCCCACCTTGGACCATCCCAATAAGCGCTGGGCCGGCTGGATCTTCGCCTGCGGTAACGTTACTGTGTAGGTGCTGGATCCTCATGTTTGTTGCAGGCCACTCGACTTCGCCTTCAAGACGGCGCCGTCCAAGGGCGCAGCGTCGAGGCAGCACGTCTCAGCCTGCCAACCGGGCGGGCACGCCGCCCCCGTGGCCATCCCGCAGAATGATGTGCAGTATTCTGTACATCTCTGCGTAGTCTGGTGCCGTCCGTTGTGCGACTCGGGATTCGGCAGGTTCCTGCTGGCTGACCAGCGATGCCCCGTCAAGGGTACGGTGGGGTTCAGAACTCGAGACATTGGGTGACCGGCAGGCTTGCGAAACTCGGCAGCATCTCGAGTCCAGACAAGTCGCAGTGCGCCCGTCCTCGGGCTCATCCAGTGGTTCTAAATTTGGGAGCGCGAAGGCCCGGTGAAGTCGGCAATCGAGTGTGGAGGGGTGGCAACTGTCAACTGTGTAAATGGTCTACCCTTAGCGGGAGCTAGCCTCGTCCGAAGGATGAAGACGACGACGCATGCGGCCTTGAAGTGCGCGGGAGCGTGGTTAGCTTCTGCAGTATTCGCCGCCAAGGCAATGGCCACACCGTAGCATTCCTGAGCTGCTCCGAAACCCGCAGCCGTGGTCCGTTGACGAGTCCAGACGATCTGCGGGGTCCCGAAGAGAGACACAAGCCGTCCCTGGTTCGGGGGCGGGAATGAAGTCATCGAACCGCTCAGTCCCGAGGCCAAGTTCGAGCCGCACCTCATGAGAGACCTGCCGTGTTTTCAACGACCAGCGCCGTTTTGTTGATACCGTCCCATATTGCTGCTCCCTGTGAGTGGCTCGCAGGAGAAGCTTGCTGTTCGGCCGTCGAAACTGGCCAACCATTTGCGTCATGCCGCGCCACGACATGGTCGGCCCGGCCGACGCGAGCCAAGGTCGGCTCCAGGCGTTTTGTTGAACAGGACGAGATTCCCCGAGGCCCAAGGCAGGCCACTGGGGCAGGGAGAAAACCAACAACGGCCAGCAGAAAGAGCAGTCGTCTTTGGGAGATGGCGGCATTCGTGTTGCTGCGTTTATTGAGCCATTCCAACTCGAAGACTCGGGCTGACCAAGCCTTGGCCTGCGTGTGTGCGAGCGCTGAAAACGGCCGTGGTTCCGCACCGGACGCGAAACACGGCCCAGGAAGGATGCGCGGCCGGCGTCAGGCGTAAAAAAGCTTGTCTAACGCCCCGTTGCTGGCAATAATTTTGGCTGACTGACGCCGCTTCCCTTGCGACCTCGGGTCACCAGATGTCGGGAGTACGAGGTCGGCCTTGGATGGGAGGGGCCGGCAGTGAGGGAGCCGCCTGGCGGGGCAGCGAGAAGGGCATTTTGTTTCCCATGTCTCACACTTGGGGTACCTCAATGAACAGAAGAATGTTGACGTTAGCGGGTGGTGCCGGTTGCGTCGCTGATTGCGCGATGGGACGAGGCCAGCCCCATGCTGACACAGCACCTGAAGAGGGGAGTTGGGTACGAATGCGCAACAGGGACGCACAGCTTTCCCTCCGTGGAAACAGGGCGGAATGCGCTGCAGTCGGTTGTTTCCGAAGGGTTCGCCGCAAACCTATCCCAGGGTCGGTAACGGTTGCGCCACAAATTCTAGCACTAGGTGGTCACGTCAATTGTCTGCTTCCAGGTTGGCCCGAGTGAGGGGCAGCAGCAGCAGCAGCTCGTGCAAAGCATCGGCGGCGGTGATGAGGGAGCAGCCCAGCAGACGCCTAACGCAGTAATTTGGTCCCCGGGCCATCAATGAAGGCGCCAGCAAGTCCCCAGCACGTCCCCAGCTCGCTTTCCGACCAGGGCCGGCTAGCGCTGTCACCCCCAGCAGGGTTTTCGCAGCTCACCCGCCGAATGAAGGGGCAGCAGGGATTCGCCTGTTCTGCCCGCCTCCTGCTGCTGCAACTCAGCAGAGCCACACCTGCAATACCCACTGCACACCTACCCACACCCACCCTCCCGGCACCGCAACTGCAGCGAGACCCAGAGGGCCAACGGGCTGCCGTCTTCACTCGCCCGATCCATCCATCTCCAGCGGTCTCCTCCTCGCCTCTGCCTGTCCCTCGTCCTGCGCAGCGCCGCCCATCCAGCACCGCAGCCTTAATTCCCTCTCCGGCATCTCGACCCGACGCTCGTTGGCTTTTTCTGTTTCTTTTTTCTGCTTCTTTCTTCATATCCTTGGCTTTTTGCCAACAGCCTCTCGCTGCCCGCCTCCGTGGTCGCCGCTCGTTAGCACCGCCCAGCGCAGCGCCTGCTTGCTGCGTCCTGCAACGGCCCTGCAGCTTCCCTGCGCTGCGATCAACGGTTTGGGCCTCATCTCGCTGGAGTCCCCCTCCAACCCGGCCACTCCGCACACCTGGAGATTGGACACCTCAGACACACCACCCAGCGTCCCGACTCGGCTACCTAGGTTTCCACAATACTTGCACAGCGTCGACAGCGGCCCGATCCCGAACTCAACCCCCTCCAAGCGTTGGAAAAGAAAACGAGAAACGAAAAAAAAAAGAGACACACTCTCCTCCCCGCTCGGCCCACCGCGGACCCTTCCTCTTCGCCAGGAAACCGCCCCAGGGTCCACCTCGCCCGGTCGACGCCATCTCGGTTCTCGACCGCCCACAATGGCGGCCGTTGGCTCTCCGCCGTCATCCTCGCCGACCTCGCCGGCAAGCCCGACTCGCCGGAAGCCTGCCCCTCCTGTCCCTCACCTCCACGGCTTGTCGCCCATGGAGCGGTACGACTGGGGGGAGAACGTGAAGCCCCTACCTGGTGCGCCCATGTCTGAGTCGCCGAGGCTACGGCAGTCCCCTGTGTCGCCTGTCAAGGTGAACTTCCACCCCGACGACTGGGCCCGCCCGTCCACCGGAAACATCGAGACGCACTTCCCGCACGGCCAGCGCGCTGCGGGTCCCGCCCTCGACCGTGCTCTCCCCAGGACCCCCGATGCCCCTACACCGCCGCCGCACACTCCTCACTACCAGCCCGAGTATCGACCCGAGCACCAGCCCGAATACCAACCCGAATACCAGCCAGAGTACCAGCCCGAGTACCAGCCCCAGTACGGCTATCCCCAAAACCCGGCTCCGGATGGCTTGGGCTTGCGGCCTGCCTCCAATGGCACCCAACGGCCGCACCACCCGCCCGCCGCCAGCGTTTTAAGCTCCGACTTTGACGATTTGAGCATCAGCGACCAGTCCGGGGGGCAGGCGGAGAACCGGAACAGCAGAGAGTCCAATACCACTGGCAGCACCTCACGGCAGCAGATGTCGGCTGAGTCGTCAGCCACAACGAGCGCTAGTTCCGTGTCCGGAATCCTTGATGTCTCAGACAGCCCAGACAACTCGGCAGATACCTCCACCAAGAGCTCCATCATCGACGATGGTGCGTTTCAACCCGAACCTGTGCCGCAACTGCATTACCATCACTCGGCATTCCTCCCCCGCCCTCCGCCCATGGTCGTAGACCAGGATCCGAGAGCGCAATCAAACCCGAACCTGCCCGAGCCCGCCAACATCAACCGCCATCTCACGCCCACCGCCAACTACGCCAGAAGGAGCTCGCTGCCGCGGCCGCAGTCAGCGTATTCAGCGTACTCTGACTTTGGGTCGCGAGGTCGTTCTCCTGCCTATCTGGGTGGCTCGCAGAACCGGACACCCTCTGCTCACTCAAGAAAGTCGCCAGAGACCCGCCCATCCTCGTTTGCCGAGCTGCTCAACGTGCCATACCCGCAGCCCGCGCCTGCGCCGATAACATTTGACAACTCGCAGCTGCGGTCCGTCGTGGGCAACAATGCGTCGCTGTTGAGCGCCGAGAAGACGCTGGAAATGTACCGGCAGAATGTGAAGAAGACGAATGACTTCTCCATCCTGTACTCGTTCGCCGTCTTTCTCATCGCCACGGCCCAGGAGCAGGGACTGGATCCCCAGGATCCTAAGAAGAAGAGTCCCAAGCCCGCCGCCGGAGAAACCTCGCCATCGTCTCCGCACGACTTGGTCCGGGAAGCCCGTGCCATCCTACAGAAGCTGTCCAACAACGGCTATCCCTTTGCGCAGTACTATCTTGCGGATGGCTACGCCTCGGGACTGTTTAGCAAGGGCAAAGAGGACTACAATTCCGCGTTTCCGCTCTTCGTCCTTGCTGCCAAGCACGGCCACGCAGAGTCGGCGTACCGCACCGCGCTGTGCTACGAATTCGGCTGGGGCTGTCGGAAAGACCCTGCCAAGGCTGTACAGTTCCTGCGGACGGGAGCATCCAAGAGGCACCCGGGCGCCATGACGAGATTGGGCAAAGCCTGCCTGTCGGGCGACCTGGGAGAGAAGCGGTACCGGGAAGGCATCAAGTGGCTCAAGTTGGCCGCGGAAGCATCAGACGCCATCTACAATGCCGCCCCCTACCACCTCGGGTCCCTATACGAAACCGGATACGGCGACGACGTCTTTTTGGACGAAAGCTATGCCGCCGAGTTGTTCACACAGGCCGCCGATCTGGGGCACCCAGAAGCGAACTACAGGATGGGTGACGCGTACGAACACGGCACCCTCAACTGCCCGAGGGATCCGGCCCTGAGCGTGCACTTTTACACGGGTGCTGCGGAGCGCGGTCATGCTGCGGCCATGATGGGCCTCTGCGCTTGGTATATGGTGGGCGCAGAACCAATCTTGGAAAAAGATGAGGAAGAAGCGTACGAATGGGCACGAAGGTCGGCCGAACTGGGTAAGTCCGCTCGCTCAATGCTTTTGTGAGGAGAATACGGGACGCTGACCCGAGAATTTTTCAACCGCCAGGCTACGTCAAAGCACAGTACGCTGTTGGATACTTCACCGAAATGGGCATAGGATGCCGGCGCGACATCCTGGAAGCGAACGTGTGGTACGTCAAGGCCGCCGACGCCGGCGATGACCGCGCGAAACAACGCCTCGCCGCCATCCGCGCCGCCATTAGCGGTGGGACGCCAATGGAGGTCGGTCCACCTAGGAATGGGAGGAAGAGCGGCGGAGACAGCGAATCCAAGGAGTGCATAGTAATGTGAGGGAGGGGAGCCTTCTTGATGGCGAAGATTTCGGGTACAAAGATGCAATGTGGAGCATGTCAAACAGCGGCGGTTGGGTTCGGGTAATGGCTTAATACGACATGATCGCACGCGATTCCACGGTCCAAAGCCACCCTGGGGCCCATGGGGCTTTGGCTTCCTCGGGGCGGTTGGATGCTGGTCACGAGTCGATGATCACGGCGGTAATATGTGTTTCTTTTCCTTCCTTTTCTCTCAAGGCGAGCTTTTGGATACTCGACGGCTTCGGCTCTAGGCTACCGCCGCTCGGTCACGTCCCGTGGCGGCTGCAATCGCCTGTCGAGCCGGACACGATCTGCCTGGTCTCGCAGTCATTCAGCCTCCTCAGCGAATTCAACATCGATCGCGGTCACTCAAGATACGAACCGGGGACTCGCCGCAAGGGTCCTTTTCTTCAGCATTTTCCAAGGCTCTTTCAAATACACTCGGGCAAACACACTTGCATGGGCACGGCGAGGGGTTGTACGGCGGGGCGCCAGCGAAAGGAAGAAAGATTGAAGGGGGCCAAAGGCCACCACCACCCTTTGTTTTTCTCTCCTTCCAGCGTCCCTCACGGCAACACTCCGGTTTTCATGCCCCTCCGGCGTTAGGCGTGTAGGGTTATTTGGATCATTTCGAAGCGTCTACCCAGCGTAGGCGAGGGGGAAGGAGGTGGTGGGACGAGGATGATGTACATATCGGAAGGAGATCATAATTATGGTTGTTTTTCAGTGTGTTTTTTGGGGGGGCGTTTGCCAACAACAGTTTGGAAGTATTGTGGTCGTTCAGCGAAGTCCAAGCTTTATTTAGGGGGGCGGGTCATCACATGTTGCGCGTCAAGAGAATTTGGAACAGCGTGTTGGGATTATAATACAGCGACAAGGTATATATATACAGTTTTGTTGTGTGAGCAAGGGAAAATACACCTGGAATGAGAAACACCAGAGATGCCATGCCATGCCATGCCCTGCTGTGCTAGACCAAACCAAAAACCCACGAAACATGCCGAACCTGCTCCAACGCCGTGCCCAGATTTGTCTGCCTAAAGCGTCAACTGCAGCGAGTTTTGCGCATCGACCACACCTGCCCCTTAAATATCTCTCCGAACCCTTCCCAAACCATCTATCCTCTATCAAAATCGATCCAAGATAATAAACTCGACAACCTCGAGCTACAGGTACCTCAACCGTCTCGTCGTCCAAGCCGCGACTAGCGAGCTCAGCGCGCCCAGGAACATGCACACGGCGATGGCATTGGGCCCGCTCGTGTCGCTGTGCTCGCTGGGATGGGCCTCGGTGGCCAGCTCAGGGCTCTTGCCCGGCTCGAGCATGGCGAACACGGCGGCGCTCATGAGGGTGCTGAGGAACTGCGGAATGGTAACGTAGATGTTGAGGATTCCAAAGTAGATGCCGCTCAGTTCGCCCGTGGAGCCCGTCGTGCCGGACTCGGAGGGGCCGTGTTCGAGGTGGAGCATCTCAACCACGGCAGGGGCGTCGTTGGAAAGGCGGCGGTAGGACGCGGCGGCGTGGCCGTTGGCGGCGCCGGCGCCCGAAGAGGGGTCGGAGGGGGAACCGCTCAGTTTGTTGACTTCCACGCCGAGAAAGGTGACGGGCGCCCACTGGGCGACGCACCACGGGATGCCGCAGAAGGCTACTATCACCGTGGCGAAGCGGAACGAGGTGGCGAAAGGGGTAAAGAACATGGCTATGGCGAATATGACGCTGCTGGCGACCCAGGCGGACAGCAGGTCGGGCCTGACCTTGTTGAAGGCCTCGACCAGGGGGGCAATGCTAGCGGGCGGTCGGTGGGTGAAGGTGTCGTCCTCAGGGGCTTGAATCAAGGCAGGCAGGATCCAAGCGCTGATAAACGAAACGGTAGAGTAGACGGTCAGGGCCATGCTTCCGATGCGGCCCATGTCGCCCAGGGCGTCACGCGAGTCCCGGGTGCTAGGCGAGACGTCATAGCGGAAGTACGTCTCGCCAACCCAGGTGCTGCTGTAGATGATGAAGGGGAACCAGCCGATCCATGACCAAAACACAGCATTGCAAATACCGCGGATGCGAGGCGGGAGAGTTAAAAGCGTGGACCAGATCTGCCGAACGACTTTAAAGCGGCCCTGGGCTCGCCGAGGATCGTGCCGCACCGAGATGAGGATGCGCTCCGTGACAGCGTAGCAGGTAATGGCGGAGGTGAGCAGCATGCCCAAAGCGGCAATGATGGTGAGCTGCTTGAACTGGCTGTCTCCGAGCCGTGGACCAAAGAGCTGGACGAGGTCAAGAGCTCCCATGGCATAGCCAATAATGTGCCCGAGGGAGTTCATGCGGCTTGCTGTGGGTGGTGTCAGGTCAACGTTTCCGGCAGCTGCGAGAGACAAGATGACTTACACCAGGCAGCCCCCGTCTGCTGCTTGTGGATGGGCAGGGTGTCTACAACCAGACTTCTCGCGCAGGACATAACTTTAGGGTCGGATGTTAGTGACATGTTCGGATCATAACAGTGGTGGAGTGCTGATAGCTCACCTGCGTTGATCGCAAAGTCAACACTGTAGAGAGATAGAACGGCGAGCATAATGGTCAAGGTCCTGGCCGTCTGGGGATCCGACACCAAGGATGCAACAATCTCCTTTGTAAAGCCCAGGGCGATCAGGCTGCAGCCCACAATGACCGAGCCGATGGCTATGATGGGTCGTCTCCTGCCCCATTTTGACGTCGACTGGTCGGCAACGACGCCTATTATCGGTTGGACGATCAAGCCCGACACCGGACCGGCGACCCAGACGAGCGACGTCTGCCCTTTCGATAGGCCAAGGGATAGGAGGTATGGAGTGCAGTCTGTGCATGCATCGTTAGCGTGGTAACCACATGGGATGGTTTTGAAAGGGTTCCGCATACATGTCATCTCAACACCCCAAGTGAAGCTGCAGCAGGGAAAGAGAGGTCAGCGACTGTGCGCTCCAGGACAACACAATGCACATATGTATACGGACGTGATACCGATCGAGACGCAAGTGAGCAGCACCATGCGCACCGTCTCGGATCTCCCCTTCACGCTCGGCTGGCCGGCCCAGGTCGACATCCTGACGAGATCTTCGTGCTCGGGGTGGTCGCTGTTGCCGCCGTTGCTGTCCCGATCCCAGTCGCCAAAGCCCCAACGCTCTGGCCTGCCAATACTCTCCAAGGGCAGCCTTCTCGTGTTCCAGATTCGGCTTCCAGACGCCACCCGGTTCTCGCGGTGGTCCGTCGAACAGCGGCTGTTGTTGCTCAGCGCAGTGAGCCTCTAAGGTCGGGTCGTCGAATGCGGACTGGCGGCTAGATCGTCTGCCACGAGCATAGTTGTCAGCACATGCGCTTCTCCAAAACTTGCTGTCAAACTCCGCTGGCGCCGGCAGGCAGGACTGGCCCTCGGGTGCGTGAACCGATATGGTGTCGGGCAGAGGTGACAGTTGGTCGGTCCCTTACCATATCAAGACATTGGGTGGTAGCACCTGCTCACACAAGAGCATCGCACAGCATCGGCTACCGAGCGCAGTCGCAGAGTTTGTGGCTTTTCTGAATATTTGCTGATCGAGGCTCGTGTGCTCTCTCGTCTCCGTCTCCCGCTCTCCGCTGCCTGTCTGGGATGTATCGGTGGACGTATGGACACGGTTCGAACCCCGGCGTGTGTAACGGGTCCGGTGGCTGGATCGAGAGTGTACAGCGAGCGACGATGAATCGAAAACAAAACGATAGCGAGCGTGGGCGCCGAGCTGGGCGAATGTGAGATGGCTCAGAGGGCACAGCTGTCAACATCTTTTTGGTGGAGGTCGATCGCATCGGCGGCGCGGCGCCAAGCCGTCCCAGGGCGCTGTGACAGGCCTGCCGAGAATAGGGGGATCGTATCAACAGGGCTTGGCCGCGTGCCATTTTGGCGCATGGCAGGGGACTAACATGAGTGGTGGGGACTTGCCCAGGAGATGACGTTAGTCTGGAAATGCGAGGGCGGCATTTGCATCCTGCTGCTTT
>FTIZ01005382.1_pt3 | contig 15419 bp, 18 predicted proteins | sample 1658381 | NCBI WGS metagenome assembly FTIZ01 (sample SAMEA3914822, study PRJEB12502) | metagenome | biome: forest; material: soil | place: USA | collected 2012-03-12 | depth 0.1 m
AGGGTCGTCTTGCCGGCGCCGAGATAGCCGGTGAGCACGGTGACGGGGGTCTTTTGCGAAACGGCTGTATCAGGCATGGCGGTGTTACTTTATAATGGCGGACAAGGTCTGCCGCTTAAGTATGCCATTGCCCCGGGAAATCAAGCCCCCGGAGCCACCTTCACCCCTGCTGTTCGCCATGATCGGCCGTGTCGGGCTGTTCCAGCGCGTTGTCGCCGTCCAGTTCGTCGGCCGGACGCGGGATGGCGGCGGTATCGCCGTCGGGATCGAGTGGCGGGCGCTGGCCTGAGGGGGCAGGCGGAATGAACGAAGGCGCGGTTGCGGTCATGGCGGTCTCCTTGTATCCAGGCAGGTTAGGGAGGGCGGCGCAAGGATGCGCCACGGCAAAGCCTGTAGCGCATAAATCTTCGCTAAAAACCTAGGCCTTTTTGCGCTTTGGCCGGTTGACTCTGACGGGACGGTCTGTATAACTCGCGCCCTCTCGCCCGGACCCACAAGGTTCCTGGGCGTATTTCCATTTGTTCGCGCGGACGTTTTTGACCGCGCCTTTGCATGAGGCACCTGACCATGTACGCGGTCATCAAAACAGGCGGTAAGCAATACCGCGTCTCGGCCGGCGACCTGCTCGTGGTCGAAAAGCTGGCCGGCGAACCCGGCGCGGCGGTCAAGTTCAACGACGTGCTGATGATCGGCGACGACGCCGGCGCCGTGGTCGGCAGCCCCGTGGTCGAAGGCGCCGTGGTCGACGCCACCCTGATCGAAACCCGCAAGGGCGACAAGGTCCGCATCTTCAAGAAGACCCGCCGCCAGGGCTATCGCCGCACCCGCGGCCATCGCCAGCAGCACAGCGTCCTGCGCGTCACCGGCATCGCCGGCGCCGGTAAGACGGCCGCCTGGGAAGGCACCGTGTCGCTGACGACCAAGGCCGAACTCGACGCCCGCGCCCGTAACCTGGCGCCCAGAAACGTTTCGGGCACCATCGCCGCCGCCCTGGCCGAGCCGGAAGAACTGGAAGTCACCGCCCCGGTCGTGGCACCCGAGCCCGCCGCTGAACCCAAGAAGAAAGCCGCCCCGAAGAAGAAGGCTGTCGAAGCCTCTTCCGAAGAAGCGTAAAGTTTAAGGAGCCCGACCCATGGCACACAAGAAATCCGGCGGCTCGTCGCGTAACGGCCGCGATTCCGAATCCAAGCGCCTCGGCGTAAAGCGCTTCGGCGGCGAGAACGTCCTCGCCGGCAACATCATCGTCCGCCAGCGTGGCACCAAGTTCTTTGCCGGCACCAATGTCGGCATGGGCCGCGACCACACGCTGTTCGCCACGGCGACCGGCGCGGTCAAGTTCCAGACCAAGCGCGACGACCGCTGTTACGTATCGATTATTCCTGCCGCGGCCCAGGCCGCCGAATAACACGGTCTGACATTTTCGGATCGTGCTTCGCAAAAAAAGCCGATCCGGACCGAATTTGAGCGGGAGTCCGGATTCCACCGGGCTCCCGTTTTCTATTACGTTTTCACTTAACCAAAACGTGATCCCGCTCAAAGCCCAAGATGATCGAACTGACACAGTTCGACCCCAAATAGGTCCCAAGCCGGAGGCAAGCTTGCTTCGACACTCCGGGGCCACAGGAGAGAGCCGATGATCACGCAGCCCGACGCCATCGCCAACCCCTTGCCACGCAACGATGTGGCCACCATCGAAACCACGCGTTTGTCGCTGTGCGCCTTGCGCGGCAGCGATCTCGATGACCTGATGCAGGTATTCGGCGGGCTGGCGACCGCGCGCATGACCCACGCCATCCCGCATCCGCTGGGCCGCGGCGAGGCCGTTCGGCTGCTGGAGAAAATGCGCGGCCAGCCGCAGTCGTACTGGGCCATCCGCACCGGGGACGACGACCTGGCCGGCGTGGTGTCGCTGACGCAATCAGCGTGCGGCAAGGGTCCGGACCTGCACAGCTTCGGGCCGAACCTGAGCGTCTTCGTGGCGCCCGGCCATCAAGGTCACGGCTACGCGGTCGAGGCCATCGACGGTCTGCTGCGCTGGGTGAAACGCAAGCGCCTGCACCGCATCGTCCATGCGGCGCATTTCGCCGACAATGCGGCGTCGGCGCGGGTCTTGGTGGCGGCGGATTTCCTCTACACCGGCCGCCGGACGATGGAGACGTCGCTGGCGCGCGAGGGCGAGCACGAGGCGTGGCATATGATCCGCATATTGTAACGGGGTGAAGGGGCCTGTGGCCCCTTCGTTCTGAAGGCAGAAAGAGCCGGGATGGCCCCTGGGCCAATCCACGGCTCTTTCTATTTTAAAGGCCAGGGGTCGCCCGCCGCATGGCTTTGGGCGTTCGGTGCGGAAATCGACCCACCGGGTCGATTTCATCAGGTTTGCCGGCCATGCGGCAAACCTGCGCTTCTCACCCCCTCGACCCCATTACAATGGCAGAGCTTATCCTCCACCTGAGCGCAACCCGCTTGCCCTCAAACCCACTTCAGCCTACACCACGGCCATGAAATTTCTCGACCAGTGCAAGATCTATATCCGCTCGGGCAACGGCGGCGCGGGCAGCGTCTCCTTCCGGCGCGAGAAATTCATCCCCAACGGCGGACCCGATGGCGGCGATGGCGGCAAGGGCGGCGACGTCTGGATCGAGGCGACCGAAGGCCTCAACACCCTCATCGACTACCGCTACCAGCAGCATTTCAAGGCCAAGACCGGCACCCACGGCATGGGCCGCCAGATGCACGGCGCCAATGCCGAGGATATCGTCCTGCGGGTGCCCGTCGGCACCGAGGTCTTCGAGGAAGACCACGAAACCCTGATCGTCGATCTCGACAAGGCCGGCATGCGCTACCTGCTGGCCAAGGGCGGCAACGGTGGCTGGGGCAATACCCGCTTCAAGGGCCCCGTCAACCAGGCGCCGAAGTTCGCCCTGCCCGGCCAGGACGGCCAGGAGCGCTGGCTATGGCTGCGCCTCAAGCTGATCGCCGACGCCGGGCTGGTGGGCCTGCCTAATGCCGGCAAGTCGACCTTCCTCGCCGCCTCGTCCTCGGCCAAGCCCAAGATCGCCGACTATCCCTTCACCACCCTGGTGCCCAATCTCGGCGTCATCGACCTCGGCCCCGAACAGCGCTTCGTACTGGCCGATATCCCCGGCCTGATCGAAGGCGCGTCGGACGGCGCGGGCCTCGGCACCAAGTTTCTCGGCCACGTCGAACGCACCAAGGTGCTGATCCATCTGATCGACGGCACGTCCGCCGACCCGGTCAAGGACTACAAGGTCATCCGCAAGGAGTTGAAAGCCTACGACGATATCCTGGGCTCGAAGACCGAACTGGTCGCCATCAACAAGGTCGACGCGCTCGACGCCGACGCGCGCAAGAAACTGGCGGCTAAAGTCAAGAAGGCCGCCGGCACCACGCCCCACCTGATCTCCGGCGTCACCGGCGAAGGCGTGCGCGACCTGCTGTTCGCCGCGCTGGATACCATCCAGGCGCAATCGCCCCGGGCCGTCGAAGCCGCCGCGGCCGCCAGCGCCTACAATCCGTGGGATAACTAGGCCGGATGGCGGGGGTCGTGGGGATTGGCGCATTTTTATACCTCCCCGGCTTGCTGGGGAGGGAGGCCGCCTGATGTGGTTCGCCGGCCTCGCCCCCATGACCTATCCCGTGCGCTCGGGCGCCCTGCGCACCGGGCTGCACCTGGAACGCGGCATGAAGATCGGCCTGTTCGGCGGCTCGTTCAACCCGGCCCATGAAGGCCACCGCCACGTCGCCGAAACGGCGCGCGTCAAGCTTGGCCTCGACAAGATCATCTGGCTGGTGTCGCCGCAGAACCCCTTGAAAAGCAAACATGAAACCGCGCCGCTGGCGGAGCGCATTGCCCAGCTCAAGCCCTTTACCGGCCCGCACGACGTCATCTCCGACTTTGAGACCCAGATCGACGCCACCTATACGCTCGATACCTTGCGCGCCTTGAAAGCCCGCTATCCCGGCGTCCATTTCGTCTGGATCATGGGTGGCGACAGCCTGGCCAGCTTCCATAAATGGCGCGGCTGGGTGCAGATCATGCACATCATGCCGGTGGTCATCGTGTCGCGGCCGGGGGCCATGATGAACGCGCGCTTTTCGCCGGCGGCCAAGCGCTTCGCCCACTTCCGCACCAAGGAGCGCGCCGCCCATATCCTGCCATACCAGAAAGCCCCGGCCTGGGCCTATCTCAAGGGCCCGCTGCACAGCCACTCCTCGACCGCCCTGCGCGCCAAGCTCAAGCGCCAGGATGAGATGTCAAAAAACCCGTGAAGAAGTTTCTTTAGCTCAAATGCCGCATGGCTCCTCGCATGCGCTCGGGCGGGCCGTCGCCCTTGCCAAAACCGCAGGCGGTTTTGGAGATTTCAAAAAACCCGTGAAGGACATTCTTGGCTCAAATGCCGCATGGCTCCTCGCATGCGCTCGGGCGGGCCGTCGCCCTTGCCAAAACCGCAGGCGGTTTTGGAGATTTCAAAAAACCCGTGAAGGCTTGAGTCAAGGGATGACCCGTCGCCCTTTCCGTGCTAGGGTGGCGGCTTCAAGGATCACAAGGAATTCCTCCGCTGCCTCGCCAAACCGCGCACGACGCGCCCGAATCTGCCCCTGCCGCCGTTCTTGCGGCGCCTTCCGAAGACCTGCCACCGCTTGAAACCCTCATCGTCGATCGTCTCGACGATGACAAGGCGCAGGACATCGTCTGCATCGACCTGAAGGGCAAGTCCTCCGTCGCCGATACCCTGATCATCGCGTCCGGCCGTTCGCACCGTCACGTTGGCGCACTGGCCGACCACGTCCTGCGCGCGCTCAAGGAAGCCGGTCACGGCAAGGCCAAGGTCGAGGGCCTGCCGGCGTGCGACTGGGTGCTTATCGATGCCGGCGACGTGGTCGTGCATATCTTCCGCCCCGAAGTCCGCACCTTCTACAACATCGAAAAGATCTGGTCGCTGTCGCCCGACGGCACCGGCCACACGGTTTCGGTGTGAAGCTGACGCTTTGCGCCGTCGGGAAACTGGGCGCGACCGTCGAAAACTCCCTCGTCAAGGATTATCTGCACCGCGCCGGCCAGACCGGGCGCGGACTTGGCCTGTCGCCGGTCGATCTGATCGAGGTCGAGGCCAGGAAAAGGACCAAGGCCGACGAGGCGGCGGCCCTCCGCTCCGCCTTGGGTGACGGCGGCATCGTCGTCGCCTGCGACGAACGCGGCGAGCTCCTGACATCGCGCAAGATCGCCGAGCGGCTGGAAATCTTCAAGGATCGTGGCGAGCGTCAGGTCAGTTTCGTCATCGGCGGCGCCGACGGGCTCGATCCCGCCTTCGTCAAGTCTGCCACTTTTTCGCTGGCCTTCGGGCCGCAAACCTGGCCGCATGCCCTGGTGCGCGTGATGCTGGCCGAGCAGATCTACCGCGCTACCACCATCCTGGCCGGATTGCCGTATCACCGGGATTGATTTCACGGAAAGAGTTTCGTCATGATGAGTCGAAAAACGATGGCTCGCGAGAAACGGAGCGGCCCCGAGCGTACTCAAGTCCATAGGCACCGTATCGCAGCGAGATGGTGATTTGCAGACCATCAGGTCGAACGACCGTTCATTGAGCTTTAAGCCGAAACGTCCTATCTCAACTCCATGCTGCGCTCCTCGGCCTATCTTCTGCTGACCGGCCTGGCCGCGTGTTCGCTGATCGGCGGCATGCGGTCGGACGCCCAGGCGCGCCTGCAGCCGCTGTCGACCCAGCAGCAGGATGACCTTGACGCCCTGGGCGTGCAACGGCGCGCCGCCGAGCGCAAGAGCGACGAAACGCGCCAGACCGCCCGCCAGTTGGCCCAGGAAATCGTCGACCTGAGAAACCAGATTATCGACATTTCCAAACACCAGGGCGTTTCGGAAACGCGCGCCGCCATCTATCGCGCCAAACTGGAAACACTGAACCTGCAGGAAGCCGATATCGAGCGCCAGCTGGTGGCGGCGCGCGGCAAGGAATCGCGCCTGCTCAGCGCCTTGCAGATTTATTCGCGCAACCCGCCGCCGGCCCTGTTCGTGGCGCCGAAAAGGGCTAATGACGCGGTGCTGGCGGCCATCATCATGCGCGCCATTACGCCGGAGTTGCAGAAGCGGACCGACGTCCTGGTCCAGCAGAACCAGCAGCTTGTCGCCTTGCGCCGCCAAGGCGCCTTGCAGAACGAAGCGCTGTTCATCTCGCAGGGCGACGTATCCGAACAACGCAGCCAGATCGAGGCGCTGATCTCGCAGAAGTCGGCGCTGGAGGACCAGCTTCTGGGCCAGGCCGACCAGTACCAGGCCAACGCCGCCGAACTGAAGGCGCAGGAAGACAAGGCGCTCGGCAATTCCCCCCTGCGCGGCATGCTCAGCTTTGACGACGGCGACACCAGCCACCTGCTGCCGCCGGTGGTTGGCGACAAACTGCGCGATTTCGGCCAGTCGGATGTGGTCGGCGGCACGGCGCCGGCGGCGCGTGGCATCAGTTACGCCGCCCAGCCGGGCGCCCAGGTGACGGCGCCAGCCGAAGGCGAGGTCGAGTTCGTCGGTCCGCTCGATTCCTACGGCCAGGTTGTCATCATCAATGCCGGCGGCGATTATCGCGTGGTCCTGACCGGGCTCGGCCGCGTCTATGTCGACAAGGGCCAGACGGTGGCGCGGCAGGAACCGCTGGGGCGGATGCCGGTGCTGACCGACCATAAAGTGGTCCTCTACATGGAGCTGCGCCACGGCGAGGACCCGGTCAATCCGTCCTCGGCGCTGCACCTGGCCGGAAATTAGCCGCGCCTTGAAATCGCCACCGGTCGGTTGCATTTGTGGATGGGCGTGGGCGGCACAGTCTGGCGGATAATCTGTGCTGGTCCCCGAGCCCCGTTTACGCCATAGTCACACCCCTATATATAAGTGTCGAAGAGTACTCCCAGTTTGAGGCTGCCATGAAGAACCTTTATCTCGGCGGGATCGCCGCTGTCGCGCTGAGCATCGGGGCCGTGGCCTATGCCAACCAGCCGGTGTTTTCGCCGAAGTCCGATACCTACCAGCAGCTTGAACTGTTCGGCGACGTGCTGTCGATCGTGCAGCAGGACTATGTCGTCAAGACCGACTCGAAAAAGCTGATCAACGCCGCCCTGCAGGGCATGCTGGCCAGCCTCGATCCCCATTCCAACTATCTCTCCGACGACGACTACACCGACCTGAAGGAAAAAACGCAAGGGAAATACGGCGGCATCGGCCTGGAAGTGACCGGCGAGGACGGCGCGGTCAAGGTCATCACCCCCATCGACGACACCCCGGCACAGAAGGCCGGCATCCAGTCGGGCGACTATATCACCGCCATCGACGGCACCTCGATCATCGGCATCCCGCTTAATGACGCGGTCGCCAAGATGAAGGGCGATCCCGACACCAAGCTGACCATCACCGTGGTCCGCACCGGCAAGGACGATCCGTTCGACGTTACCCTGACGCGCGAAGTCATCACCGTGAAGTCGGTCAAGGCGCACATGGAAGGCGACTACGGTTACCTGCGCATCGCCTCGTTCTCGGAAAACACCGCCCAGGAAACCAAGGACGCGCTGGCCGACCTGCTGGCCAAGAACCCGAACATGAAAGGCCTTGTCCTAGACCTGCGCAACAATCCCGGCGGCCTGTTGGAACAATCGGTCGGCGTGGCCGACCTGTTCCTCGACGGCGGCGAGATCGTGTCGCAGCGCGGCCGGGATCCGACCGACATCGTGCGCTACCAGGCGCATCCGGGCGACATGCTGAACGGCAAGCCCATGGTCGTCCTGACCAATCCGGGCACGGCCTCGGCAGCCGAAATCGTCGCCGGCGCCTTGCAGGACCAGCACCGCGCCGTCACGGTGGGCCTGACCACCTTCGGCAAGGGCTCGGTGCAGAGCGTTATCGATCTCGGCCAGAACCGCGCCGTCAAGCTGACCACCGCGCGCTACTACACGCCGTCGGGCCGTTCGATCCAGAAGACCGGCATCGAGCCCGACCTGGAAGTGGCGCAGTCAAAAGAGCAGGCGAAATATATCGCCACCTCCGCCCTGCAATATACCGAAGCTGCCTATGCCAACGCGCTCGACGCCGACGAAGGCAAGGTCAGGCGCAGCCCGCACGCCGTGCAGGAAGTGCCGCCGGACGATTTCGACACCAAGACCGGCGATTTCGAACTGACACGCGCCCTCGACGTGCTGGGCGACGGCGGCAATGTCCAGATCGCGGCCGCCCATCCGCGCGGCGCCAAGCTGGCCGATGCCGACCTGGTCGACCAGCCGGGCAAGCGCTTCGAAACCAAAACCAAGGCGGCGACCACGGATACCGGAGCGGCGACGTCCTCGTCGGCCTCGTCCAGCACGTCGTCGGCTTCCAAGCCGTAATGATCAGGGCCTCCCGGCAACGGGAGGCCCTTTTCGTTGGGGGGCGCGATGAGAGCCTTACGCATTTTCGTCATGCTGGCTGTGGCTGCCGCCATTGCCCTGTGGGTGGTCCATGTGGCCGACCGCCCGGCCTCGGTGCCGACGCCGGGCCCTTCGACCTATATCCAGCTCGACCACGAGGGCGCGCAGACCAAGACACCGCCGCTTGTCCGCATCGGCACCGCCGACAGCCTGCCACCGCAGCCGTTGTCCATGATCAATCATCTGCCGGCGCCGCTCAACCTGTCCTTCACGGAAGATGTCACCGTCGATCCTGCGCAGCTCCAGGGCGCCCTGGCCGTGACCGCCGGCCTGAAATGCCAGGATACGGTCCCGGATTCGTGGACCGAACTGACGGTGTCGGTCTTTGCCCGAGGAAAGCTTAAATCCTACTGTCTTCTCGACGGCCAGGCCGCCCACGCCTATGTCGACGCGCTGAACGCCGCGATGCCCAAAGGTCAGGGTTCCGCGCTGGACGCCATGGCGAACTTCTTTGATGTCGCGGTCTATGGACGCGCCACCGAACCCGCTGTGGCGCCTGAAACGCGCTGGACCGAACTGAAGCACGACGCCGCCGGCCAAGCACCCTATCCAACCATCCTGTTCGGGACCGACGCCGGGCTTGATGAAGCAGCGCGACAACATGCCGGCTACGGGGATGTCCGCCTCAGGCTGACGGTCAGCCAATATGAAATGATGACGCTCGGTCGCCATGACGCCATGTGCGCCGTCGATCAGCCGGGCACGGCCTTCGACGACGACTTCCACATCCGCTCCGGTGAAAAGGGCGCCTATGCCTGCAAGACCTACGGCGAATACGGCTGCTATTATCTCAACCGCCTCTATTCCCTGTCCCTGCCCGGCAGCGCCATCGCCGGCGTCGAAAATGTCAGGGGCTTGGCCGACCATCTCGGCTGCCGCCCGGAAGGCTGGGGCGTTTACAGCTATGTCGACCTGCATCGCGGCGGGTTGTATCGGGATCAGGCCGCCGCCCCGATCGTCTGGCTCGGTACGGAAGCCGGACTGCCGCCAGCCCGGCCGGACGTCAGCCGGATCGTCGTCAGCGAGGCCCAATATCGTCAACTACTCGATCTGCTGCGCCACAGCCGCTGCAATCTCAACCCGATGGCGCCCGCGTTCGCGACCGTAACGCCCTATCAGGACGGCTTGAGGCAGGTCGACTGCCTGCTGGACGCCGATCCGGCCCGCGCCTATGCCGGTGACCTCATCCGCCTCATAGGTCCGGCCGCAAAGGGCGCTGGCCTCAATGACCTGCACCGGATCGCGGACGCGCCGGCAACGGCGCAATCGGACGCCAGCCGTTAAAATTGCGGTTCGATTCAGCTTCCGTTAGTCTTTGTTAACCGTCTTCCGGCACTCTGCCGGCATGTTCGCCAAACCCAAGACCGCCGCCTCGCCCGCCGCGCGCTTCCAACCGCGGGCGCGCGGGCGCGCCGGTTCAGGCGATACGCTTGAAACGCTCAAGGCCTTCGCCAGGAAGCCGTGGGTACCCCCGGCCACCGCGTTCACCACCTTTGTCGTCGCGCTGGTCGCCTTTCTCAACCTGGCGGGCGATCCCGATGCCGGCGCGCCCAGCGTGCGCATCAACCTGGCCAAGGCCAAGGCGGCGGTGACCTCGTCGGCCATCGCGCCGGACGACAGCGCCTCGGGCATGCAGTCGTTCACGCTCGACAGCCTCGGCATGTTCCAGGACACCAGCGTCGACGGCTTCAACCTCAGCGCCAATGGCGACACGGCGGCTCCTGTTTCCGGCACGGCCGTCATCACCCTGCCGGACGGCAGCGGCTATGCCGACCCCTCCACGGGCGCCACGACGCCAACCGCCCCCGCTTCGCCCCTGGCCCAGGCGCCGATCGCCGGCCTGGTGCAGACGACCAATGACGGCCCGCTACCGATCATCGCACCCAATGGCACAACGCCATCCTCGGCCTATGCCCGCCCGTTCAAGAGCGACGGCCGCCCGATGGTGGCCCTGGTCGTCGGCGGCCTTGGCCTTAATCCGACGACGACACGCGAAGCCATCGACCAATTGCCGCCGCAGGTGACGCTGAGCTTCGTGCCCTATACGGCCGGCCTGCAGGGCTGGATCGACCTTGCCCGCGCCTCGGGCCACGAGGTCATGATCGAAGTGCCGATGCAGCCGTCGAACTATCCCGACAACGACCCCGGCCCGCAGACCCTGATGGCCAACGCGCGCACGGACGACCTGCTGGCGCATCTCAACTGGGCGCTGTCGCGCTGCACCGGCTTCTTCGGCGTGTCGAACTACCAGGGCAGCGCCTTCTTCAAGGACAAGGCCGGCGTTTCGACCTTCATGGACAACCTGAAATCGCGCGGCGTCGCCTTTGTCGATGACGGCAGCGCGCGCGGCATGACAGGCGCGTGGGCACGCGCTTCGGCCGACCGCATCGTCGACAACCAGATCAACGCCACCGCCATCAACGCGCAACTGGCCGGGCTGGAAGCGACGGCCAAGTCGCGCGGTTCGGCGCTCGGCACCGGCTTCGCCTATCCGGTGACCCTGGCCGTGGCGTTCGCCTGGACGCGGTCGCTCGACGCCAAGGGCATCCAGTTGGCGCCGGCGTCGGCCCTCACCCACCAATGACGGGTCCCACCGAGTACCGTCCCAATGTCGGCATCGTCGTCTTCAATGGCGAAGGCAAGGTGTGGATCGGCCACCGCTACGGCTCGACCAACGACCATGCCTGGCAGTTCCCACAGGGCGGGGTCGACGCGGGCGAAGACCTGGAGGCAGCGGCCAGGCGCGAACTGCACGAAGAAACCGGGATACGCTCGGTCGAGCTGATCGGGCGGACGAAGGACTGGGTGGTCTACGATTTTCCGCCCGAGGTGTTGGCGCAGAAAAAGATTGGCCGCAACTTCAAGGGCCAGAAGCAGATTTGGTTCGCCTTCCGCTTTACCGGCGAGGACGGCGAGATCGATCTTAAGGCGCATCACGAACAGGAATTTTCGCGCTGGGAATGGTGTCCGATTGAAAGCGTCATTGAGCGGGTGGTGCACTTCAAGCGGGACAGCTACCGGCAGGTGATCGCGGAGTTTGCGGGGCTGGCGCTGTAGAGTTATGGGGTTCGGGGCCTGAGGCCACGAGCCTTGCCCTATCCAATAGAAGCCGCCCCGAAGGGACGGCCTTTTATTGGAAGAGAAGATGCGGGGTCACAGACCCCGCGCCCCTATACGCTACAACGCCTCCCCAACAAACGACGTGCGCGAACGCCCGCCAACCCACACCTGTCCGTCCGTATCCCGGTCGATATAAATCCGCCCGGCCCGGCCCAGTTGCGTGCCCTGCGCGGCGATGTAAGGCGCCACAGCCCGTCCTTCACGCAATAGCCACTGGGCCGCCGAGGCGTTGAAGCTGCCCGTCACCGGGTCCTCGCGCATCGTTAGGAGATGATCTGTAAAGAAGGTGCGGATTTCCCACGCCACCTCATGGCCCGCCGGATGCGGCCCCACGACGCCGATATCGATCGGGCGCGGATGCGCGCCCTTGGGCTTCAGCGCCAGCACCTCCGCCGCCGACGCCAGCCGGATGCCTGCCCAGCGCGGGCCATTGGCCGCCCATTCGGCGGCAACGACCTGGCTGGCCGGAATATCCAGCACCTCGCAGATTTCGGCCAGGTCGGCCTCATCGACCGGCCCAGACCGGACCAGCGGCGGCGCAGCAAAGGCCAGGCGATCGCCGTCCCGCCGGATACGCACCAGGCCGGCGCCGCATTGCTGCACGATCTCCGCGCCCTTCGGCCGGCCGCCACGTTCCAGCCAGACATGACACGTACCCAGCGTTGGATGGCCGGCAAACGATAGTTCGCGTTCCGGCGTGAAGATGCGCACCCGATAGTCCGCCACCGGATCACTGGCCGGCAACAGAAAGGCAGTCTCGGAAAAGTTCAGCCAGCGGCAGATGGCCATCATCTCGTCGTCCGGCACGCCCACGCCATCGACCACGGCCAACGGGTTGCCGGTCATCGGGCCGCTTTCGAAAACGTCGATCAGGGAAAAGTGATGCGCCATGGTGGACCTCCGTGAAACGCCGTTCTGCCATTCCCCGCTTATCCATGCTAGACCGGCTCCGGATTTTGACAGGAGATTTGCCATGTATGTCGATGCGTTTGTGATTCCGGTGCCTATCGCCAACAAGGACGCCTATGTCGAAGGCGGCAAGCATTGGGCCGAGATGTGCAAGTCCTATGGAGCCCTGCGGCTGACCGATTTCTGGGGCGACGACGTGCCCGATGGCCAGGTGACCTCGTTTCCGATGGCGGTGAAGCTGGAACCCGGCGAAACCGTCGTGCTGTCGTGGATCGAATGGCCCGACAAGGCGACGCGCGACGCCGCCAACGAGAAAATGCGTGCCGACCCCAACATGCAGAACATGAAGATGCCGTTCGACGGCAAGCGCATGATCTTTGGCGGCTTCGCGCCGCTTTAGGTCAGCTTCCCGTATACCCTGTCAGTTTGCGAATGATATCGATCTCGCGCTGGCGATAGGGCGTGCCGTCCTTGTGGTAAAGGTCATGGAACCAGACGACCGGATCGTGGGTGACATAGGGATGTTCCCACGAATCCCAGGGAAAGCGCGTCTGCGTCTTGCCATCGACAAAGCCCCAGTTGAACATGGCGACGTGGTGGTCGTGGCCCACTGGCAGGACGGTATCGATGGTCGAGCCGGCTGAGCGCGCCATGTATTCGGTGCAGAAGATCGGCCGGCCATAACCTTCGAGCTGGACGACGCGGTTCTCGAATTCCTCGGGCCAGGCGTAGGAGTGAAAGCTGATAATGTCCGACTGGTCGAGCTGGACCTTCTGGATCAGGGTCAGTTGGCCCTCGTGGGCCGGCGACCAGTCACCGCCATCGAACACGCCCGAGGTCAGGGGCTGATCGGGATCGGCTGAGCGCGCCCAGTCGAAGACCTGCGGCAGCAGCGCCTCGACCAGCTGGGTGTCGGCGGTGTTGTGGATGGTGTCGGTATCGGTCTGGTCGTGCGGCTCGTTCCACACGTCCCAGCCAAGCACGCGATCATCGTGGGCGAAATGGCCGACCACGCCCTTCACATAGGCTTCCAGTTCCGGATAGTCGGCCTTGTTTTCGAGGCGATCGATGCCCGGGCTTTGCACCCAACCGGAATTGTGCACGCCGGGCGTGGGGTCTTTCTGCTTGCCGAGGTGCGGATGAGCGTCCCAGCACGAATCGAACAGCACGAAGAGCGGGCGGATATGGTGCTTCTGCGCGATGGCCAGGAACTGGTCCATGCGACCGAGGAAACCCTGGCTGTCCTGCGTCCACAGCTGGTCCTGCAGGAAGACGCGCATGGTGGTCATGCCGGTATGTTCGGCCAGGTCCAGTTCCCAGTCGATCTGCCTGGCGTCGAAGGTGTCGGCCTGCCACATCTCCAGCTGGTTGATGGCGTCGGCCGGGATGTAGTTGCTGCCGACCGGCCACGCCTGTTTCGCATACCAGCTATTGGCCTGGACGGCCGTCCATTGCGGACGGGCGTCGGCAGCCGTGGCCGCCAGCAGGCAGGCGCCGGCGAAAAACAGGGTCTTGAGCATGAGCGTTTCCTTCGATTTTGTGTGACTATTGCGCGGAAACGGTGGCGGCGGCAAGTGCCGGTGATTATGCACCGGGCGCGAAGATTTCCCCCACTGCCATGGTGACGTTGCGCAAAGCCTGGCTGCGGAGATGTTCGGCCATCATCGGCTCGGCGAAATAGCTGACCAGCAGCGAGCGGCGCGGCGCCCCGCTGCAATTGACGGTGCCACCATGAAGCACCTGGGCGTTCAGCACCAGGATATCGCCCGGCTGGCCTGAGAGGGTTTGAGCGCGGCTTTCCGTAGTCTTGCCGTCCCTGGGCTCGCCGTGATGTGTGCCCGGCACGATGCGCGTGGCGCCGTTGTCCGCTCCATACGAATCGAGAAAGACGAGCGCCGACACCATGCCATGCGGACTGTCGTCATTGTCGCGGTGCAGGTTCTGAAAACCGCCGCCTTTCAGGGGCTCGCGCCCCTCGACCTGGGCCAGGAAAAAAGGCCCGGCGATGACGTGGCCGGCCGCCGCCAGCAGCACCGGCAAGCGGCAGACACGCCGGACCCACGGGTCAGCATCCAGCACGGCGTGACGCATATCGCGGCCGCGCGGTACCGGCCATCGGTTGGACGGGAGATAGCCGGCCTCGAAGGCGGCGCGCAACGGCTCGATCCCGTCGACGGGAACGGCATTGCGCGCCATCATGCAACCGTCGCGATCGAGTGCCGCGGCGGCTTCGGGTCGCAGGCGCGGAACGGGATGGCGCGGCAAATCGGAGGTCATGGCCGATTATTGCGCGCCACCCAACGGACGGCAAGCCACCTCCTTACTTCTCCCCGTATCTGGGGAAGAGGTGGGTATAGGAAAGCCCTCCGGCGGTGACCGAAGGGCTTTTGAATTTATTAACGAGCCTAACCCGGCGGTTTGCAGGCCAGCCCGCCGGGTTAGGCGTTAGTGCACCTTGTCGCCGTATTCGTTGGCGTGCTCGGCCAGTATGGTCATGCCGTCTTCCGAGACGTCGGCGAAACCGCCGCGCACCTGGAAGATGCGCGACTTGCCATCGTTCATCACCACCACATCGCCTTCGGCCAGAATGGTCATGAACGGCGCATGGTGTGCCAGCACGCCGAACTCGCCTTCGACGCCCGGCGCCACGACCTGGTCGACCAGACCAGAAAACAACTCGGCTTCCGGTGTCACCAGCGAGACGTGCAGCTTGTCGGTATCGGCCATTATTTACCCTCGCCCGCGAGACGTTCCGCCTTGGCGATAGCGTCCTCGATGGTGCCGACCATGTAGAAGGCGGCTTCCGGCAGGTGGTCGTAGTCGCCGTTGCAGATGCCCTTGAAGCCCTTGATGGTGTCTTCGATCGACATCAGCACGCCCGGCGTGCCGGTGAAGATTTCGGCCACGTGGAA
>FTIZ01004809.1_pt2 | contig 15344 bp, 13 predicted proteins | sample 1658381 | NCBI WGS metagenome assembly FTIZ01 (sample SAMEA3914822, study PRJEB12502) | metagenome | biome: forest; material: soil | place: USA | collected 2012-03-12 | depth 0.1 m
AGGGCCTCGCGCCAGGTTTTGATGTCGGGTATGAGAGGTTTCAGGGCCATCATGATGGGAATCCGGCGGAAGAGCACGACGAATATGGCGAGGACGGCCAACCGCCAAGCTGACAGGCCCAAGACGGCGTCGTTAAAAGCGCTCCACGGGATGATGGTGCCAAAGTAGACAAAATAGGCCAGGTTGATCAGCAAGTCGATGACGTTGGAGACGTGAGACTCTTCGGTTTTCTGGGTGAACCAGCCGTCGTTGGAAAAGCCGACGCCGGCGGCGAATCCGACGAGTAGATCGTCGACGCCGAGGATGCTGCCGGATCCAGCACAGAACAGGGCCAGCACAAAGTAGAAGACCAAGAAGCTCTCCCTGTCGATCAGCTCGTGCTTCTCGGCGAATTTGATACCGTGGCGGGCGAGATAGCCGATCATGAAGCCGTAGAAGGCACCGAATACGCACTCGTACAGCACCGTGTAGACGATCCAGTGGAACGAGACGTCCTTGGCACTCTGTTTGTCCTGGATGAGATACAGGGCCAGGTAGATGAAGGGGAAGGCCATGCCATCGTTGCAGCCCGACTCGGCTGAGAGCAAGTCGCGCAAATGCTTCGGGACTCGCTTAGCGAACTTGCCCCTGCCCACGACGGACGAGGCCAGGACGGGATCGGTAGCCGTGACGCAGGCGGCTACGACGAGGCTCTCGAGGAAGTTCAACGGCTCAATCAGCCACCAGATGCACAGACTGGTAATCAGCCAGCCGAAGGTCATGACCGGGATCAGCAGGAAGCTGACAGACTTCCAGTGCTTCTCCATGTAGTACTTGGGCAGCTCGACGCCGACGGCGAAGCACTGCACGACCAGGACGAGGCGGGAGAACTCGATGGTGATGATGTCGACGCTGCCCCATGTTTCTGGGTTGATGAGGTTGGCGGCATAGGGGCCGAAGATGACGCCGCAGAGAGTGGCGACAGTGGCCTCGCCAATGTACATGCGCTCCTTGATGATGGACGAGCATAGCATGAACAGGGAGGTGAACCCGCCGAGGATGATATAGACCAAGTGCGGGCTGGTGATGGAGAGGTGGTCCCACGCCATCGTGGTCTAGCACCGGGTGCCCACCGGAGGGGGGAGGGGTGAAAGCGGGCGTATAAGATGTGTGCGGTGGTTGACAAGGCCAAGTGTGTGATTGGTGCTTGACCAGGAAGACCAGTCCGAGGCTGAGAGGGGTGGACAAAGGTCACGAACAGGAGGCCCAAAAAACCAAACCAAAAAAATAAAATATGACGACGTCACCGGATGGCCCAAAACACCCGTTTCGAATCAGCCTCCGTCGACAACCAGCCGTTGCTGTCTGGTGTCTCCTTCAGTACCAAAATCCGGCCCAGCGAAGGACTGCAATTGATACATTCAGGGAGACACAAAACGTTGGTCTGATTCTCTGCAGCAGCCTGACTCAGCCCCCCGGAGGTATTGGATAGTGCTGCAAGCAACAGCACCGGGGCCGGGGGCGAAGAGATTTTCCGATCGGCGTGGGCGGGTGGCAGGCCCTGTCGATAGTTAGAGCAAGGGAAGGATCGTGACGTGCGTGGGCGTGGAGTGGCCCGTCAATAAAGAAGGTGCGCGCGCCCCAGGGCTGACTCTGACCGCAAGGAACGCAAAGTCGCAAGCGGCGACAAAACAGAAGAGATGGGAAGCGAACGATGCAGCAATCCCAACAACGGTCCCGGGGTGATGTGGGAACAGCAATGGACGGGAACAGCCCGCCATTGGGGCGGCGAAGCATCCATGGGCAGCTTATATGGAAACTTCCAGGTTCCAAGCCGTCGCCCGTTCGCTCTTCGACGAAGGTTCCGTCGTTGCCCCAATCTTCCGTGGCCAGGATCTGATCCCATCCTTGCATCGGGGCTTGGCGGCAGGTGGCGGCGCCTGCGCTAGCGTACAGTCATGTGGGGCCCACCAGACAGTGTGGATTGCAGCGCGCGTCATTGGAGTGGTTGAGTTTTGCGAGGCCGACTTCGACTTCACCAATTGGCACTCCCCAATGGGCACCAGCTCCCGAGCCGATTTCTGGGGGGACGGCTACCTACCGATGAAAAGTCACCAACCGATTGGGTTGAAAGGAGGCGTCCTCGCAGCCCTACCCGCGTGCCGGACGACGTCCGACTCGCGCCGACAGTCCCACGGCGTCCCTCCATTCCCGTGTTCCGTGGTGTAACCTGGCACCTAGACGGCCAGGCAGGGGCGGTGTAATCCGGGGACCCGGGTTTAACTAGTCGGCGTTCCCTGCTGATGCTGATTGATTGTGGACGCGTCTTGTCTCACCTCGTGGACACTGCGGAGAGCCCTGATCAGTGTCTCGGGAGCCATCTTGTCGTGATGCCCCACCATGAGGCTTATCAACAGGCATCATCTCGGTGGAAGCGCCATTGGCTTGCTGCCTCGGCTGGACAGCCTGGTGACGGACGGGACGGAATTGGTGATAACACCCCGTCATCCTCCTCCCGCCAAGGCCCGCGCCCAGAGTTGCCCAGAAGTTGCCCAGAAGTTGCCCAGAAGTTGCCCAGGGTTGCCGAGGGGCTGCGCAACGAATCCTGCGCACTCGCACAATGCTTGGGCTGTGCAAGCTTTTCTTGACCTCGAGATCATCCCTTCCGTCAATGCCCAGCCGGTCGAGACCGTCGGGCTGAGATGTGTGCCCAGAACGGTGGAAGGGAGAGCGGTGAGGTCCATCTTGAAATCTCGGGTTGTCACTGGCACCATGAGGTCTGTGTTGATTGGGTTTGCGGAAAGAAACAAATCTCGGCCCTGGACCCCCGGCCACCCAACCGTGGGCCGTGATACCGGCACGGGCCATACTGAATCTCAATGCCGGACAGGGGGGCTCAGCTCGGTTCGCCGACAGCGTGCATGTCTCGTGACCCCATCGCAGACGAGCGAAAAGAGGAAAAGCGAGACCCTGGGCGGCGTGCGTCGTGTGTGTCGTATGCTCCCTGCAAGACAACTGCAACAAAAACCGAGACCGGACGCCGCCGCGCCTGCTCCCGGCGTCCTGGGCTACATGCGTCCGCCACGACGGCGGGGTGCCGTGGACAAGTTGCCATGTTTGGCTCGTTAGCTCTTTGGGGGCGCTTGCGTGGGGGACAGCCGGCACCCGGTTGGTCAAGTCCTCGCGTGCTCGGAATCCACGACAGGAAAAGATTGACAACAACGTCGACTTTCTCCCGCGCATGGCGCCGCGTGCTCCTGTCTTGATGCAGGCCACAACGTTGTTATTAGTCACGACCGGGCGTGACCGTTGGGTTTTGTTGATGGATCGGAGCAGAGGACATGCGAGACATGCTAGGAGCATTGAATACCAGGGTTAGGGGTCGGCATGCGGATGGCCTGTCAACTCCAAGGTCCAGTAAATTTAGCGTCTTGGCGCCATTACGCGCACAGACCGGACTCGCCGCGTTTGGCCCTCGACGCGATTTGATTTTCCGAAGCGGACGCGACGACCCTGTTTGTCGGATCTGGGATTGTGTGTGTGCAATGTCCCAATTGAGCATCCATTCCACAGCACTTCCTACCCGCTCCAAAAACAGGCCGACAGTTCGTCCCAGCCCAACGGCCGCGACTCTGCATGCCTGGGATCGCCAGTCTGGTCCTCCGTCGAGTAGTCCGTTCCCTCGATAGGAACCCCATCATCATCCACTGTGCAGGCCGAGCACATGTGCATGCCGTCGGTGCCGGACTGAGTCCCACTCCGCACTCTCATCATCACTCGCTTCCCACCATGTTCGGCAAGGCTGTTGCGGCTAAAGCCGCCTCCGCGGCAAACCAATCGTCACGGCCGACCACCAAGAAGAGCGACCTCGCGAAGCAGCTCTTCCCCTCAAGCAGCCCGTCGCCTGCGCCCGGGAAACCACACGGAGAGAACACCATCGCCGGCATGCTGACGAGGAAGACTCCATCCTTGGGCTCAGGTGGCCCGTCGAGACCCACGACAACAGCAAAGCCGTTGCAGAACCACCCACCGAATGTCCCACCACATGTTCCCCACAACGTCAACAGCAAACGATTTGCGTCGCTGGTCAACAGAATAGAGTCGGACCCCTTCGAGGAACACGCCGAGGTGATCGATCTTGCGAATGACAGCTCTGCAACACTGAGCAACCCAACACAGCCAAGCAATTCGATGTCCCAGGTCTATTTCGACGACGACGATATCAGCGATGACGAACACTTGGACTTTGAAGCTGTGTCTGCTTTGCCCGCACTTCCTCCCGCCCGGTCGCAGGGCGCGACCGAGAAGCATGATGGGCCCCCTCCAGCGAGTAGTGCCTTCTCATGGTCCCAGTCGTCTCCTTCGCATCATCATCCCCCGCCACGTCGAGTTGCACCTCCTCAACAGAGATCCGTCAAGCGTGCTTCCCCGGACGATGAGGAGCCGGTTCCCAAGGTCACCAAGAAGTCAAAACGAGAGCTCCCTTGGTCGACACAACCGGCCGAGCGATATGGGGCAGCTGCGGCCACACCGGCACCCAAAACAAAGGCGTCGTCCATGCTCTGGGATAGCACGGCGAGCGCGGTAAAGGCGCAGAAAAAGCAGCTGAAATCACAGCTCAAGGACTCTGTCAAGGCAGAGGCCTCGTTGGACGACATGCACGAGGCAGCCAACGCGGCCTCCAAAAAGGCCTCCGCCATCACCCTCAGCAACGAACAGCGGCATGTCAAGAGTCTTGTTGTCGACAAAGGACAGAGCGTCTTCTTTACCGGCCCTGCCGGTACTGGCAAATCGGTTCTCATGCGGGCCATTATCCAGGAGCTCAAGAAGAAGCATGCCCGGGACCCCGAACGGGTGGCCGTCACGGCCTCTACTGGCCTGGCTGCCTGCAACATCGGCGGCATGACCCTGCACAGCTTTTCCGGCATCGGTCTCGGCAAGGAGGATACGAATACGCTGGTCAGGAAGATTCGACGGAACCCCAAGGCGAAGAATCGGTGGCTCAAGACCAAGATTCTCGTCATTGACGAGGTATCCATGGTTGATGGTGAGCTGTTCGACAAGCTGTCTCAGATTGGCAGGACTATCCGGAACAACGGGCGGCCCTGGGGTGGCATCCAGCTGATTATCACTGGTGACTTCTTTCAACTTCCGCCTGTGCCAGACGGCGGAAAGCAGAGGGAGTCCAAGTTTGCGTTTGACGCTGCGACCTGGAGCATGTCGATCGATCACACCATTGGCCTGACCGAAGTCTTCCGACAGCGAGACCCTGGTAGGCCGAATCCCATGTGTATAGACTCCGAGATCTAAACGCTGACGGGCTGCAGAATTCGCCGGAATGCTCAACGAGATGAGATTGGGCAGAATCACCGACGAGACTGTCCGAAGCTTCCAGGCGCTTAGCCGCCCCCTAAACTTTTACGATGGGCTCGAGGTTACCGAACTGTGAGTCACTGCGATTCTGGACTTCCATGAAGGACCGGGCTGATCGTATCCCCACCCCCCAGATTTCCAACCAGGGGAGAAGTGGACTCCTCGAACCAGAGGCGCCTGAAGGCTTTGAACTCGAAGCCGTACCGCTACGAATCCATGGACACGGGTGACATCAAAATCCGAGACAAGCTCTTGGCCAACATGATGGCTCCGCCAACCATTGAGCTGAAGAAAGGAGCTCAGGTTATGCTGATCAAGAATATGGACGAGACGCTCGTCAACGGTTCGCTGGGGACCGTCATTGGGTTCATGACGCGGGACACGTTCGAACTGAAGAACGGGGAGGACGACGGCTCGGAAGTTGAGTCGACCGCCCAGAAGAGAGTCCGCGCCTTCACCAATGCGCTCGCCGAAGGCTCCAAGGCCGACAACAAGGAGTACCCGATAGTTTGCTTCCACGCAGTTGACGGCACGCAAAGAACTCTCCTCTGTGAACCCGAAGACTGGAAGGTGGAGCTCCCGACGGGCGAGTTGCAGGCATCGCGCAAGCAGCTGCCCCTGATCCTGGCGTGGGCGCTGTCGATTCACAAGGCGCAGGGACAGACTCTGGAGCGCGTCAAGGTCGACCTCGGCAAGGTGTTTGAGAAGGGGCAGGCCTATGTCGCGCTCAGCCGTGCCACGACTAAACAGGGCTTGCAGGTGCTGAACTTTCAGAAGGGGAAGGTGATGGCCCACCCCCGCGTGGTGGAATTCTACAACAAGCTCTACAGTGCCGAGGCGGCGCTCAAGAAGAAGGCAGCTGGATCGATTACCAGTTACACGGTCAAACAGGCGGCGCCAGCGGGTGGATCCTCTCGGGACCCTGTGTCTGTGTTCGACGAGGACGAGGAAGAGGCCATGGCAGCATACGGTTGATAGGTGGGAAGTCGCACAGAGCTTTGTTGGGGTTGCATGATCTGGTGTTGTAGGTACTGTACTGGGGGTCATGGGAGACACAAGGGGCCTCTGTTATTGTTTTTGTCATTCATACTGGGAACAGCCACGGACAGCGTCTACTTGGTGGCATTGGAAGGAAGAGGGAGGGGACTCAAAACAGGAGCTCAACTTTAACAAACAAAATACCACATATCTCACCTTAGCTGTGACAGAAAGGGAACATGTGCCACTCGGATGGACCCTTCGGTAACAAACAAAGAGAAGCAACCGCTTCCTCAATGTTTGTGCAAATCTTGTTTGCCAAATCCAATTGGCACTCCTTGGACATCTTGGTGTGCCCCATTTAATGTGACACGGTTACCCTCTTGGGCCGGCCTCGTGCTGAGAAGTCGGAATGCTCCGCTTGAGACTCAAGGAAGTGTGCACAGAATATTGGCATGCACTGTGTGATTGAGGTGTTGGCCCTTCATCCCACAGCAACGCGCCCTGCGCCCCACAAAACCGGGCCTGCGGCCTGCAGGCGGCCAGGCTTGGCACAGCCCAGACTGAACGATCCCCGTGTGCACAGTATCGATAAGCAAAAGGTTGATGCAGATGGGAGTTGCGACGGCGATTTAAATTACAACACACATCACAACCACACTTGCCGTCTCGGAGCGCACCACGCAAGCTTGAACTGAACGTGGAGCCAGCCTGTCCTCGTGCAGCCTTTGCCAGTCCACGCAGGGTGTCGATATTTCAACCTCGAAAGCCACCTAGATCCAGCCGATCACGCGAATCGGCCGATTCTTGACCCGAGACACAGCGCAGCACTATCACCGGGTTCACCAACATCAGTCCGCGAGCCGCCGCGCGAATCCGCCGCCATGGCATCGGATTTCATTGGCCTGCAGATGCTGGTCACCGTACGGGGCGACCCGCCGAGACGTCTCAAGGGCACTGTCAGCGCTGTCGAGGCAGGCGCCGGCTTGACACTCAGCAATGGTTAGTTCGCCTCTCGCCCTCGTGCCCCCGTGTCCGGACTCCTCGTGTGTTTATTAACCCTCTGCGGGTGGACAGTTTGGATCCTCAACACCAACGAGTGGAAGCCGCGCCTCACAATTCCCTCAGCAGACATCGCCGACCTTTCCGAGGTGCCCCCACCCGCACCGCCGTCGAATGTCGTCCCCGCGGCCCCTTCAGTTTCCCAGAAGCCCGCCCCTCCGCCCGCCTTTGTAGACCCCGCAATCTTAGCCGTGGGCAAACCTCCAGCAGCTACATTGTCGAGCCGCGTGCCCGAGCCCCATCCGCAGCCGAACACGAGCGAAAAGAGGGATCCAGGGCCCGCCGTCCTCCCGGCGGTGCAAGTCGCGAGCTCGTCGCAGGATGTTTTGCAGGATGTCACGCCAACAACCGTGGTCGCTTCGTCTCTCAAGGCGCTGAAGCTAGAAGTTAGCGGCGTAACCGTGGAATCGGCCGAGGAAGAGGAGGCTGGAATCGCCCTGGACTACGGCGAAGTGGTTGCCCAGAAGAAGAAACGACGACAGCGGAAACCCGGCAACGCAAAGGCAGCGGCAACAGTTCAAGAGGACTACGAGGCATCAACTGCCGCTTCGGTCAAAACCACAGGGAGGGGAAAGGGCTGGAGACAGACACCTATTCTGCAGAGCACGGCATCCTTCCAGCCCTTCAACTCGCTCAAACGGAACGGCAAAGGCCGGCAGGCCGCCGACAACGGCTGGGCCTCGGAAGATGTCACCGATGTGCAGGAGATGGGCGACTTTGACTTTGAGGGCAGTTTGGCCAAATTCGACAAGCAGAACCTGTTCGAGCAGATGAGGAGGGACGACCTGGTCGACGAGGCTGATCGATTGGTGGCCCACAACCGGCTGCCCCGTCCAAAGCCGGGAACAGGAGGCGGCAAGAACTTTCACCATTCCGAAAATGTGCTCGACAGGCCGACGTCCAAGGAGACGCCAAACGACTTTTGGAACAGCGAAGCAGACGACGGGTTGCCGGCCAACAGCGAACGCCTGAGCGGCAGAGACCTGGGGATGGGCAGCAGACAGAATTCGCGCCGGGGAGACAGCAAGGGGACGGCAGGCCGCCGGTCTCAGTCGCGAAAGGCCAACGAGATGGCCCGGACAGGGTCTGGCCCCAGCAGAGTCAACTCTGGTGTAAGCCACTACCGCACCCAGTCTGCCAGGGGGAGTCGGCCGAGTAGTCGGCTTTCGTCGCGCGCTGCGACCGCTGACAAAAGGAAGCAGCTCCCGATGCCGGCCGCGCCGCAGGGTCTGCACGTTCTGCCGTCGAACCGGCGAATCGAGCCCGTCTCGGCGCTGCAGATGTTCAACCTCGAAAACATTGCTCACAATGAGATCGGTCTGACCGAGGAGATGATGGTCGAGAATTCTGGCCGCGGGATTGCCGAGGTGACGCTGACGGCGCTGTCTGACCCAGCCATCAAGGTGCGCCACGCGGGCGCCGTAGACCCAACCACAGGCAATCCGCCGCCGCAAACAGTCGTCGTCCTGGCGGGCAACAACAAATCCGGCAGCCGCGCCGTTGCGGCCGCCCGGCATCTGCGCAACAAGGGCATCAACGTGCTCGTGTGTGTCGTGGGCCTCGAGCGCGGCGAGCGTGACCTGTTTGAGGACATGCAACAGCAGGTGCGGCTGTACCGGAACCTCGGCGGGCGCGTCTTTACCAAGAGCGACTTCTTCGAGCACATCCGCAAGATAAGCATCCCCATGCTGACCATCGACACGCCGCGCGCCTCACTCAGCAGCCTCGCCAACCCAGCGCCCGTCACGCTCATCATCGATGCCCTGCTGGGGCTGGCCATCTCGTTCGAGGAGCTCCGCAACGGCGACCAGGCGACCGTGTACGAGCTAATCGAGTGGGCCAACCGCAACGAGGCGTTTGTTGTGGCTGTCGACGTGCCGAGCGGCGTCGATCCGACGACGGGCAAGGTCAGCGTCGTGGACGGCATGCGGCTGTATGTCAAGCCGCGGTATGTGGTGGCGGTCGGCGCGCCGAAGCGGGGCCTGCTCGAGGCCATGGTGGCGGCGGACAACGACGACGGGGACACCATCCTTGCCGGGGAGGGGCCTGTCGTCGCAGACGATGCGGTGCTCGAGTGGAAGCTGTATCTGGTGGATATGGGGCTCGGGCAGGCGGTGTGGAAGAAGGCGGGGACCAAGATGAGAAAGGGGGTCGATTTTGGTCAGCGGTGGGTTTTGGAGATGCGGTATAAGGGGATACCGAGCGAGGAGGAGGAAGAGGAGGTGGTCTGAGTCTTATTGGTGGCGTGAAGATCTTTTCTCACTTTTGCGTTTCTTGGGGCGGCGGAAGCATGGTCGGGGCATATTTGCATCCAGGTTGGTGTCATTTTGTGCTGTTTTTGGTTGACATCAAGCAAGGCGTTGTGTGGTAATTTGCTTTGAGTTGTTCTGCCCAAGAGCTGGTTTTTTTCTTTTACCTTTGGCGCGTGGCACATAGCATTTGCTGAGGGATCGGGGCCCAAGTCTAGGTTGGGATCAAGGGAAAAGTCACATATTTCAACCATGCACTTGATTGCAGTTCCGACGTGAGAGGTGGTGTCACGGCCGACTTGAAGTCCAACGTCAAACCAGGGAGAGTGGGCCGAGGGGTGCTGAGCTCCAATACTTACTTACTCCAGAGCCAAAACCCAACAACCATAGAGGCGTTTGAAGGAACATTGCCTTCGTTTTGTTATAACAGCAGGTACTGAAGGCGTTCAGTTGGCGAGCATCAACCTCCCTCCGCCCCGTCCCCCTCCCCATCCACCCAAACCACCACGTTCCCCGGCACATCCCTTCCGCGGAAAAACCGCCTGACATCCTCGTCCGAGTACCGCAGGCTAAAGTGCATCAGCACAAACACCGTCCCCGGCCACCGCCGCACCACAGGCTCCAGGTCCGCCCATATCGTATGCCGCGTCCGCTCCGCCTGGGTGCGGTGTTCCTCCAGGAGGAAACTGCACTCGGTAATCACCACTTTTACGCCCTCCTCCAGCCACGAAGGGGCGGCGGCTAGCGTCGAGGCGGTCGTGTCGCCGAGGAAGGCGAACACGGGCGTTGATACGGGCGTGGTTAGTTCTACGCCTTTGTCTTCGCGCAGGGCGCGCAGTTGGGGGCCGGAGAGGGACCGATACTCGGGTTTGAGCTTGGAGGTTACTGCGCTGAAGAGGTAGCCTAGGCAGGGTACGGTGTGGTCGCATGCGAAGGCAGTTGCAGTGTAGGACTGTTGGGGGGGCAGGCGGGGGAGTCGGACGGTTGACCCTGGTTGGAGGGCGTGGATGAAGTGGGTTTGGAGGAGGGGATGGGTTTTGGTGGAGGGTTGTAAGAGAGTGGCGCCGTCCTCGGAGTCGGACGGCTCGGCGGCGTTGAGGTGTTTGGCTAGATAGGGGGATTTGCTCTCGGGGGGCCAGATGCCGCCGCCTTCGCTGAGCATGGTCTTGGCGTTAAGGAAGCCGTCGAGGGCGTCCTTCATCTCGGCGGGGCAGTAGATATCCGGTGGGTCACTGCGCTTGATGAAGGCGGGTGTGAGGAGAGTGTGGTCGCTGTGGCCATGGGTGAGGAAGATGTGTTTTGGGCGGAGGTTGTTGACACACAGGCCGGCGTCGAGCAGCAGGTTGAGATGCGGGATGACGAATGATGTGTGCCAGGCCGCCCGGGACCGCCCCGTGAGCGTGAGGTTGTGGTAGGGTTTTGGGAAGGTCCACTCCAGTATATCGGACCGAGGAGACTGTGGGAGCGGGGTGGCAAAAGTTGGTGGTGCCATCTTGAGGAGTCGAGTTGCCCGTCAACCCGCCGTTGTAAGTGTCGAGGTTACTGTGGATATTCGTGCGGAATATTGTGAACGGGATGAGTGGTCGTCGGATGGCCCCGTTGCTGGAAATGGAAAAGCCAAGAAAAGCCAAACTGGAGCTCCGCTAAGGTCATTGGCGGCTCAGACGCCCCTGGCCCGCTGTGTCCAATGTTAGTTCTCCCTGATTGTTTGCTCCGTCCACATACCTTGACAGATGCAGAGGATTGTATGTACTGTGTGTGCATGTGTAGGTTGAAATCCTGACTCAGTCCAAGACACCCTAGTTTTCATTCTTTTGCTATCACGAACAAGGACCATGCGGCTGGATTATCAGTACCCAAATTGTAAACCCGTCCTTCTCGCTCTATTGATATTGTTCAAGGGCCAGTGAACTAGCCGAGATTGACGGCCCGATGATGAGATCCACGTTGCCATTCGCCGCTTGGGAACCTGTATTTGCGTCAGCGGCCTATATCAGAGAAATCTCGACTTGTGGAACGTTTCGGAACGTACACGTGTAGCCACGCACCGAGTTGTACCTAGAGCCTGGCCATGTTCAATACTGTCATATAAGAGAAGAGTTGCTGGATCGTCTTTGCCTAGGGAACAAGGCAAAGAATGAGCTTGCTAAGAGATGAATGACTGAACTCCCGAACAGCCTCTCAGGTCTAGCTTTATAGTTGATCACTGAGGGCAGTTTTTCATTATCTTGGACAAAGTACCTAAGACATGCTGAGGCACTAGGACCTTGAATGGTGTCGCCATATCACCCATGAGTTGATTGCCGAGTCTCTCGACCCAACAGCTCCCGCGCCTCACCGAGCCCTCGTTCTTCGGAGGAATGCGGAATTGAGCCTGAAGATACAGGATGCGTCTGCATCAGAACGGTGTGGTATGCTAACTTCGCGCTGTGCAATTTGCGCTAGTCTTGGGAAGAAGCGGAATGAAAAATGCATCGCTAACCACCTAGATATCTAGTCACTTTTGAGCCCGCACAAACTGTGCCATACACAGAAGGCTGATTAGACAGAGAGATTTTGAAGACCGGTTAAATACGCCAGTTCAAGTTGAAGCTTCAAGTTGGTCTGCAAGTAAAGATAACTACCGAAATGCCTCCAGACTCAGATACGACCAACAGCGGCTGCCTTGCATGATGCGTGATCTTTCGCGTTTGACAGCGCTCGCAGCTACAGATGTTTTTGATTTCAGTTGGTCGTCAAAGAGGAAAGTGAATTTCGAGCTGGCACAGAAGACAACGGCAATGAGCAGGCTCTCCCGTCTTTCACTCAACTTTATGATCAGTTAGTCAACTAAAAATCGGCAATATGGTGGCGAATCAGAAGCATCTTTTCAGCTGTTTCCTCCCAATAATCTGACGTAGTCTAATGGAGAAAAATCAACATGATGGGTGATGAACATCGGGTGAAGTCAAAACCTTGACCCCCTCGATTCCAGGTCCAGAACGAACGGCTTGACACTACCTACTGCACAGGATGTGGACACTCTCGACAAGGCTGCAGCCGCGTCAGAACCGACAGACACCCGCGGCATCACGCTTGACCGCCCTTTCGATCTTTTCAAGGTCGGCTCGGGGTCCGGGATTATCGGTCACCAAGCGGTCCGCGCGAGGAATATTGTTCGTCATCTATCGAACTATGTCACGCCACAACGGACCAATCTCAAAATAGCAACAGACAAGGAACATACTCGGCATGAGAGCACGGGATCTGACCAGGGCGGACCAACAGGCGGCGAGGAAGGCATCCGGTATCTCGGATTCGAGACATATCTAACAAAACAAAAGACCGATTACGGTCAACAGAGACCGAGCCGTGAAGGGTGGTACGGTGTTGGATGCAAGGCACAAACCGGAAAGGTGGCGGAGTCTGCTGTGTAACATTTGAAGGATCATGCCCAACCGTGTTACAAGTACTATGTAGTCCTCGTACCGTATAAATACAGTATACATCGTAGAGACAGGGAGGAAATACAGATTGAGAGAGCTTTCAGGCTAGAGGTAAATAAGCGTATTGTGTGTGGCACAGCGGATCACTGGCAAAATGCCAGGCCGCGTCCCTCCATCCAAGGGCGGTGACGGCCCCTTTTTCCGGAATTTCGGGGATACCAGTTGCTTTCTTGCCTTACCAGTCTCTCCTGACTCAGAATCATTCAGAAATCTTAGCCACTGGTAAAAATGTGCGAACCCCCAACAGAACGATAGAACTCTATCATTTGCTGGCATGGCTTCTCTCTTGACAAGACGCTTGGTGATTTGTCTGGCTGCGAGGTGCGTGTATGCAGCGCTGGACGTGGATCTGACCTCCACAGGTGAGTGTACATTTGTACAACGTCTTTTCTTTCGTGACTTGACGCCGTTGCTAACCCGCGCTTCGTCCCAACTTAGCCTCTATTAAGTCGGCCGCCAAGGTAGTGGCACAGAACCTCCTCAGCTACTACCATGGTCACGAGCCGGGGCAGACGCCGGGAATCCTGCCAGGGCCGCCACCGGGCGGTCTGTACTACTGGTGGGAAGGCGGCGCCCTCTGGGGCACTATGATCGACTACTGGCACTATACCAGCGACACCGCCTACAACACCCTCACCACCGAAGCTCTCCTCTTGCAGTCCGAGAACTTCTACCAGCCGCTCAACTGGAGCCTTTCCATGGGCAATGACGATCAAGGATTCTGGGCCATGAGCGCCATGCGGGCCGCTGAAACGGGCTACCCAAACCCACCGGCCGACCAGCCTCAATGGCTCGCCTTGGTTCAAGGGGTGTTTAACCGTTTGGCATCGCGCTGGGAACCCGAATACTGCGGCGGCGGGCTTCGGTGGCAGGTCTACACCACTAACAAGGGCTTTGACTACAAGAACACCATCTCGACAGCCATCCTGTTCAACATGGGTGCGAGGCTGGCCAGATACACGAACAACGAGTCGTATGCGATCTGGGCGGAGAAGTCGTGGGACTGGTTGGTCCAAGTCCATTACATCGATGACCAGTACAACGTCTACGATGGCGGACATTACCAAGACAACTGCACGAGTATCGACAGGGCCCAGTTCTCTTATAACGCGGCGGTGCTCATTGAAGGGCTGGCGTACATGTATTCTTACGTATGGTTTTTTCCTTATTCTTCCATTTCTCCTCGTGCTATTCTGATCTTTTCCCTATACAGACAAACAGCTCCGAGAAGTGGCAGACGCGGCTGGCGGGTCTTGTCAATCGCACCCTCGACTTCTTTTTCCTCGACGGAGTCATGGTGGAGAGGCCCTGCGAGCAGCCTACCACAGTCGGTTGCAATACCGACCAGCTTTCTTTCAAGGGTTACATGCACCGATGGATGGCGACGGCGACGCAACTCGCGCCATTCATCGCGGATCCGGTCATAAAAACCCTACGATCCTCGGCGGCCGGCGCCATGAAAAACTGCAACTCGGACGGCACGTGCGGATTCCGCTGGACCACGGACAGTTACGACGGGAAAACCGGGGCCGGTCAGGAGATGAGCGCCCTGGCAGCCCTGATCAGCCAACTAGTGACGGACTCGTCGATCGCGCCGCCACTAACTGGCTCTGCGGGGGGCACAAGCAAAGGGGACCCGGGTGCCGGCAACAACGTCGTAACCCCGGGCGAGTTGGCACCCATCACTCAGGGCGACCGAGTTGGGGCGGGCATATTGACGACCTTTGTCTTGGCGAGCTTGCTGGCCGGGCTGTATTGGATGATGCAAGAACCATGAGAAGACGGAGCCCCGGCGAGTTGTCTAGGAACATATCTCATCCCATTTTGCCTCTTGCCCCCGAGCATCGCTGTACAACCAAGTCATTAAACTAATAGCAAGCACACACGCATCTCGGGTGGATACGGCCAACTTGACACAACGGTAGTGGTCAGAAATGGCCGTGAATATCAAATCGGCACGCTGCCAAAGGAGTCTAGAAATCTAGAAACAACATGACTCATCCGTCTCTGCATACCCCATCGACCCACCGCCTTCACGCCTTCACGCCTGGACAGCAGCCTCGGCGGATTCAGCCGGTTTCGTCACACCGTCGGCAGCCTGCGCAGGCTGGGCGGGGCGAAGAGGGAGCGTGGTAGTAGCGCCGCTAGGTCCCTGAGCCGCCTCGGCCGCAGCGGCTTTCTTAAGCTTACGCTTCTCCTTCTCCTTCTCCCTCGCCGC
>FTIZ01751706.1_pt1 | contig 15318 bp, 8 predicted proteins | sample 1658381 | NCBI WGS metagenome assembly FTIZ01 (sample SAMEA3914822, study PRJEB12502) | metagenome | biome: forest; material: soil | place: USA | collected 2012-03-12 | depth 0.1 m
TGCCGGTCAGCGTCAGGTTTTCGACATTGGCGGTGAGTGCATAGCTGATGCTGGACAGCACCTTGTCCGTGCCTTCGTCGGCATTCTCAATGACGATGTCGCCGGCGTTGTCGACAATATAGCCGTCATTGCCCAGCCCGCCCGACATGGTGTCCGCGCCGATGCCGCCATTCAGCACATTCGCGCCCGAATTGCCGGTCATCACGTTGTTGAACTGATTGCCCGTGCCGTTGATATCGGCGGTACCGGTCAGGGTCAGGTTCTCGACAAATGAGAAAATATGATAGGTGACACTGGCCATGACCGTATCGGTGCCGCCATCGTCGGCCGAACCTGTGACCTGCTCGCTGACCCGATCGCCATCATTATCGACGATATAGGTGTCGTTGCCGGCGCCACCGAACATGTGGTCCGCGCCCGCGCCGCCGTCGATGAGATTGTTGCCGGCGTTGGCGACCAGGATATTGTTCAGGACATTGCCGCTCACCGTAAAGTCGCCTGTGCCTGTGACAGTCAGGTTCTCGACATTGTCGGCCAAGGCATAGCTCAGGCTGGCGATGACCTTGTCCTTCGCGCCTTCGCCGGCGTTTTCGACCACGATGTCGCCGGCATTATCGACAAAATAGGTATCGTTGCCCTTGCCGCCCGACATCGGGTCGGCGCCTGCGCCGCCGTTGAGCGTGTTGTCGTTGATATTGCCGACGAGCACATTATCCAGTTCGTTGCCAGTGGCGTTGATCGCCGCTCCCCCCAGCAGGGTCAGGTTTTCCAAACCTGCGCCGAGATGGAAGCCGACATAGGATTGCACTGTATCCTTGCCGCCGTCGTCGATCCCGGCAACGGTCTGTTCCGAAACACGGTCGCCCGCGTCGTCCACCAGGTAGGTGTCGTCGCCGGCCCCGCCATACATGCGGTCAGCACCGCCACCGCCATTCAGCAGGTCATTGCCGCCCAGGCCGGTCAGGGTGTTGGCGACCGCATCGCCGATGATCGTGTTGTCGAGACCGTTGCCCGTGCCGACGACGGCGCTATCGGTCAAGGTCAGGTTTTCGACATTGGCGCCCAGCGTATAGCTGAGGCTGGAACTGACCTTGTCGGTGCCTTCGCCGGCGTTTTCGACCACGACGTCGCCGGCATTATCGACAAAGAAGGTGTCATCGCCCGTGCCGCCGGCCATCCGGTCCGCGCCCAGGCCGCCGATCAACGTGTCGTTGCCGCCCAGGCCGTTGAGCGTGTTGTTGCCATCCGTGCCGGAGATGATGTTGTCGCCGTCATTGCCGGTGCCCGTGACGGCGGCATCCGTCAGGACCAGGTTTTCGAAATTCGCGCTCAAGACATAGTCGAGACTGGCAAACACCTTGTCGGCGCCCTCACCGGCCGCTTCCGTGACCACATCGCCGGCATTATCGACGTAATAGACATCGTTGCCGGCGCCGCCGGCCATGATATCCGCGCCCAGTCCGCCGTTCAGCACATTGGCGCCCGCGTTACCGGTCAACGTGTTGTTGAGTTCATTGCCCGTGGCGTTGATATCGGCCGTGCCCGTCAGGACCAGGTTTTCGACGTAAGCCCCAAGATGAAAGGTGACGCTCGCCGCCACGCTGTCCGTGCCGCCGGCATCTGTACCTGACGCCGTCGCTTCGGAAACGCGGTCGCCGGCATCGTCGACCACATAGGTGTCGTCGCCGGCGCCACCGGCCATCCGGTCAGCCCCCGTACCTCCGAACAGGATATTGGCCTTGCCGTTGCCGGTCAGCGTATCGTCAAAAGCGCTGCCGATCAGGTTCTCGATGCTGTCATAGGTATCGCCTGCGGCGTCCCCGGTATTGACGGCCGGCGTTTGCAGCGACGCCGTCACGCCCGCGGTCGCGGTGGCATAGGACGCGGTGTCGTTGCCGTCGTCACCGTAAAGCGCGTCCGCCCCGGCGCCTCCGGTCAGGACATCGTCGCCGACGCCGCCGTTCAGCGCGTCGTCGCCGCCCATGCCGTCCAGCACCAGAACCGCCACGGCGTTGCCGCCGATGATATTGTCCTCGGCATTGCCCGTACCTGACAGGAAAGGACCGTCCGCTTTCAGCGACAGGTTTTCGACAAAATCCGGCAGCACATAGGTCAAGGAAAAGCTGATGACGGTGTCGATGCCGCCGTCGTCGTGTCCGGCGGCGGTCTGCTCCGTCACCACGTCGACGCCCGTGGCATAGTAAAGGTCGTTGCCCGCGCCGCCATACAGCACGTCGTTGCCGGATCCTATCAAGGTGTCATTGCCGGCCAGTCCGCGCAGGATATTGGCATCGGCATCACCGTTGAGGCTGTCTTCAAACGCGCTGCCGGTCAGGTTCTCGACGCTGACATAGCTGTCGCCGCGGGCGTCGCCCGTGGTGAAAGGATCAAACGTCAGGCTGGCCTCGACGCCTTCGGTGGCGGTCTCGTAAGACACGGTGTCATTACCATCGCCACCGTCCAGCGTGTCGGCTCCCGGCCCGCCGATCAGCGTGTCGTCGCCGCCCAGCCCGGTGATGACGTCGGCAGAACCCGTGCCGGTCAGGGTTTCACCCTTGTCCGTTCCGGAAATCACGGCCATAAAATCCCCCTGTCGAAAATCCGCCTGGCGCAATCTTATACGGGCTTGCTCGACAGGAGGTTAACGCCCTGGCCTGCGGTATCCGGATATGGCCGGATATTCGACTCCGGCTTCATTTTTTGACATTTCCCGAAGCGTGGAACCGCCATCCTATTGCATCGCCTAGGACCGCCGCCATATGCAGGGATGAGGTAGATCAAGACCGTACGGAGACATGACATGGCTGACAGCGACCCCGCCGACAATCAACCGAGCGGCTATGTGCCTGCCAAGGTCTGGCAATGGGACACGCAGAATGGCGGTCAGTTCGCCAACATCAACAGGCCGGTCTCCGGCGCCACCCACGACCACGACCTGCCCATAGGCAAGCATGCGCTGCAGCTCTATTCGCTCGGCACGCCCAACGGCATCAAGGTCACCATCCTGCTCGAAGAATTGCTGGCAGCCGGTCATGCCGGAGCCGACTACGATGCCTGGCTGGTCAAGATCGGCGAAGGCCAGCAGTTCGGCAGCGGCTTCGTTTCCATCAATCCGAATTCGAAAATCCCGGCAATGATGGATTATTCGACCCATCCGCCGACACGGCTGTTCGAGAGCGGCTCGATCCTCTTTTACCTGGCGGAAAAGTTCGGCGCCTTCCTGCCGACGGAACACCATGCCCGCGCCGAAACCATGAACTGGCTGATGTGGCAGATGGGTTCTGCGCCGTTCGTCGGCGGCGGCTTCGGCCATTTCTATGCCTACGCGCCGTTCAAGATCGAATACGCCATCAACCGCTATGCCATGGAAACCAAGCGGCAGTTGCATGTCCTGGATACGCAGCTGTCGAGGAACGAATATGTTGCCGGCAAGGACTATACGATCGCCGACATGGCGATTTACCCCTGGTATGGCGGCATTGTGAACGGCGCCTATTCGGCGGCCGAATTTCTGTCGACGGGTGAATATGCCAATATCCGCCGGTGGATGGACCTGCTTGAAGCGCGAGATGGCGTGAAGCGTGGCTGCCTGGTCAACAAACCGGCCGATGGCCTGGCTGAACGCCACGACGCCGGAGACTTCGAGGGTCTTCCGGGCCTGGCCTGATGCGTGCCGGACACCAAAGCCTTGGCGTTATCTGCGGCTGATGGCCCCGGCCAAGGCGTTTCGTATCATCAAGCGTCTGACAAGCTCGCGATATCTGGCAAATGTCGTACCTGGGGACCGTATTTCCTTGCCTGCCTCGTCGAGATACCTGAGTTCGAGGCAGTCCTGGAAATTCGGCAAACCTTCAAAGGCGCGACACTCCGCGTCCGTCATCGGGCCGCCTTGCCGCCCGAGCGTCTCGACCGAGGCCGCCGACAGATTTGCGGCATAATCCGGCCTGACCGCGACCAGATAGCGCTTGGCATCGACATGATTGCGGACCAGCGATGCGACATTTTCCCCGAGCCGAGGCGCCAGAAGCGTCGCGGCGGCCGTTTCGTGCGTCCCTGCCATGCCCCAGCCGATGTCATGCAGCAGAGCGGCCGCGACAAGGTCAGGCCCTTTTTGCCGGGCGACAGCGCCTTCGGCTGCCTGCAGCATATGGTCACGAAGACTGATGTCCTCGCCATAGGCCTGCGACAATGCCTCGCTTTCGAACACGGTTTCAAGGGCGTCAAGCTCATGGGCCACATGCGCCTCGGTCAGCCGGCGAAGCGTGGAATGGACGCCATCGATGTCGGCGTAGGCGCCTTGCAAATGTCGGACGACATCGCCAGCCCCGTCAAAAGCCGTGCGGCCGTGAAGCAGGCGGCGATTGTCCATCAGCACCATATCGCCGGGCACCATGTCGAACGTCACGCGAGGTGCTGTTTTCAATCTCTCGCCCAAACGGCTGCAAGCCGCGAGCCAGGCCGCGCGTTCATCCGGGCTGGGCGTACATGCGCCCTGCAGAGAACGGGGGTTATAACGGATACGGTCGAGGCTGCCGTCGAGCTTCAGGCTGATGACGGGCGCCTCGCATTCCAGGCGCGTCGTTTCATCGGCCCAGGCGAAAAGTGCAGGCACGCGGCACAGGAGGTCGAAATCTTCCCGCGCCCCGGACCTGAGGGCTTCCACCACGCTCAGGCCATCGACCAGCACGCTCTGCCCACCGGAGCCGGCTGCGCCAAGACAATGCAGGACCTGCAGTTCGGGCGGCGACAGCCTGTACGGATTATCGGTGTGCGGCGCCAGCGCCAGGGCCGTGTCGGCCAGGTTGGCGGCGTCCATCTTGGTGCGAACGTCGAAAATCCGGCCATAATTGGTTTCGCGCACGCACCCGAAAGTAGCAATCAGGGTCTCCAGCTCGTACGGCGCCACCGGTGCACCGCCGAGCCTGGCAAACCCGTACACGGCCAGTTGCAGCAGGACCTGCCGCCGGATCTCCGCATTGGCGGCAAAAGCGGCGTAATCATGGACCGGCAGGTTCGCTAGCCCGTCTTGGGGCCAGGCCCTGGGTTCGATGCGCCAGAGGCCGGGCGCGCCATAGTCCATCAGGCGTGCGAGCGGCAAGGTCAGCACCTGCCCCGAAGCCAGCGTGATGAGCCAACCCTCGCCGGTCTCCCTGACCCCGGATATCGCCGCATCTTCAGCGACCGCGATATCGGGCCTTCGCTGACCCGATACCGGATCGCGCCCCTCCGTGCTCAGGCCCGAAAGCGCGTCAAGGTCGAGACGGATCGCTTTTCCGTCAAGGTCGGTAAAGCGCAGGAACGCCGATGCCATGTCTTCAAGCTGGAGCATGTTTCAACTGTGTCAGGTCTTCAGTTTGCGCCACAGATACAGGCCGGCAAATCCCAGCAAGACCAAGCCGACGATCCCTGTCACAAGGCTGCTGGCCATCAGGAAGATAACCCAGGGCAAGGTCAGGCCAGCAAAATTCTTCACCAGCAGGAGCGCCACGGAACCGGCATAGCCACTGGAATCAGCGACATAAATCAAAAAGCCGGCGGTTCCGACACGGCCGGTGGCGGCCACCAGCCGATCGAACAGCAGGCCGTTATAGGGCGTATAGGCCAGGTACAGCCCACCGCCGAGCCCGATCATCCAGCCTATGGGGCCTACAACGTGCAGGGCATAGGCCACGGTGATACCGGCGGTGACGACAAGGCCAAGACCGATCAGGCCGAGGTTGGCGATCAGGGCCGGGCGGTTTTTCTGGAACAGGGCCAGGGTGGCCATCGCCGCCAGCACGACGCCGCCGATCGGCAGGTCCGAGAGGGCGAAGATGCCCGGCTCATTGCCGAGGCCGACGCTTTGCCAGATTTCGGCGGCGAAATTGTCGCGGAAGTCACGCATGGCGGTCAGCAGGACGTAGAGCGCGATGAGCAGGACCAGCCCAGGCGCATAATGCGAAAAGAGTTCGCCACGCGCCTTGGCATTCATCGGCCCCCGCTCGACCCGCGCGGCGATATCTTCGGCATTGGGCGGCGGCAGTTGGTTGAGCCCCCACAGGCACAGCAGCAGCAGCGGCAGAAACAGGCCGCCGACCAGAGCCGGCATGGTGAACTCGGTGGCGTAGTGCTGCAACAGGAGCCAGCGGCCGACGGACTGGACAAGGCCGGTCGAGACGATAAAGCTGGCGCACAGGATCGAGCCCAGGATTTCCGAGGTGCGCCGCCCTTCGAGGAAGCCGAACACCAGCCCCCACACCATGCCGAGCGGTAGTCCGTTCAGGAACAGGAGCGCGATATTGTAAGGCGCGGGTACGACGGCGAAGGCGCACAGCGCGCCCTCGGCGACCAGGATCAGCGCGATCAGCAACAGGGTGCGAAACCGCGCCGGCAGTTCGGAAACAACCTTGATGCCGATGAACTTCGACACGGCGTAGCCGATGACCTGGGCGATGACCAGCGCCACCTTGTAGTCGATGCCGATGCCGGCGACGCCGTCGAAGCTGGCGGCCGTGAACGGCTTCCGGAAGGCGTACATCGAAAAATAGACGCCGAAGGCCATCAGCCCGCCGAAAACGGCGAGGAAGCCCGGATGCTGGTCCAGCCAGCGGGAAAATCCGGAAAGCGGTTTCGGCTGCACCTGATTGGTCACTGTATGCCCCTGTCATCGTCGTGCCGCCGCGCGGCACCCGTCAGGCCGCAGCTATAGACTCGGGCCATGACAGGCTTGTGATTGGCGTTTCGCCAGCGGCGAGGCGGGCTTCTATCTGGTCGAGTACGTCGGGCAGGTCGGCCACGCTGGCGATGACATAGTGAGCGCCGGCGGCGACCAGAGCGTCGGAAGCCGTGGCGACGCGCGCCCGACGCTCATCATCCGTCAGTGCCGAGAATTCGGCGAGCGTCAGGCCGACCGAATTGCCCGACGCCGCGATGCCGACCGTCCAGCAGCCGGCGGCCAGGCCTTCGGCGATGCCGACCTCGGCGTCGTCGACCTTGACGCAGGCCGAGGCGGGATAAACGCCCAGTTCAGACCACAGCTTCCACAGCATCAGCGGCGTCGGACGGCCTTCCGGTGTTTCGCCGGCGCAGACCACCGCGTCGGGCACATAGCCCTGGGCGGCGGCGGCTTCGAGAATGCTGGCCATCATGGCCCGGGTATAGCCGGTATTGGAGCCGATCTTCATGCCACGGGCGCGGACAGCCGCGACGGCATCGAGGGCGCCGGGAATCAGGACGGTGTGGCGCGCGGCGGCTTCGGCCATCAAAGGCTCCAGCGCGTGATAGATGCGGTCGCCGTCGGCTTCGGATGGCGCAGCCCCCCGGGCGGCCGTCCATTTTGCGATGACCGCCGGCTGGGACAGGGCGGCTGCGACGTGGTCGCGCTTGGCGCGGCCCATGTCATGGCGCGCTTCGGCGGAGGTCAGGTCCACGCCATCCTGCGCGAACGCCTCGATCAGCGCCTCGACCGGAGCGCAGCTGCCGAAATCGATCATGGTTCCGGCCCAGTCGAAAACGACGGCCTTCAGGTGGTTGCCCATTGGGTGGTCCTTGTGGTTGCGGCATAAAGCCCGGCGAGGGTTTGCTCGGCGATGGCGAACGAGGTCGACGCGCCCATGCCGCCGGTCACCATGACGAGGCGCGTGGCATCAGAGGGCGCGTCGATAAAGAACGGCTGGCGCGACGACGAGGCATAGGTGCCGGTCCAGCGTTCCAGGACCGCCGGCGGCGCCAGGCCGGTGGCGGCGGTGAATTCGTCGAGGATCAGGGCCTCGCTGTCGCTGCTGGCGAAAGGCCCTGGCGTGTCGTCATAGTGGTGGCTGTCGCCGACGACCAGCGTACCGTCGGCGCTTTGCACGACGATCAGGTGGACGCCGTGGTCGAGATGGCGGGCATGGCTTGCCTCCAGGCGCTGGCGCAAGGCAGCGGCCTCGCCGAGTTTGCTGTAGCCCTCGTAGCGGACCAGGCTGAGGTCGGACATGACGCCGCCCGGCAGGCGGAAACCGGGATCGCCGAGGCGCAGCATGCTGAGGCGGCAGCGCGTGGCGGTATAGGCGGCAATGCGGTCGGGGAACAGGCTGACAAGATCGTCACCGGGGCACACGATCACCGTTTCGGCGTGGATCGTGCCCGTTGAGGTTTCGAGACGCGGCGGCGCCACGGCGGTAACGGCCGAGGTGGTGCGGAAGGTCACGCCCATGGCCGCTTCCAGCCAGGCGGCGAGCTTTGGCAGGGCGGTGCGCGATTCGACGCGCAGTTCGTGCGGACTCCACAAGGCGGCCAGGGTGTGTGGCGGGCAGACGTCCGGGTGCAGGGCGTGCGCTTGCGCCGCGGTCAGCAGACGGCAGCCCTCGCCCATTTCGGTCGCCATGAAAGCTTCAAGAACGCTGCACGATTCCGGATAACGGGCATTGAGCAAGAGGCCCGCGTGTTCGATAGCTATGCCGGCCTGCGGTGCGATCTCCGCCCAGATGTCACGGCAGCGTTTCGCCAGTGGCCAGACGGTATGGCGCTCCTGTCCGGTCACGGTGATGAAGCCGAAATTGCGGATCGAGGCGCCATTGGCTCTGGCGTCGCGCTCGACGACCACGACCGACTTGCCCAGCTTCGCCGCGGTATAGGCGTGGGCCAGCCCCACGATTCCGGCGCCGACGACGGCCACGTCGTAGGACGTGCCGGAGACGTTGTCAGAAAGGCCTGGCGCCATGGACTTGCGACCTCGTCATGCCGTGGCATCACACCGAAAAGCCGGTTTCGGTGGCAGCCGCTGTTGTGTTATGGGAGAGCTGCCAGCGTGCATGGCTGACGGCTTCCTTCGGCACTTGCTTGATGCAGGGAGCAAGATCAATTTCATTTTATGCATAAGGCATATGGATAGAATATGATTGTGGCGGAGCTTTCTCCGGCCGAGCGTGCGAACCCGCAGCATCATATGCGCGCGCCAGAAACGGATCGGGGCAGATCACCATGCGGGTAAATATCCTCCAGCTCAGGACCTTTTACGCCATCGCCAAGGAAGGCAGCTTCAACCAGGCCGCGCGCCGGCTGAACCTGTCCCAGTCGACCCTGTCGAAACAATTGAAGGCCTTCGAGGATCGTCATCAGATTTCGATTTTCACGGGACGGACACCGCCGCTCAAGCTGACGCCGGCCGGCGAAGCCTTGATGGCCGACGTCAAGCAGCTTTTTTCCGTCCTCGACAGCATCGAGGGCCTGCTCGACGACCACGATGCCCCCGAGCGCAGTTTTGTCCGCCTGGGCGCGGATACACCGGGCCTCGGCGCCGGCCTGGCGAATGTCATCAAGACGGAGTTTCCGCAATCCCGCCTGCAGGTGCGCATCGAAAACGCGCGCGACAGTTTCGAACTTTTCCGGTCGGGGCAGACCGATCTGGCCGTCCTGACCGATCCTCCCGTCTACCAGCAGTTCCAGTATGTGCCGATCATCGAGGACCGGCTGGTCGTCGCCCTGGCCAGGACCCATCCGCTGGCCAGGTTGCCGACCTTCGATATCCGGGCGCTGAGCGAAAACAGCCTGCTCTATCGTGAAACTTCGTCACGCACCCGCGCCTCGATCCAGGGCCTGATGGCCGACGCCCAGGTCGCGCCGCGTGATATTCAGGAACTGCATACTCGCGAAACCATCCGCGAGGCCATCGCGCTCGGCATGGGCATCTCGCTTTTCTTCTCGATGGAATGCCCGCCGGACGAACGCATCGTCTACAAGCGCCTGCAGACGGACCTTGAGATACCGTCGATCCGCTCGTACCTGGTTTATCCGCTCGAACGCCGCAACCAGCCGCTGATGCGCAAGGCGACCGAATGGGCAAAGACCGTCGACGCGCCATATTTGCATCTATAGCCGGGAGTCTGTCGCCACGCACCGCCTCCGGAACGGTTCGCGTGCCCGGCCGTCGCAATTGCGTCACGACCCGTCTGTGGATTTTCGGCGACAGTATTGCGCTGGAAGCCGCCATGCGATGGCCGAATATGTCACTATTATAACGACAATATAACAAACGTATAAAAACTGTCATCAAGTTATTGCATTGCGGTATTTGAGATGCCTTCAAAGACATAGACCCTATGCATAGAATGAAATTGATCTGAATTTGGCCTTAAAGCTATTCCCGCCGGTGTCTCAGGCTCTTTGCTGACATAAGGTCGGCAACCAGACTCTATATACATTGGGGATTATCATGCGGTTTTTATTGAACGGAGCGGCGATCACGACGCTTGCCTTCGTCCTCGGCGCACCTGTGGCCTGCTATGCGCAGGCGGCCGATCAAACGGCCAATGCGACGACAGCGACGGCAAGCACGACGGATGAAGACAATACCGAAGTCATCGTGACGGCCCAGCGCCGTAACGAAAGCGTCCAGAAGGTGCCGATGACGATCCAGGCCTTCACGGCCAAGACGCTGGCGGACCGCAACATCACCACGCTCGACGACCTGCTGGTCTATACGCCCAACGTTGAATTCGCCAAGAACGGACCCGGCCAGGGCAATATCTACATGCGCGGCCTGAGCGCCGGCTTCGCCGGTAACCAGTCGCAAGGCACGGTCGGCAACTTCCCCAACGTCGCCGTCTATCTCGACGACCAGTCGATGCAGTTCCCGTCGCACAATGTCGACGTGTACATGGCCGACATGAACCGCGTGGAAATCCTCGAAGGCCCGCAAGGCACGCTGTTCGGCGGCGGCGCTGAAGCCGGCGCCCTGCGCTACATCACCAACAAGCCGAAGATCAATGTCTCGGAAGGCAAGGTCAATGCCGGCTACGGCATCACCGAGGACGGCGCGCCCAGCACCAATCTCGACGCCACCATCAACATCCCGCTGATCCAGGACAAGTTCGCCATCCGCGGCGTGGTCTATAACGACCGCCAGGGCGGCTACATCGACAACGTGCCCTCGACCTTCACGCGTTCGAACGTCGACAACAATGTCTATTTCGGCATCCACCCGACCAATGGCGTCTGTCCCGACGGCAAGGCGCCCGGCACCCAGACCGGCTTCTGCACCCTGTCCAACTCCGGCCAGGCCAACAACTACGCCCTGGCGCAAAAGGACTGGAATCCGACCACGACCAGCGGCCTGCGCGTTTCCGGTCTCTACCAGTTCAATGAGGACTGGGACCTACTGATCTCGGAAAGCCTGCAGGATCTCGATTCGGAAGGCCTGGCCGCCGAATACGAGCACGGCTCGGACTTCCAGCCGCTGAAGCCGCTGGAAATCACGTCCTTCTCGCCGGCCTATGACAAGGACAAGCTCCAGAACACCGCCTGGACGGTCGACGGCAAGATCGGCGCCCTGAAGGCCATCTATACCGGCGCCTACACGACCCGCACCATCGACCAGCAGATGGACTACACCAACTATTCGCGCACGCTTTACGGCCAATATTATGAGTGCACCGGTGGCGGCGCCGGCATGATGGGCAGCGGCCCGCTGACCTGCTATTCGCCGGTCACCAACTGGCACGACCACGTGCGCAACACGCACCTGAGCAACGAATTCCGTGTCAGCACGCCGGACAGCTGGCGTCTGCGCGGCGTCGCCGGCATCTACCATGAGCGCTTCCGCATCTACGACGTCATGGACTTCAACTACAAGACCATCCCGTCGTGCGACGAAGGCAACAACCTCGCCATCTCGCAAGGCGGCGGCCCGGTCTGCGTCGGCAACGACCAGACAGGTCCCGGCACCACGGCCAACCAGCCGGGCATCAAGGGCGACATGGTCGGCTTCGGTGAAGACGTCCAGCGTGGTTACGACCAGACGGCGGCCTTCGGCTCGCTCGACTTCGACATCATCCCGAACGTGCTGACCGTTACCGCCGGCACGCGCTACTACAAGTACGACGAATATGAAAAGGGCTCGGTCTATCACACGGCTTCGAACTGCGTGAATGTCCTGGCCTGCCCGATCAAGGCCGACATCGACGCCGAACACCTGAAGGTCAGCTATCACGGCTTCAAGAGCCGCTTCGGCATCCAGTGGAAGCCGGCCGACCACACCATGTTCTACTACACCTATTCCGAAGGCTTCCGTCCGGGCGGCTTCAGCCGCTTCGCCCGCGACACGGCGCCCGACGTCAACAAGGTGCCGCAGTACCACTCGCCGGTCGCCTACGCTCCGGACAGCCTGAAGAACAACGAAATCGGCATGAAGACCGAATTCTTCGACCGCCGCCTGCAGCTGAACCTGACCGCCTACATGATGGAATGGAAGAACGCCCAGATCGCGCTCTACCAACCCTGCTGCCTGGGCAACACCACCTTCCTGGTCAACGGTCCGGACTATGACATCAAGGGCCTTGAAGCCCAGTTCGTCGCCCGTCCCATCGATGGCCTGACGGTGCAAGGCTCGGTGACATTCAACGACAACAAGCAGTCCAACTCGCCTTGCCTGACCGACAATGAGCCCAACTCGCCGAACCTCGGCAAGTGCATCACCGAAGTCAAGGGCAACCCGTTCCCGAACCCGTTCGGCGTCGAAGGTGGCGTTTCGGCCTATTCGCCAAAGACGCAGGCCAACCTGGTGGCGCGTTACGAATGGCAGGCCGGCGATTATAACGCCTTCTGGTCTGGCGACGTCAGCTACACTGGTGAGATGTTCACCCAGCCGGCCAACTATGTGCCGGGTGACAGCCCCTCGGAAACGCCGATCCCGGACACCACCTACCTCCGCTTCCGCCTGCCGGCCTACACCACCTTCGGCGGCAGCATCGGTTTCGGCAAGGACAACTGGACCGTCCAGCTGGTCGGCGCGAACCTGGGCAACTCCCACGCTTCGACCTTCACCAGCACGGCGCAGTTCATCAAGTCGGAGGTGCCGCTGCGCCCGCGCACGATCACCCTGCGCATCAGCGAAGGCTTCTAGGACTTACTTTCGACTGTGAAAATGATAGAAGGGGTGGACGGCGACGCCCGCCCCTTTTTCCCTGGAATCTTATGAATTTCGTAATCGCGCCGCCGCCCTCGACGATCGAGCAGGATATTGGCCGCCTTCGTTCCCGGCAACAGGCCGGCGATCACGAAGCTGTCGCGCGCGACGCCGAGGCCAAACTCGTCGAACTACCCGAGAACCGCGACCTTTTGCTGATCGCCGCCACCAGCCTTCGCCACCTCAGGCAGGTGCCCGAAGCCCTGGCGATGCTCGACCGTCTTGAAGCCCTCCAGCCGCGATTCAGTCGCCTGCATCTGGAACGCGGACTGTGTCACGTCCAGTCGAAGGACGCGCCCGCCGCCATCCAGTCCCTGCTCATGGCGGTGAACATCAACCCGGCCCTTCCGGCGGGCTGGAACATGCTGGAAAAGCTTTACCTCATGACCGGCGATGCGGCCAATGCCGCCACCGCCGCCGATCAGGTCGCCACGCTCAAGGCCTTGCCGCCGGAAGTGGTCAGCGCGACCTCGCTGTTTTCCGACGGCGACCTTGGCCCGGCCGAACAGATTATCCGCACCTTTCTTCTGGACCATGGCAACCATGTCGAGGCCATGCGCCTGCTAGCGCGGATCGGACTGGCGCATGACGTCCTCGACGACGCCGAAACCCTGCTGGCGGCGGTCCTGGCCCAGGCGCCGGACTATCCGGCGGCGCGCTACGAGTATGCTGAGACCCTGATCAAGCGGCAGAAATACCTTCAAGCGGTCGAAGAGATTGATCGCCTGCTGACGGCCGACGGCAAGAATCCCGAATACCGCACGCTTGCCGCCACCGCGGCCGTCGGGCTGGGTCAGAACGAACGCGCCATCGCCATCTACCAGGACATGCTCGCCGACATGCCCCAGTCCTGGGATGTGCCCCTATGGCTGGGGCACGCCTTGAAAACGGTCGGCCGGGTGCCAGAAGCCATCGCTTCCTATCGTGCGGCTGCGGCGGCGCGACCCAATTTCGGCGATGCTTACTGGAGCCTCGCCAACCTGAAAACCTATGTTTTTACGGACGAGGAACTGGCCGGCATGCGCCGCGAGGAGGCCGCCGCAACAACCGGCCTCATCGATCGTTACCACCTTGGTTTCGCGCTGGGCAAGGCCTATGAAGACCGGAAGGAATTCCACGATTCGTGGGCATTTTACGAACGTGGCAATGCCCTGAAACGCTCGGAAAGCCGTTACCGGCCGGAGATCATCGAAACCAATACGGCGCAGCAGATCGAGGTATGCACACGCGATTTTTTTGCAAAACGCGCTGGCTGGGGTGCGCCGGTCCGCGATCCGATTTTCATCGTCGGCCTGCCCCGGTCCGGTTCGACCCTGATCGAGCAAATCCTCGCCTCGCATTCCCAGGTCGAAGGCACTCACGAACTTTCCGATATTCAGCGCATCGTCCTTGAGCTTCAGGGTCACGACAGCCATCCCGATTATCCCCGTTATCCGGACATTCTTGGCGACCTGTCGGCCGATGATATCGTGCGTTTTGGGCAAGGCTATATCGAGGACACCCGAATCTACAGAGGTGGGAGACCCTACTTTATTGATAAGATGCCGAACAATTTTCGGCACATAGGCCTTATTCACCTCATTCTGCCCAACGCCAGGATTATCGATGCGCGACGCGAGCCGATGGCCTGCTGCTTCAGCAACCTGAAACAGTTGTTCGCCCAAGGGCAGGAATTCACCTACAGCATCGAGGATATCGCGCGGTACTACCGCACCTACCTAGACCTTATGCGCCACTGGGACGATGCGCTTCCCGGCCGCGTCTTGCGCGTCCATCACGAGGATATCGTCGACGATCTCGAGAGTGGTGTCAGGCGCATCCTTGACTATTGCGAGCTTGATTTCGAGCCAGGCTGTGTCGACTTTCACAAAACTCAACGCAACGTGCGGACGCCAAGCTCGGAGCAAGTGCGGCGTCCGATCTTCCGCGACAGTCTCGAGCAATGGAAGAGCTACGAACGCTGGCTAGGCCCCCTCAAGGCCGCGCTTGGCGATGCAGTGGCAACCTATCGCGATCAGCCTGCGGCCTGAGATTTACCGCCACGTCATGGCCCTTGTCGTCTTGGATGGCGAAAGTAAGTGTCTGGGTCGAGCCAAAACGTAGCGGTGACCGTAACTCTGTTGGCCACCACCTGTGCGTGATAACTAAGAAAGTGCTATTTGATTTCGAAAGTTCAAGTACACAGCCCTAGACGCAAAAAAACCCTCCGGCGAGGGAGGGCGTTTTCGTATGATATTGTTTCTGAAGGGTTTTGGAACAGCTTGGTTTTTGTAGACCTGGCGACGACCTACTCTCCCGCGACTTAAGACGAAGTACCATCGGCCCAGGAAGGCTTAACGACCGAGTTCGGAATGGGATCGGGTGGGGACCTTCCGGCATAGCCACCAGGTCAA
>FTIZ01418879.1_pt1 | contig 15314 bp, 8 predicted proteins | sample 1658381 | NCBI WGS metagenome assembly FTIZ01 (sample SAMEA3914822, study PRJEB12502) | metagenome | biome: forest; material: soil | place: USA | collected 2012-03-12 | depth 0.1 m
GGGAGGACGGAGCCGTTGAAGGGCATGATGGCGGTGCCATTTAGGGTGAGGGTGCCGCCAATGGGGGCGGTGGGCGGGATGATGCTGGGCGGTGGTGCGGCTTTGGCGTTGGTGGTGAAAGCGTCGAGGGTGTTGCCTTCAGTGGGGCTGTGGGTGTTGTTGTTAGATGTGTGGGTGGCCAAGGAGAGGAGAGAGACATACGCGTTGATGGCGCCCACCATGCCAGACTGGCAATGATTGCCCGTGGTCTGGCCGCAGTAGAACCAGATCGGCGTGTCGCGGTCGATCGTGTGCACGAACTCGACCCCCGACGGAGACGTCGTGACAGGGATGGAGCCGCTGCTGAATCCTCCGCTCAGGGGCTGGCACGGCTTGTCAAAGGAGGATTGCACCACTGAATGGTTCTTGGGGTGGAACATGAAGCTGACTACAGTCCCTTTCGGCTCGATGATGTTATTGGGCTCAAAGGTGAGTCCATTCTTTCCAACGTCGACAGTCGTCTGCCGCACGCCGCCCACCGGACCAGTAGCAGGCGATTGACTTCCGGCGGTTTTCCCCGCAGCGTCTTTGTATGCCGAGAAAGTGTTGCCCGTTTCTTGGCTGCCAGAAGTCAGTATGAACCTCGGCCTAGACCGTGGCACGGGACACTCACACGTTGATTGCATGGACCATGCCCTTTCTGCAGTGGTCGGCCTGACTGCAGTAGATCCATTTGGGATTCTTGTCCCCGATAGTGATGGTAAAACTTGTCCGGGACGGGCTGTCCGGAGAGGCAGAAGGGACGAACCCAGAAAAGAGACCGCCCCCTAGGGGCTGACATGGTTCTGAGAAGCTTGACTGGACTACTGAGTGGTTCTACACCTGTGTCAGTCCAACCCATACCTAGCAGATGTGATTTTCACCTGTCCGTACATACCTTGGCATAAAAGAGGTATTGTATTGTGTCGCCGACTTCCGCCTTGAGGGTCTCGGGGTCGAACTTCAGCTGGCCCCCTTTCCCAACCGTCACCTCATAGTGGGCAGCTTGGACCGACACCGCCAGAGAAAGGGAAAACAGTAACCCTGATGAGACTCTCATCTTGAGCAGAAAAGTTCTTGATGATCTGGTTCGGGGTTGTTTGCCGGGCGCCGCACGCTGGAATGTGACTATGGGGGCTCGACCATTTTAAAGTCAGGCAGACGCTTTGCAATGCTGGAGACGGATCGTTTACTGTCCCAATCCGGCCGTCCGATCAAAGAGCCGTCCAGACCCTGCAGGTGCCATTCGCTGACGGACAGGGGCAAGGGGTGGGTGTGGTGTGCTATTCCGGGCCGCCCCCAATCTCTGAAACCTCCGCAGTAGATTTTGCGAATTCCAAAGCATGTGCGTGGCGGACGGGCCCAGGCCAATGGATTTGGTTAATGTGCTTTATCAAAGGCCTGCGCCTTCGGTTCTGTGAGATCCCGGCACAGCCGGGCTGTCGGGTTCGGATCTCACCAAGGCCTTACTCAGAACATGCCTCCAGGCTTCAGCTCACAGGGAATCAGGACAAGGGGGTAAGCTTGGCAAACCTTTGTCCCAACGAAGCAGCGAGCTTTGGCCTAGTCAGCGTCAGCAACGGTGCAAGCTGCATGTACTAGAGAACCAACCTTTAATTTCTGGAGGAAACGGAAGATGGAGTCGAGTCCATCCACTGCCGAAAAGACGCTGGAAATGGCAAAAGCCGACCGGTCAGGGCAGATGTGTTGTGCTGTATGTCCATTAGTACACTGGTTAAGACAGGGTGCCCCCGTCGCATGTTCATGCGGGAGTGTGGCTCCCGCGCGCGTAGCGCTTACAGTACCACTCTGCGCCAACGAGGTGCATATCTTTAGAACGGATGGTCAGATATTAACCGCCGGATGGCCAGGGAGCCGAGCATTCCTTCGGCCGCTCTCGAACGGCCGCTCTCGAACATGGTCGACCACCCTAGCCCAACCCCTGGTGCCTCGGGCTGACAGGCCTGGACACCCTAAAAGGGAATCTTTCTTCAAATGCCAGGCCTGGTCGCGTGTGGAGGAAGAAAATGGAAGTTTCGTAAAACCAGTGCGTGCCCTCGTTCGAGCCGCAACCTCACTCACTTTTGAGTCTCAAACTTCCACTCGACACTCCTCGAGCGCATACCAGTCACAAAGATGGCGCGACCTAGCAGTCTCCTTCTCACCGCCATCCCCGTCGTCTCCAACCTAATTTCGTTGATACTTCTCTGCCTCATCATCTTCTCTGGCATCAACAACCGCGTCACCCAGCTCCACTGGTTATCCGTACGACTCTCATTCTCCCTAAACCTCCTCCAAACTAACACCCCCCCGCAGATCTCAACAACAAACTTCACCCTCCCCTCGTCTCTCTCCACCTCCTCCTTCCTCATCGCCCTCACCTCCCTCTCCAAAACAGACTTCTCCGGCCCCCCGGCCCTATCCGCCTCGGCCCTCTCTCTCCCTGATCACTCCACAATCCACCTCCTCACCACCTGCACAATCGCCTCATGCACCACGCCAGCAACCCCTCCACCCCTCCCGCCACCACTATCAACCCTCCTCACCCTCCCCACAGAGTTCCTCTCCAAATACACCGCAACAGCCCGCGCCTTAATCGTCATCTACCCCACCGCAGCGGCACTCTCCTTCCTCGCAATCCTCATCCCGCAGGCCTGGACGGGCTGGGCGTCGCTCGTCGCGGGGCTGTCTGCGCTGCTTGTGTTTGCGTCGACCATCGCTGCGGCAGTGGTCTTCCGCCAGCTCGCCAATGTCCTAAATGACACCGCGGTGGGGCACGGGTTGGTGGCTGGCGTGGGAGGGGGCACGCTGGCGGCGGGGTTTGTTGCTGCTGCGTTGATGGGTGCTGCTGGGGCGGGGTATGGGTACGGGGTTTATTTTGGGGGAGAGAAGAAGGGAGGGGATGGTGGCGGGATGTTTGGAGGGGTTGGGAAGGTGGATGGGGGGAGGTATGTGCAGATTCAGCGGCAGATTCAGAATGAGGGGCAGAAGGGGAGTCGGTTGGATGAGGACTGGGCGGCGCCGGATGAGTATTCTGGGGGGGCTGGTGGTGGGAAGACGAGTGCGGGGCCGGGGTCGGTGCCGTTGGTGGCACTGGGGGGGAATAGGCAGACGAGGGATATGGAGACGGCGTATGAGCCGTATAGTGATCCACGTTTAGGGTGAGGAAAAAGTGTAGAGTCGAGCAGGGAGGGGGGAGGGGGCGCGTGTCTTGTCGATATGGGATTGTGTCGTCGGTAACAAAGCGATGATGTTGTCTGCATCTCGTGTCTTGGGTTGTTAGAACATAGGCCACGTAGGTATATACGCTCGCGAGCAACGGTATCCCTGGAAAGGGGCGTGATGGGATGGTGGAAAACCTATGTAGCAGATATATACTGGGCGTTTGTCAACCTTCTATTACTACGTTCGTGACGGTTTTGTGTATAACTGTGATGAATCGTCTGGTTTAATTACCTGACTTGTGAGAGGTTTTAGGCTGATGAGGGTCTGCTTGGCAAAGTTGAACAATGATTCGGTGAAGTCAAAAGCTTTACAACAATAATTAGCGTCTCAATCCGCAGACCTGTACCTAAGCAGCTACCTACTTTAGGTAGTAACTTGTATTGATAACCTTACTAGAACAACCAGGATTTCTCAGTAAGAGTGACAGCCGCGCAAAAATGAACAAAGGTATGTACTCTGGCGGTCAACACGATGACTTAAATGGTCAGATATAGCCAGATATCTGGAGACAAGCAAAAGAAACGCAGAAGTCATCTCATCAGACAATCGTGTTGTTATGAGGAAAAGGAGAAAAGAAATTATACAAAAAGTATGGAATTTGCTGTTCTAGCCGCCGAGTTTGGCAGAAAAATAACCCCAACGCAAACCCAGGACCCCTTCACATATCACACCCTCTTCGCCTTCCTCCACCACTTCTCCCTCGTCCCCAACGCCGACGTCTTCCCGCGTCCCCGACGCCGACGTCTCCCCGCGCCCACCCTCTGTGGCGCCTCTCAGTAACAGGCCTCTTCCCCTTCCTCGCACCCGCCACGTCCTCTGGTCGTATCCTCTATCGCTATCAGACATCCACGTCCAACCGCCAACCGAAAAACCACAGCTTGAAGTCCATTGCGTCAATTCGTTGTTTATCACACATGTATCTCTTCCCCACTTTCACAATTCGTAGTTGCTGAGATAATTCGCCGAGAAGGTGCCGCTGGTACCAACGCCGCGAATGGTGAACATTTCCCAAGTCTCCTATTTCGCTAAGAAACCTCTGAAGCGCATAGCCGATCGGGACTTGCTCTGCGGGGGGAAGTGCCTCTATATATTCCATCAACTTGCCCAGTCTCTCATTGCGGGAGGCCAGAATTTGCTCTCGGGCTTGCTTTTTTTGTTTCTCTTCTTCTGTATACTTTCCCCAGCATTGTTCACAGAATGAAGTGAAATGGTATGACGGCGTGCCCCCCTTCCTGTCATGAACCAGCCTTGCAGACTGATACGCAGTGGAGCTGACTTTGCAGATGTCGCAAAGAGGACGCCTGCTGGTTTCCCTGCATTCGCTGCAATCGCAAGGGCCGCCAAAGTCGCAGTTGCTGCGACATATCGCGTTGGCGTGAAACGATCTAGCGAAGATGTTGTCAGGTCCGAGTGAGACTGCACGCGTTCTGTCTCGATGTGCTTGTGGAGTAGCCCGGCTTCTGTTTGCGAACGTAACTGATGCTATTCCTTGTCTTCGCAAAAGCCCTTGGGACGCTGTACATCTTGCAATGGCTTTGTCGCTACTTCCGGCGCCCATTCTGAGCAGCCGTTGAGCCATCGAAATGCAAGCCGCTTGGAGGGAAGGCCGCTGACGTCAGCGACGCAATTGCTTGAGGGTCGAGTAGCTGCTCTTGTTTTCTAGTGTCTCCGGGTGCTTGAAGGGAGGCGGCTGGTCGAAAAGAGCTGCTGGCGCTGTGGTGCCTATGCCACAGTGCGCTGAAGTAACCGGCAGGAATCAAGAGTCGTCGCCGCACACTAGGAGCGGCACTCGGTCGAATTGCTTGCGTTTAGAAGGTGTCGAACGCGCCAAAGGTATGGAGGGAAAAGACTCGAGCGGCCGAGGGCTGGCAGATGCCAGCGGGCAGCTCGCGACGCGATGGCGGGGTTTAAGTATAGCGGGGAAGCAGAGGGTGGGAGAAGAGAGCGCACACGCACGGTAGGCGAGGGATCCTAACGATATGAAGTAGGACGACAGGGGAGCGTGCAGGGCAGTCGACGGCGAGGCAGTCAATGTTCGTTGCTGCTTTCCTGGTGGGTTTGCGGGCGCGAAGGAAGGGCGAGATCAGAATGGTATTGCGCGCATACATGGAGGCGCAGGGTTAGGCGCCCCGAACCAGTGATCACTGGGATAGCAAGGCTGAGCTAAGGAGGCCGCGGCGGCCGGTGAAACGCGCCGCCGCTATGAGGCTTCAGCCCTAGCTTGCGTCTGGCGTGCCGCCCAACTTCCTAGACCCTGGCGAAGTACACCGCGAACTCCTCGGTGACCTTCACGTCGTAACGCTCCTCGCTTTAGTTTAATAACACGTGCTGTCAACCCACGTCTATCTTGCTGATGGAGAAGTGCGTGCAAGGCGTCCGGGAGAAAAAGGGGGCGAAGGTTCAAGTTGAATCTTTGGTGTTGAACACTGCCTGGGGCACAGGTAAATGGCGAGGGCACGGAAAGCTGACGCAAGTTGATGTTACGGTCTACAGTGAAACCTGAGCTTTCGCAAGCTCAATTATGTGCCTAATTAAGTACTGATCGACGACCCCCTGACTCTGTCGTGACAGGTCACATACCTCCCATCACCGTATCCTCGTCAAATGCATTTTGCCACGCTGGCGCTGTCTGTATGTATGTCGCAAACGCGTCAATGGTATCAATCAGCCGCTGCTTCCTTTCCTTGCTCTTCTTTGTGTCCGCATCGTCCTTGTCGTTGGGCTTGGCCGCGTCCCGGGCGGCCTGGTCGGCCCACAGCGTCTGCATGCGCGGCAGGACGTCGTCCGTAATCAAGTTCGACTTGGTCGCGACCAGCGTCATCTTGCTCTTCATCCACGCGTCCCACTTGCCCTTCAGATCCAGCGGCGCCCAGGTTGCCCAGCCCTGTTTCTTGGGGGTGTTGGGCAGGACCTCGGTGTCGAGCCGCCGGAGCGCCTCGCCCACCCGCTTCGTTTGGTCCTTGAGGATGGTCTGGATGGCGTCGGTGTTGTGGTACAGGCGCGAGCCGAGGATGGCGCGCATCGACTTCATAATCTTCTCGGCGCCGTCGAGGGTGGCAATCTTGCTTTTGGCCGTGTACTCCGGGGGGTCGTTGTTGGCGCTGGCGCCGAGCCATGACGAGAGAGAGGCGATTGGCATGCCTTCTCCGCCCCAAGCGTTACCCTTGGGCGGGGAGTTGATCTTCTTTTCGAGGCGGACGTACTCCTTGGTCTTCCATTTGTCGGTGGGGAACTGGGTGATGACGTGTTTATAGGCCGTGAGGGGGACGCCAGTGCCCGCGGCGCTCTCAAGGCCTGGGATCACAACCTCATAGTTCCACAGCAATTTGACATAATCGCAGAACATAATCTGTTTGCGTGTTGCGGGGGCGTCGGGGTCCGGGTGGGGGTAGGGGCCAGGCATAGTGCTGGCGAGATACTCGAAGAATTGTTTGATGACCTGGGCCTCGAGAACATGCTCGGAATCGTAGCTGACACCGGCGACCTCGGCTGTGAGAAGGCCGAACTCATAGTCCTTGCAGTCGCTAGTTTTGAAGCCGTAGATGTCGTTGTCCAGCTTTTTGGCATCGCTGTCTGTCGGGTACTGGAAGTTGATTGGTACGCCGCAGATGTAGGCGGTCTTGGTGGAGGACCGCTTTTCGAGGGCGTGTTCAACAGAGCCGGACCCCGACCGCCTGCGGAGTGAGTCATCGAGAATGTCGCTGTCGTCCCAGGCGTAGCCAATCTGGGAGCAGGGAGAACCCTCGCCGGCGCTGTCATCGGCTTCCGGTGGGCAGAAGTAGCTGCCCACGGGCACGCTGAGCACCGGACCCCAAACCGCCGCTCGCTTAACCAGGGCGCGGGTGTTTGTGGTGTTGCCATGACCATGATCATGGCCATGGCTCAAGCTATCGTGCAGGTGGCTATGGCTATGGCTATGGCTATGGCTATGGCTATGGCCGTGGCCGTGGCCGTGACTATGGCTGCGGGTGGCGTTGCCGTCGATCGTGAGGTACATGGAGTCAAGGCCACGCTTGGTCGGGAGGGATCCCAGGTCCGGACACGTGCCGCCCTCGATGATGGGCTTCTTGTAAGCGGGCGTGATGGCGACCTCCGCGCCTGGCCAGTTGAAGCCGGGCGCCTTTGCGCGCGCAAACAGGCGTGCGCCGACGTCGAGCCCAAACGTAAAGGGGCAGGTGTCCTTGGTGGAGATGCCGGCGCCCATCTTCATCATGACGCTGGCCTCGGCCACGATGGCCGCGGCGGCCGGGTCAACCTTCCAGCGCTTGTCAAAGCGGATGCCAAACTCGGCCGCCGCCGAGATGGTGGCTGTCGCGTCGCCGAGAGCCTGGACGCCGGCGTAAAAGCTGGGCTCGTCCAGGTCTTTGTTGTCGCCGGTGCGCTTGAGGTCCGGGTCGCCATCGCCAATCTCCTTGGGTGTGTAGTTGCTGTCGCCGTTGTCGGGAAGGATCTGGCGGACCTCCCAGTTGGCGAACTCGAGACGTGTTTCCACTTTTCCCGCCAGTGTAAGCGAGGCGTCGATGCTGCCCTCGACCGTCAGCTGCGGGCCGATGGTTGCGATGCCCGGGATCTTGAACGAGGCGCCCGGGAAGGGGATGTTCAAGATAACGTCCGACTTGTGATACGAAAACTTGGCGACGGCTTCGAGAGTTAGAACGCCCGTGATGTCGCCCTTGTTGTAGAAGGTCAGGTAGCTTTGGGACATGTCGAGGGGCGGGGTCAGCTTGGTAACGATCAAAGTGAAGCCGAAGCTGGTCGCTACGTTCACTTTAAGGAGGGCCTGAGCGAGGATGTGGCCCTCGTAGTCAACGCCGTTCCGGTTGCATTGCCACGTCTCGTCAATGAGTTTGGCTGTCAGAGTGTCCTTGTAGTCGTAAGTGAACTCGCGCGTGATTTCCGGCTTGACAATGCGGGCGAGCCAGTCGAGGACGCGCGTGCCAAACCAGCGCTCTTCGAGGTCACGGCGCGAGAGGGCCCCGAAATGGTAGTCGTCGCGGAACTCCTCCTCCAGCCAGCGAGCGTGGTTGCCCCCAGCATCGGCGAGGGAGCGCTTGATCTTCTTCTTGGTGCTTCCGGCCGCCGAGACGACCGTGTTCCAGTAGTCGTCCTGATTGCTAAAGTCGATGCGCATCTGGGTGTCGCCAAGGTCGCGGGGCACGCGGGTGAAGTCGTAGTCGACGGTCAAGTCGTAGATGACGGCGGCGTGGGCAGCCGAGAGGTGCTCGAGGTGGCGTGGGAGAATGGCCTTTTTCGGGTCAGAGGTTGGGGCCATGTCTTTAGCAACGGCGTACTTTCCGGGGCCGCACCCGGCAGGCATCTGCAGAATAGTGCCAGGGACGCCGTGGCCGAGGCTTATCTTGTGACAATTGCTGCCCTCGGAGAAGTCTGTGCATACCATCTGCACCGTGAAGGGGCCGTCTTCGCCGGTGGCCGAGTCACAGCCCGAGAAGATGTCCCAGTGGGAGCCGTCACGCTTGTCGAGAGAGACCTGCAGCTCCTCGGGCGAGGCGAGCACGACGAACTGGAAGGCCGCCTCGTTGGGCGTCTGCTGCTTGTCCGAGTCCTTGTCCGTCTCGAGGGAGAAGTCGGTGTCGACACTCTCACCCTCCGGCGGGTGCTCGAAAAGATTCTCCAGGGGCACGGGCAGAAACAAGGGGTCCTCGGCCGCCTCGCAACAAAAGGTGCGCACGCGAGACAGCTGGCCGCCGCACGTCTCGCCGCCGCCAAAGTAGCTGTCCGTCAGCTGGGCGTATGTCATGTCCGGGCAGTGACCGTCGAAGCAGTTGCCGGGCTTGCCGAACCACGCGCAGTTCTTCCATTTGGGAATGTCGTCCTTGGGGCAGCAGTAGTACTTGTCCGTGTCGAGGTCGAGCTCGTCGAGCACCAAGAGGAGCGCTTCTCCGGTCAGGGCGGCGAGAGGATAGGCGCGCCCGATGACGCGGAGGATAACCTTGGCCACGTCTTCCAAGATGGTCAGAACGGTGCCCGAGAAGGTCAGGGGCAAGTCGTCGCCCTTGCAGGAGCCGCCGACGCCGGTCCAGTAGCACGTGTTTTCCTCGGCGAGCGGGCTCTTGCAGCAGTAGGCCTTGTTGCCATCACTGCACCCCTTGCCATCGCCCCACTTGTTCATCTCCATCATGACCTCGTCGTCATGGCAGTGGCCGTTGCACAAGGTCGGGTTGCCGCGCCATGCACACTCCTTCGGATCCGGCGCCCCAGAGAGCGGGCAGCAGAGCTTGCTACGCTGCTTGCCGTCACCACACGGTTGGTCGGTAATCTTTATGTCGCCGGCGTCGCAGTTGCCACCGCAGGACGTAATGTAGCAGTGCTTGTTGGATGACTGCCAGCTGCCCTTGTCGCCGGCTGCGCCCAGGTCGCCTAGCTTCTTGGGCGAGATGACAGCCTGCAGGGCCGTCAGATGCTCGTCGTCCTGGTCGATGGCCCAGATCAGGTAGCCGCCTAACCCCAAGTCCTTGGCCAGCTCCTTTTTCTGGTCGAACGTATCGGCGTCGTCGTACGACACCCACTCTGTCCAAACAAGGTCAGCTGTATGTTCTTGTGTTGCGAGTTTCAGGGGCAGTTCAGGGGCAGTTCAGGGACAGCCCGAGAGCAGACAAGATTGACTTACGGTCGTTGTTCCAGGTGATGTACTTGACGCCAGCCTTCTTGTCATGTACAGGCTTGATCTTTTTGGCATCCATGACGGACATGATCTCACGGTAGCTCAAGATGCCCGACTCTCCGCTGCAGCCGCCCTTGGTAGCACCGCCCTTGAAGCCGCACCCCGGCTTGCTACACGAGGGGTCCTCCAGCTGAAAGGCGCGGCCATAGAACCCGAGGCCCATGTTGAGTTTGTTGGCGGGGACGTCGTTGCGCCAGAAGAGGTCAAAGGCCTGCTTCATCTCGGTGATGTTGGTATGCCCGTAGATCCTCTGGCCGATTGGGTTCTTGCCGTCCCAGACGCCGTGCAGGTCGTAGGACATGACGTTGACAAAGTCGACGTGGTCGACGGCCTTGAGGTCGAAGTGGCGCATGTACCAGTACGAGGTAGGCAGCGTGAAGGAAACGACGTACTTGACCGGCTGCTTCTTGTTGATCGCATCGAGCTCCTTGAGAAACGTGACAAAGTTCTTCCCGTCGGCCTCGACGCCGCCGCGGTCGTCGGCCCCGGGGTACTCCCAGTCAAAGTCGACGCCGTCAAAGGCGTACTCGCGCAGGAAGCTGAACAGGTTGTCGATAAACGTCTTGCGATTCTCCGCCGAGCCCACCATGTTGCTGAAGACCTTCTGGGTCGGGCCCGGATCGTTGAAGGTCCATCCACCAATGGCGATGACCGTCTTCAGGGCCGGGTTCTTCTTCTTGAGGCTGGTGAACTCGGAGAACAAGGACCCGGGGATGCCGTCCATGGGCGCGATATTGTACGTGCCCGGAGTGATGGATGCAAAAGAAAAGTACAGGTGGGTCAGCGAGGAAACGGGTATGTCCTTGAGCCCCATGCCCTGACACGCGCTGTCGGCTCGCCAACCCTCGTAGTAGCCGATGACGCGGGTCTGGGAGGTGGCCTTGTTCTTGGGGCCGGGCTGGTCGCAGTTGGACTGGCAGCCGCCGGTGGTCCCATGATCCGTTTTGTCGCAGTAGTCGGCGGTCATGCCGCAGAAGCCCCATTTGCCGCAGCAGACATTGAGGGGGCATTCCTGGCCGGGCACTTTGGCATCCCTGCCGCACTCGGATTTGGCGTCGCAGTTGGACCAGCAGACTTCGTTGGGCGAGATGCCCGACGTGCCGCACGCCTCCTCGCCGTAGTTGCACGACAGTGTGGCCTTGGGACAGCAGGCCTTGTTGGCGCAAGGCCGGTCCGGCGCGCACGTGTAGTCGTCGTCCGTGGCTCGGCCGCCCAGCAGCGACGGCGCGTCCATGGTGCCGAGGACGGGGCTCGTGCCGAGCCCGCCGTCCCCGGCCCGACACAGCGGCAGCTCATATTCGCGTCTGACCTTGGCTGAGTAGTCAAAAGGCCTGAGGTAATGACGAATTAGAGTCTTGGACCATGTCTAGTGAGACAGCCTGAAGGAGGGGGCGACGAGACTTGGGAACTCACGGCACGGGATTTCGACAAGTCAGTGGTACATCAGCAAGAGCAGCATGATCCGCTGCCTGGTGCCAAGGCAGGGCCACGGCGAGCCTCTGCCCCCAAAGAAAACCGAGGACAATGTGATACCGCATGGCCGTCCGTCGCGGGTGTTGTGCCTGCTCGGGAATGCTGTGCCTGCCTACCACCTGCAGCAAGCTGTCGCCGCATCTTGTACAAAATCCCTTAAGTACTTAAGTACCGCCATCACCGTGTGTTCGGGAATCAATGCCGGCTGTGCCGCACTAAGGCTTTCGCTCATTTCCGTTCGCATCCGCACTTCGCCTCACTGTGGGTCGTGCCGAACTCCGCAACGGACACTAGAATCTAGATGGGAGTTGTGATGGGAAATTCACATAACCATGCACGGGCCGATACTAGTGTAGTGTAGAATGCAGAATTTTTTTAAGCTTATTACGGCTAGTCTCACCAGCACTACTAGGATGTTTTGGCGAGAAATACAACGGTTCCCGTAATGGGAACCCCTTGCCCATGCAGAAGTTGGAAAAGGGGTAGCAAAACGACAAGGAAGGAGACCTAGAGGCCTCGGTCGAATCAAGCCCTCTCGTGTGCGTCCGGTTGAAATGGATCAGGCTCTAATTAAAGAGGCCGAAGGATTGCCGGGAAACCCGCTTTTGCATGCGATGTCGCCCCCAGTCACACGAAGAGTCCTCTCTCTTCCTCCCCTCCGGAAAGCAGTCGTTGCCGCGGCCTTGCCTCATTAATAAAGGTCCAAAGGCAAGCCGCGCCGCTATCGGGATTGGGCTTGGACAACCTTCATGATGCAGACTTTCTTCGTCAACCTGCTGCTCCCTCTCGGGATTGCATCAACGGCATCTGCCACGGTGCTGCTCTACCCAGACAGTCTGCCCTCGACACTCACCTCGGAGTGCACCGCTGCCTTGACTGTCGACGTCACAGTCTGTGACCCGCTGGTGAGGGACCTCCGCCCGGATGTCTTCTACCCGCCCGCGTCACTGACGCGCATCTGCACCGCCGGCTGCTCATCTGCCCTTGAGACATGGCGATCGTCGGTCCTGTCCGTGTGCGGGAACCAAACGGTCACGGTCGATCTTGAGGTTGAGACCGCGGCTGTCTATATTCCCGGCGCGCTGCAGTACTATTTTCAGCATGCCTGCCTCAAGGACGACGGGGGCCGTTTCTGCGGACCAGTCGCGGCCCTGGCAGCGGCCTTTTCGGATCCCGGCATCAGCCCTTTCAACTACATCAGCAACGTCACGGGCCAGGTGCGGCCCGACGACTGCGATACGTGCCTGGCCGAGCGGCTGCGGCTGCGCGAGGGATCGCCGTACGGCGACGGGCCCATCGCGGCCAGCATGTCGCTGTACGAGAGCATGACGGCGAGTTGCGGCATTGCGGGACGCCCCGTCGTAACAACGACCATCGGCTACTTCACGGCAGCCCCCGCTCCGACGGCCGAGGTGTGTGAAGGCTCGACCTATACCATCCAGGCATCGGACGACTGCTACACCATATCCAGGAGCCAGGGCGTCGGCACCAACTGGCTGCTGGCCGACAACAACCTGGAAGCCTTTTGCACCAACTTCCCTGCCGCGGGCACCTCTCTCTGCATCACTAACAAGTGCACCACTGTCACCGTGCCCGTGAATGCGACGTGTGAGGCCATGGCCGCGGCGGCCAACATTACCGAGGCGCAGCTCATTGCCTGGAACCCGTCCATAAGCTACGGGTGCGCGAACCTGCCCAAGATGAACGGCTCCGAGATCTGCGTCGATGCTCCCGGCCGCAAGTTTGTCACCCCCACCGACACCTCGGCCCTGCCCCCTCTCACTCCCACCACGGCGGCTCCCAGGCCCACTGACGCATCCGACGGCTCCGGCGGTGCCGAAAAGCCTTGCGGCCAGTGGTACTCGGTCCAGCAGGGCGACTATTGCAACCTCGTGGCCCTCAGATTCGGCATCAGCCTCGTCGATTTCCTGTTCCTGAACCCGGCCGTCAATGCCAACTGCACCAACCTCTTCGCTTTGGAGTCGTACTGCGTCGCCGCAGTGGGTGATATCAACACATATACGGGCCGTCCAGGTTACGCCACCATCACCTTGGACCCCTCGGCGCCCTTCACCGGAATCCCGTACACCGAGCGCCCCGACGCCACCGCTTCCCCCTACACACGACTGTACACGCCCCTCCCAGAGGCCACGGGCACGCGTGATGACTGCGTGCACTACTTTCCCGGAGACAGCTTCCAATACAACCTCACCGGCTCCATCTTCGCAAGCAACTGCGAACTTGCCGCGGCAACCTACAACGTCGACCTTGAGGACTTTGGCTTGTGGAATCCTGGCCTCGGCAACGTCTCGGACCCGGCATGCGCCTTCGAGAAGGGCGTCCGCTACTGCGGCTCGTGGTACCTCCAAGAGCGTGGAGCAACCCCAACTAACGCTTCCCCGACACCACCGGGGCCCACCATGTCGGGCTCGCCCGCGGACTGCAACGAATGGACCATCGTCACCGACGGCTTGTCCTGCACGGACCTGGCCTCGGACGCCGGCATCTCCCTTGCGCAGTTCCTGGCATGGAACCCGGCCGTCTCGTCAGACTGTTCGACCAACTACTGGGTCGACGAGGCCTACTGCGTTGGTATCTCGGGCGATGACGACGAAACCACGACCGCCTCATCCACAACAACCACTGCCTCATCCCCAACAACCACTGCCTCATCCCCAACAACCACCGCCTCTCCCACAAAGCCAACACCGCCCGGCCCGACCATGTCTGGCTCGCCAGAAAACTGCAACAAGTGGTCCCTCGTCACGGCCGATCTGTCCTGCGCAGACCTAGCCACCCAGGCGGGCATTTCTCTCGCGCAGTTCTTGGAGTGGAATCCGGCCGTGAGCTCCGACTGTTCCACCAACTACTGGCTCGGCGAGGCCTACTGTGTGGGTGTTGCTCCGGCGACGTCGACCACGCCCACACCTCCCGGGCCTACCATGTCTGGCTCGCCAGATAACTGCAACAAGTGGTCTCTCGTCACTGCGGGCTTGGCCTGCACGGACCTGGCCAGCCAGGCGGGTATCTCCCTGGCACAGTTCCTAGCCTGGAACCCAGCCGTCTCCTCCGACTGCTCTACCAACTACTGGTTAGGCGAGGCCTACTGTGTGGGTGTTGCCCCGGTGACGTCGACCAAGCCAACACCGCCGGGCCCAACCATGTCGGGCTCGCCCGCCGACTGCAACAAGTGGTCTCTCGTCACCTCCGGCCTGTCATGTACAGATCTAGCCAGCCAGGCCGGGATTTCCCTCGCGCAGTTCCTGGCCTGGAACCCGGCGGTGAGCTCCGACTGCTCGCTCAACTACTGGCTGGGCGAGGCCTACTGTGTCGGCGTCGCTGGCGGGTCTGCCCCGACCACCACGTCGACCAAGCCGACACCGCCCGGTCCAACCCTGGCCGGCTCGCCCGCCAACTGCAACAAGTGGTCGCTCGTCACCTCCGGCCTGTCCTGCACAGACCTGGCCAGCCAGGCGGACATCTCCCTTGCGCAGTTTCTGGCGTGGAACCCGGCCGTGAGTAGCGATTGCGTGACCAATTATTGGTTGGGCGAGGCGTATTGTGTTGGTGTTAGTGCTTAGATAGGCAGATAGGAGGGGGTGGGATAAGAATTGATTGAAGAAGTTGTCTTTTGTGCTTGTTGGTAAACAGCTGTGAGCGATTGTCGGCCCTTCATTGCTTGAATTTTGACATTTGGATCTGTTCTATTCAAGGTTACCGGCCAGCCCCGTTGATCCAGTACATTACCTAGAAAATTTGATTCTCGTCACAGAAAGTCCTGAGGGTCTTGCTCCCTCTCTCCAATAAACTCAAATGCTTTCCACTCCATGTTTCCCTCCCCGTCTTGTCCGCCCACGAGATCCTCAAACGCCCTAATGACTTCGTCGTCCGGCCTCCAGTCCTCACCGACTGTCTC
>FTIZ01045342.1_pt1 | contig 15300 bp, 14 predicted proteins | sample 1658381 | NCBI WGS metagenome assembly FTIZ01 (sample SAMEA3914822, study PRJEB12502) | metagenome | biome: forest; material: soil | place: USA | collected 2012-03-12 | depth 0.1 m
CCCCACCCGCCCCGTCCTCGCCCTCAAGAGCCGCGCTCCCTCGGGAACAAGCTTCCTCGTCGGCTCCGCCCTCTTCTTCGCCCTCATCGCGCTGCTGCTACAATCCTTCCTCGAAATCAAGGGCTACTCCCGCTCCGTCGTCGGCGCCCGCAGCGTCACGCCCGTCAGCTGGCACCGTCCGGGCGCGTACTACGCCCTGTCGACGACTACTGATATACCGCCTATTGTGAACGGGCTGTGGGGGATGTACAATGAGAAGCAGGCCGCCGCGGGGGGGGACAAGGTGGTGCTGCATCATGATGCGCATCTAGGGGAAGTTGGGGTGGAGGGGCATGATGAGGAGAGGCATGGAGAAGTTAAGGGGTGGGAGGAGCTGGGGCCTGCGCAGAGGGAGGCGTGGAGGGAGGTGTTGGAGAAGGCGGGGCACTGGGGGGAGCAGACTGGGGAGGCGGTGTTTAAGGGGGTTTTGTTTGGGCAGATTGCTGGGGTTGTTGGGGCGATGGTTTGAGGGGGTGGTGGTTGGTAGTGGGGTTGTGGTGGCGAAGGGTGGGTGGGTTGTATTATTTCAGTGGTTGTTGATGGTATATGTGTATGTGTAGATATGAAAGTCTTGGCTGGATTACAGTCTGTATAATGGTATAATGCGAGCGGTTTTGTTTACTGCGGCGGCTTGCTGTGTTTATCTCGAAATGGGAAAGCTTCAGGCTCTAACCTAGATAGAAGCCGGATCGAACGAAGCCAGGTGGAAGTAGAGTGGAAAGGGGTGGGATCTGAGTTGGAACTTCTTTCGAACACATCCAACATTCAGTCCTGTCGTGGACAGAAGCGGAACCTAGTTATTTGGATGGTAACACTGTTATGAGCGAGAATCACTTTGGTAGCGAGTAAGCCAACTGCTTCAGTAACACGGTTGGACTGACTGTGAAGAAGGATGTCGGCAACCTGACGACAGCAAGATATAACGTTACCAACAGCAAAAGCGTAGTCTCCGTCTTGCCCTTTTCGGTCGTCTATCAAGATGCCGATTCCCGGGTTGCTCAAATGTGGCCCGCACTGAGCTGGCCATCGTCGTGCCATCTGCTCTCGTGCCTCCCGGGAGCACCAATGGAGGTGGCACCGGGGGAATAGTTTCCGGGCAGGAGTGAGCACCAGTTTCCGAGTTAGACATGCATGACACGTTACCACGGCGTTGTCAAGTACGTCGACGTAGAGTCGTCGAGTGGTCGAGCGGTCGGGAGAGCGGCAGGTCGTGCTTTTCGGACGTGCCGTCCTGCATTCAACTGCAGGGCGGCATCGGGTTGCGCTCGACGCTGAACACCACCCAGGTTTGGGTCCTTTATTAATTATTCCGGTAGCATCGCACAGAAACGTGCTGGCCTCACCTGGATTCACCTCGTACAACAGGGTGTTGACGGCAGGGTTTCGACGCGTGGCTGGCTGCTGGCACTCAATATAGCAACTCGCCGGCGAAGGGAGTAGATCTGCAAAGAATCCCAACGCCATACCTTGCTGTGTACCACTGAAACTTGGATGGGGAGGATGTGGGTGCAACGTGAAGTCAAGAAGAGTGCGCAGTTAGACTGGGGGTGGATTCGGGGTGACCGGACAGGTTCCTGGGGACTTGGACTGCCATCTGGTCTTGGGGAAGGTGTCCAGCGGAACACACAGGGCACTGGAGGAAAATCCGAGCTGATATTCACCTGTTCTGCCTAACATTGGTGGTTGTTTGCCTTCACATCTGCAACAGCTTCACAGCCAGTCAAGGCAGGAACTGTACAGCAGCACTCAATTACAGAATGGCCCGTCCAATGGTCTGGCCTTGCTTGGCAGGTACCGGCCGGGAAGGTAATCTATGCCAAGAATCAATTTTGCAACTTTTTGGTGTTCCCATCATCCCGCCGCGTGCCAATTGGACTGCGTCTCAAACTGAGGTTGCGCAACACCAAATCCCGATATTCCCCCTCACTCGGCACCTCGCTTGCAGATATTCCTGGTTCCACTACCCACCTACCTATTAACCTACTTCCTGTGTACCATTACTCCGTGTTCTGCTCTGTTTTTACTCCCTCCCCAGATTCTTTTGCGGTCCGGTTTGCAACCCGCCCGTTCCGCAGATCCACCGCGGCGGTCGAGGTCGACTTCAGCCGGAATACAGTGCTGTGATATCGGAGCGGCCTGCTCGAATTTAGGATATTCTGCCGCGTCACCCTCTTTGCGGGAATACCAGCCTCTGGGTGAGGAAACCCTCGTACGTGTCTTCGGCACCCCAGATCTGCCGGAACCCACGCATCGACGTGCGGCTGATGGTAGCACTTTTGCGCCTTCATCCTACCCTTGGTTACAGCATACCGCAAACCCACCGCCTACCAAACCTGGTCGATGCAGGCCGCGGAGAGATGTTTTCGTCAGCTTGCCCTCGACTTGCTGCCCAGACGTAGCTGATCACCGCGCGCCCTGCCGCCTTCGTCCGTCGCTTCGTCTTGTCGTTTATGAGCGCAACCGGCTTGCGGGTTGAGAAGCTCCGAAGAAACCTACCCGTGCCCAACCCAGCACTCCATGGAGTGTCTGCCGCCCGCCGCCCGCCGCCCACCGCCTGCTCAGCAAGGCTGGGTGGGGGCCCGGAGGCTGGCTCGATGTGAGGCGACCGTCACTCGACCAGCCAATGCGGACCCCTCTATATTGAGCTTGCGTTACCCAGCATCACCAGCCAGAAGCGTCGGGCATGGCGCCGGAGCTCCTTGTCATGTTCCCCATCGACCCATTGCCGCGGCCGGGAGACTGGGATAGGCTACCCGCTCTGCTTGTCGCCTTGTCGCCTTGTCGCCGCTTTGCCTTGTCGGCGAAGGGGGTTTATGGCATGCTTGCTCCTTGCTATTGTCCTTGCCGTCTTTCCGGTCTACAAGATCCTACCCCCGTCTTAAGGGACTAGAGACGTGTGCTTGCAAGTCGGCCGAGTTTGAGATGCCGTCTACAGAACAAGGTTACTTGCGCCGACCGGATGGACGGTAATATGGAAAGCCCCCATCCAACCTGGATGGCCGCGTTCCTTCGGTAATGTGGTATCTGCCACCTTCATTTATACTCCCCCAGGTACGCGTCCGTCAGTCTTTCCATCGCTCTCGCCTACAACCCTACCGCATGCGCATCGAAGGCCGGTGCCGCCGCGGGAGCCCCTGCCCCTCCTCATACCATTGGCAGTCTTTCGTTTAGTATTTGCCTCGGCTCTGTCCCTGATATAAACTCCCGTCCAGCTGGACTTGTCGTTCTTTACATCATCTGCACTCACGGCGCACACGACGTCATTGACCTCCTTACATGAAGAATACAGCGTAGCTCCTGGTTCATCATGAAGTTGTCTACTGCCATCCTCGCCGCCTCCCTCGGCTCAGCATTCGCCCACAACGACCATGGCCAACACGTGCCAAAGCTGGTAGGAGCAAGGAAGTTCCTGTCTGGGCTCGACGCTACAAGGAGGGCCGTACCCCGCGAACAAGGTGCCGCCAGAAGACAACATCTCTCGGCCAACTCAGGAGAAAGCTCGAGAGAGCGGCGGGATGTGTCTGCGGACGGAAAATGTGGGGCGAACGTTGGGACCTGCGCAAGCGGTCAATGTTGCTCTGCTGAAGGGTGTGTTGTTCTCCTGGAATGCTTCACGTCTTCGGAGCGCTAGCTAAACTGCGTGACAGGTGGTGTGGGACGGGCAAGACTTACTGTGCCGCCCCCGATTGCCAGATCAACTATTCCGCGGCCTGCGATGGCGTACGTTTTCTCTTCGCAATATTGTCGAGCTTCAACTGACGGCGGCATGCAGAACCAAAAGCCCAGCGGCGCAGACACTTCGGATGTCGCTCGGCCCAAGCTTGGAAGCGTTCTGTACGGAGGAGCGGGCATCTACGACTGCGTTAAGGCAGGCGATATTGCTCTAACCTTTGATGATGGGCCGTACATTTACACCAACGACCTCCTTGACAAGTTGAAGGTTTGAAACGCAAGCCTTGCATACCCAGGCCTGCCTGCTGACACGGAAACAGAGCTACGGGGCAAAGGCGACATTCTTCATCACCGGAAACAACAATGGCAAGGGGAAAATCAATGATCCCTCGACCATTTATCCTGCCGTCATCAAGGTACGAGAGTCTGCTTGTTTGCCTGCTAGGATCTAAATTCGACGGCGAACTAACACAAAAGATCTAGAGGATGCATGCTGAAGGACACCAAATCGCCAGCCATACCTGGTCTCACCAGAATGCCAGCCAGTTGACCAGTACGCAATACACGAACCAGATGGTGTGGAATGAGATTGCCCTCAACTCCATTCTCGGTTTCTTCCCAACCTACATGCGGCCCCCCTATTCCATCTGCGAAAAGACCTGCCAAAGCATCCTGTCGACGCTCGGATACCATGTCATTTATTTTGACCTCGACACAGAGGGCTACCTCATGGACGACCCAACCTTGATCCAAACCAGCAAGGACATCTGGGACGATGCCATCGAAGGGACCAACCCGGCAAAGAAGAGCTTCTTGCAGATCGAGCACGACATCCACTACCAGACCGTCTACAACCTGACCGACTACATCCTCACCTCCCTATTCGCCAACGGCTACAAAGCTGTGACGGTAGGCGAATGCCTCGGCGATCCCGTGTCCAACTGGTATCGGGCCGGGCCGGGCGGCTCCGTCGTCACCTCGACCTCGACAACCACCTCCAAGGCCACCTCCACCTCCAAGACCAGCACGTCCAAGACCAGCACCTCGGTCGCGCCGACACGCACCAGCACCAGCACCGACGGCACCTGCGGCAACGGGGTGACCTGCACCGGCACCCGCTGGGGTACCTGCTGCTCCTCCGACGGCTACTGCGGCGTCGGCTCCGACTACTGCTCGCTCTCTCGCGGCTGCCAACCCGCCTGGGGCAAATGCGACGGAACAACAACAAGCTCGACCAAAACAACCTCCACCAAGACCACCTGTAAGCTCCTCCGTGACACACCCTCAGAGTTGCAAAACAAAAACTAACCACCTCCCCAGCCACCCGCGGCCAGGCAACACCGACCGGCCCCCCCGTTAGCTCGGACGGCTACTGCGGGCCGGACGGCGACGGCCAGACGTGCACCGGCAGCAAGTACGGCACCTGCTGCAGCCCGGCGGGCAAGTGCAGCTCCAACACGATCTCGTGCCTGGCGATCTTGGGCTGCCAGCCCGATTACGGGTCGTGCGTCTAATTTGGTTTGGATGCTGGCCCGTGAAAAAGGGGAGGAACGTTGTAGATGGGGTTGGAAAAAATGCTGTTGATACTGTTGGTTGCTGTGTTGCTGTTGTTGTGGTTTTCTGGTTGTGTACATACAGGAGGAAGTGGTTCTCTCGAGGACATAGCTGGGGTGTAATTTCACATGTTTGTTTGTCGATTGGTCAAGTCTGTTGAACTGGTTGTTGAACTGGGTGTCGAACTGGTGGTCATTGTCACTGTTTTCACCGTTTACCTAGTCAAGAATGAGGAGAAACAAGGCCATTTTTGACCAAGCGAAACGGCATGAATTAAACTGGTGAGTGAAATTTCGTCCATCAACCATCACCCTCGCTGCGTTGTCTCATCGTGTGATATATCCACAGCCGGTGTGTCATCCACTTCGTACATCTTGCTCATCTCCATGTCATAGCGTCGTGTCCGTCGTCTCGAGTGGCGTGTGCCAGGTCCTTCCTGTATGAAATCGCCAGGTTCCTCCAACAAGCCAACGTATGGACAGAAAAAGGGTGAAATATTCACATCCCTGAATGAACCGCGCCCGATACTCCGTACCAACACCATTAACACAAGATCGTAGCCCCAAAAAAACAAACAACGCCGGGTCCATCTATCCAATTACGCCGGTGCTACTCCGAGCCCGACTGAGAATCAAAGACAAAACCAGGCGGCGAAGGGCGAGCGCCTAGGTTTGGATAAAATACGCGTAAATGAGGGTCCATGTAATCCGCCATCTCCTGGTCGGTCAGGAAGGTAGGTTTTTGTTGGCTGTGTTGCGGCGACGGCAGCATCGCTCGCAGGCTGCCTTGGGAAAGGCTGTTGTTCCACGCAATCTCCTCGCCCGGCTTTTGGCTTTGGTCGGTCGTCTCGGCAGTGGACGGCGGGGTCGGGCCGAAGCCGCCCAGTCCGGTGGTTGCTTTGGGGACATCGCCGAGACTGCCGCGCCTGTTCTCGGTGCCGTAGCCTGAGTCTGGGATCGAGGGTGGCGGCGGTGCCTGGGCGGGGGGGTGTTCGTCTTGCTGGTTCGGCGGGCCACCTGTGAGGGAGCCTGGCAGCTCGGCAGGCCGGGAAGGCGGGCTTGGCGGGACACGGTTGATGGTAGAGCGGGATGATGATGAAAGAGAGCTTGTGCCGGATGTGCTCTGGTGGTTGTCTTCCATCTCGGCCATGAAGCCGCGAACATCCACGTCAGTAAACCGGGAGTCCATGTGCTGGATGAGGCTTTCTCGATCCGACGTTCCCTGTGAAGGGTGGGTGGTGGATGGAAACAAAGTTGGCGGCGAGACATCGTGGCCGGGTGCTGCGGCAGGCATCATGGTCGTCTGGATCAAGCGCTGGACGAGGAGAACCTGGGCCATCCGCTCAAGCTGCTGGTGCCTCTCGAGCAGGGCTTGGTGTTCCTGTTGTAGCCTGTCGTATTCGTCTGCAGCAACAAACGACCCGGCTCGCCGGCCAAATGGAGCGTGGTTTGTGGACTCGGGAATGATAGGCGACGGAACCGAAGTCGGCGGGGTTCCAGCCTCGTTGTGGTCGTGGAAGCCAAATGAGCCATCCAGGTGGCTGGGTGGCCCTTCTTCCCCTTCTTTTTCTTCTTCTTCGGTACCTTGGGTCGCGTCGATGCTGGGCAGAGCGGCGTCTATCGAATCGAGGAGAGGTGTAAATGTCTCGGACAAAATACGCCACTTCTCCCGCTTTCCCTTAGAAACCCTTTGGCAAGAACTGGACACGTGGACGGCAAAGGCTGCGCGGTCGTCGAAAGCGTGCCAACATGATCGACAGAGACCCGCCTTCGGGTGCTTGTAGTTTGCATCTTCGACATCAAATGAGGAGATGGTTCGCTCCGTGACGGCGAGACGGTGGGCAGGCCTGCTGAGATGCCGACTAAAATTCCCGTGTTAGAACTCATCAAGGAGGGGATCGGTAAAGGGGCTCTCACACCAATGTCGAAATCTCTCGATGCGGCGTGTGGCAAGACGAGAATTTGTCCGCCTGGCTATTATCGCTGTAACCGCAGTTGTCAGTAACTCCGGCTGGATGATTTCAAGCTGCTCAGAAAAACGACTCACTAGATTTGGGGGTGTGCGTGACGGAAAATGTCTGGCATGGTGGTGTCTGTAAAGTCTTCGGCGGGAGTAAGCCTCAGCTTCTTCTGGGGGCGTCCATTGTCATTGCTGATGCTGCCTTGGTGCTTGAGGGTACTCGGGGTTTCGAATAGAGCCGGCGCGGCTAGACCTGCTTCGGCCAGTTGGCTGCGATGCGGTCCTGCGCTGGACTCTGTGAGGGTTGCTTGCGCCGGACCGAGTGGGAGGGTGGATGGCCCCGGGCCCACTGGGAGGGTTGTCCACGCCAGGCCAGCTGGGAAAACGCCTATTGGGAGGGTAGCTAGCGCCGAGCTGGTTGGGGGGATGGGTTGCCCTGGTCCTGTCGGGAGGGCAGCCAGCGCCGGACTGGGTGGGAGGATGGGTTGCCCCGGCCCTATTGGGAGGTCAGCCAGCGCCGGGTTGGCTGAGAGGATGGGTTGCTCCGGCCCTATAGGGAGGGCAGCCAGCACCGAGCTGGCTAGGAAGGTGGATTGCCCTAGGCCCACTGGGAGCCTCGTCCGCGCCGGGGCGGCTAGGAGAGTGGATGGCCCCGGGCCCGCGGGGAAGGCGGTTCGCCCCGAGCCGACTCGAAAATCTTCGTCGATGTCATACTTCCTCTTCCTCGAGGGGGCAGGGGCAACCTTGATCGGGGATTCGAGCTTTATGGCGACGTCGGCCTTTCGGTGTTGGTGCATCCCAAGGCCGGTGGTGTTGGGCGCCACTTCTGACTTCGTTTGGGTGCCGTCGTAAGCCTGACTGAACTGCTCGATGAACAACTCGTTATTTCGCAGCCGAGTTCCTGGCGAGGTCCAGGGCAGATAGGACTCGGAGCTCTGGGAATCGCCGTGGCCGAGGCCGGGATGGTGTTCATCATCGCTGAGAGAGTCCGCGTGGTCGTCGAATAAGACAAAATCGGTGGCGGGTGTGAGCACGGTCAGCGGTCGAGACGGGGCCGAGAGACCTGACTGAGCTTGCTCTCCTTCCTTCGTCCCGTGAACCGTTGGTGAACAACTGCTGCCGTCTGCTTTGTAGTGTTCCGTCCTCCGGTTGCCCCTTGATTTGCTCTTGACGTAGTCCCAGCCATGAGCCTTCTCCATGTGCTGCTTGCAGTTGGATTCTCGCTTGGACAGATAGGAGCATGGTTGAAACCAGCAGCGGAAGGTTCGTGGAGCAATCGAATGTTTGTCGTTGCAGTGTCGTTCCAGTTCCTTTGCCGTCGGCCAGCCGAGAGTGTGGTACTTGCATTTCTTGTCCTTGCATTTGTACGGGCGGCTGTGGGACTTTTCGTGCTTGTTCAGGTCACAGGAACGGGAAAAGGTCTTTGAGCAGCGCTGGCAATCGAACGTCGTGGTAACACCGGCACTCGGGTCGTCCTGGGAAGCCATGAGGCCGTCAGGGGAATGACTCCGGCGAACTAGATGACAAGTGATAGGTGTCAAGGCGTGTTTGCGTACTAAACCTGAGGACAGAATACTTACCAACACTCGGCGGCCTGACTCTTTTTAAGGTGCAGGGAGTGAATCCGATGAAGATGTGGGGCACGGAAACAGGTTGTACAGCAAGATCGAAGAGTGCTCCGATCACGTCGAACCAGACAGCCGGAGCCGGGAGGCCAACCTGGGGTTACAGGCTCCGAGGTTTATATGACGAAAAGCATGGCCGAAATCCTCGATATCCGGGTCGGGAGGCGTGTGCGAGTGACAAGCGGCCGAGGACCGGGCCAGGCAGCGGCACAGATATCTTATTCACCAGAGTGACGTGGGTGGGGGAGGACGGCCAGGGGGGAGTGGCCTCAGCCTCGCGAAAGGTGCGCGTATGAGTGGACGGGAGCTACTGCAAGAAGCACACACTTGCAGCCAACTGACGACCGGCCACAGTTGACGGCAGTCTGACAGGGCATACAGAATGTGTATGATGCGGCCCAAACCAGCAAATCTGCAGGTGTGCTGCCGCAGGGCGCGGAGGACGCACACATTGCACAAACCGAGACGGGCCAGGCCTGGTGCAGAGGCGGGCATTCCCGTCAGGTTGTCAAAACAGGCAGCCGTCGCCATTTGGGATGGATGGTGTGGGGATCGAACGGCGTGTCGTTGGGCCCGGCTGTTGTTGGCAGGCAGGCGCCCCCCCAATTCCCAAAAGGACCCTGACGGCTGCGCATTCTCCACGCAACCCGTCAGGACTCAGAGCGGCCGCCTTGCAGCCCTGCAGGACCATCTTCCCCCGCTTGACCCACAGGCGAGGACCGCTTCAGGTGTTGGTCCTCAGTCCTGGGCGGCGGCGCACGGACCACAACCTCCGTCGCCGGGCCACAACGACCACCAACTCGGCGGAATAGACACGCCGTCAGCAAACAGAGCGCCAATCGAGGCGGACGGCTTGCCGGAAACTTCGGGGTCCTTTTCTGTCCTTCGCGAGTTCGTCCTCAGCGAGTCCAGGATGGAGGCGAGCCACTCGACAACGCCAAGACCTGTTGGGGTGAGCAAGCCGGTCGATCGTTGGTGATTGTTGGCGATTGCTGCCGTCGGTTCGCATCTTGCGGGGTGGATAGGCCGTTGAGTGTCTGGCGCTGTCGAAACAGTTTCTGCCCGGCCGACCATGGCCGTAAAATCCCGTGAAAGCCCGCGGGCACAGCCCCGAGCGGCCGACCGTTCTGCGAGGCCATGGCTGTGTCACACGAGCCCCACAAAAATCCGCATGGCCGCCCAAGATGATGCGGGTGAGTGGCCAGTCCAGAAGGCTGTGTTGGTGATGGTTGTCAGCCCGCCAGAAGGCCCTGTTCCTTCGTCGTTGCCAAGATTCCTCGCCCAACACTGCTTTCAGGCTCCTCCGGTGTCGGCATAAATCTTGATCGGTTATGAACCATCCACGCCATTCACTCCACTGCGACCCTCCGGTCGAGACCTGGGCCAAACCCGAGGTGTTCACACCCTCAATGTAGCCGTCGTTTGCCGGACTGTTCCCTCGAACGCCGGGCTGCGTCCCTCGCCTTGTCCTGGCATGACGGAGGGCTCTTGTTGCCGAACGTGGAAGGTATGGAATTGGAAACTGCTCCGCAGCATCGACAAACGTCCCCGGAGTGCCGGGGATGAAGGGTTTCAACCCAAAAAAGAGTCGACATCACTAGATGTGCGAGGTCCTCCGCCACTAAACGCTGAGGAATCTGCGAGAACCTGGGGCACTTGCGCCTAAGTATCGAAATGCACACGGAACAAAACACACCACGCCGTGACGTGACCATGAGGCCTGACCGGAGCGCGGATAACTTGGATTGAGGTGACAGGTTGGATGAAATGCCGAGGTGGAGTGGCCGGCGGATGACTCGGGGTTCTTGCAGGGACCAACGACCGACCTGGGCCGATCGGGTCCGCCTGCTCAAGTCGAGGCCGGAACCAAGGCCATGCCGCGCCGGCCGGACTCGGTCTGTTGCGGGTGTTTTGCCGGGGCAGTGCTGGTGCTGGTGGGTGACATTTAGAAGGCCTGCGAGGGGGGACGTTGATCCTCAGGCAATAACAGGTTATGATCCAAGGAAGTGTTGGTCTTTCCGTCTAGTCCTAGGAAGTTGAGTCTGCGGGTTTGACGATCCGTCATATACACGCAGCGTAGCGGGCTGCTCGGCCGTGCCGACTCGGCGGGATGGTGGAGCTGCAGCGTTGCGTCCCGGCGCACTGCCGCCCCCTTTGCGGGGATGATCCTCAGGGGAAGGTTGCGTGGATGGATGAACGCGTTGGATGTGTGGTCGGTGTGAGAGGGTCAAGCTAGGAGGCCATGGCTTGAAAATTGGGGGGAAGGGAAGACAGCCGAGGTGATTTGCAGGCAGCGGCAGCCTCGAGGTGGAAACATGGAAACTTGGAAGCATGAAAACATGAAAACATGGAAGCATGGAAACACGAGGAGGAGCCAAAGGAGCGATGATCACTGATCACCACGGCACCCTTGAACCATGAATCACCAACCCCTTTTCCTCCCCCAGTTTCGCTGATTTGCGCGGGAATTTTTCAATGAAAATTATTAATTATCTCGTTTCCAGAACGTGCATCCCGGAAATGGTGCTGATCCCTCGGCCGCCTCGACAAGCAGCCACAAACAACCCAGATGCTTCCAAACCAGGGTTGGCTGATCCACGAGGACCACGATGCGTGCTCCCAGAGATCCGATTAAATTAAGCACTTTCGGCAGGAAAAACAGGCGCCGAGCACGCTGCAACCACCCGGCGGTCTCCCCCGGGGGCGTTGTGTGCTGGAAACCTTATCTCGCTTGCATTCATCCCCAGCCAGGGAGGGAGGGCGGTTGGCCGACCAGGAACATGATTGGAAAATGGTGCTCCGTACCTGCATTAGCGCTGCGCGAGTTCTCCTCCTCCGCACAACGCACAACGGCTGCCGCTCGGGTCTGTTCACGCAGTGCCGGCCTGCTGCGCTGACAGAGCCCAGTCAGTCACTGCTCATCAATGCGCTGGGAGCCGCTGACAGCCGGTTTCTCGAAGTCGAGTCGCATGTGAAGCTAGACAGCTAGATCCTCGAGGGCACAATGCGCGAGTGACAACTGGCTGTGATGTGGCCGAGTACGCAGTAGTCACCGAGTACAACAGAACTGCATTCGACAGTTGAAGCCGAGGCGTCAATTGGCAACACAGACAGTACTACTACCTATGTACATAGCACACAGTCAGGCACCCCGTAAAGCTGGAAGACCAGACCAGACCGCGCCGATGCGCTTGCTTCCCCTCACGCGTTGCCAGGCGCGGCTTCGCGCTGCTGGGTGACAAGGACAGGCGGACGAGATTGGCCCTGCGTTCCCAGCCACATGCTCTCTCGTGTTGGCACCGAATGAAAGATTGCAATGCCGGCCTGCCAAATGGAGCAACAGGCAATCACCGCTGACCAGCCGTCTCCTTTTCGGCCCTGTCGACGGTCCTCGAGTGGCAAATGCGACCTTGGGACGAAATTGGCCGGTTCCCCAGAGCGAGCAGGCCGCTCTCACTGGACAAGACGAGGGGTCGAGGGAGCCTCACCAAATCAGGGCGCCGCATGGATGCGTTCATTTGATGAAGGCTGGCCTAAGCGCCCCCGCCCATTGACCAACCCGGAAATCGAGCGCGAGTGAGCACGCTCCCGACCCCTGGCCCGGTGCTGTGTGGATAGGGGGGGATGCCGGTCCGTGGACGCAGAGACGCAGCGGTAGCGCGAACTCTCGCAGGTCAGAACGCAACGCTGGCTCGCTGGCATCTGGGATCCGCCGCCACGGCGGAGTTGCAATGTTCCTTCCCCCCTCCAATGCTCCAATGTGCCCCAGTGTTGCCCTCCACCGAGCCCCTGGATTTAGCGTGCACCCCTCCAAATCGGGCAGCCGGCGCTGACGCCAATTTCCCGCTCGCTGCGGAGCGGTGGATGAGGTCGAGCTATTTAACGATGGCCGGTTGTCCATCTCGAGCCGGTCTCTTTCTCTCCCTTCTCTCTCCAGCTCACTCAAGCCAATCCAAGCCCAGCTCTGACTTCGGTCGTCCATTCTTTACACAACTCTCCAAAGCTACCAGCTTTTGTCGGTCTTTACACCACCCCAACAACAAACAACCCCCTTTTCGTCTAACGAAACCCCCAAACCGTCAACATGCGTTTCGCTGTCGCCACCGTTGCCCTCGCCGGCGCCGTCCTCGCCCTCGAGGATGCCCAGAGCACCGTCTACTCGACCGAGTACTACACCATCACCTCGTGCGGCCCTACCGTCACCAACTGCCCGGCTGCCAGCACTGTCGTCTCGTCGTCGGTTGTTCCCCTGACCACCTCGACCATCTTCAGCACCACGACCCGCACCATCACCCAGTGCCCTGACACCGTCACCCACTGCCCGGCCCACTCCACCGTCGTGGTCACCGACACCATCGCCGTGTCCACCACCGTCTGCCCGATCACCGCCGGCGAGACCGACACCGAGACTGAGGCCCCCAAGCCCACCAACAGCTTCCCCTCGGGCTCGGGCTCCGTCATCCCTCCCCCCAAGTCGACCCTCGTCACCGAGGCCCCGGCCTGCCCCACCTACTCGGTCAAGACCATCAAGACCTCGGTCACCACCGTCATCCCGACCATCATCTACGAGACCGTTGCCGTGCCGTGCCCCACCACCGCCAAGTCCACCCCCTCGGGCAAGCCCACTGGCACCAACCCCGGCACTCCCATCCAGACTGCCGGTGCCGCCACCTTCGGCGCCTCGGCCGTCTTCGCCGCTGCTGCCGGCCTCTTCGCTCTCCTTGCTTAGATTTGCCCGTTCTGGCAGTCAAGCTTCTAATGCATAGGGAGAGTTGGAGCGAGCTTCGCGCATTGGCTGCTTGATTGGACGGGATTGGATTGATGGATTCGTCTTCTGATGGCAGCGGATAATGGCATGATACCTCTATGTACTTAATCTTCTAATTGTATTTTTTTGGCGTTCATGTATGGAACGGCTTTTATGAACGTCTTTTTTTACCCCCTCAATAACGTCAATGGGTGATGACACTTCAAAACAAGCACCGACCACGTTCTGCGCCTTTTGACTCAAGTGAGCAGTGTTTTTTGTCTTCGTTTGTTGCTCACCTCAGGTCTCTGCTAGGTTCTCAGTTTCCCAGCCAAGGGGAGCCCAAAAACCCCCTGATCTGATGTCAGTGGACAACAAGGAAAGGCGCTGTGCCATCGTTCATTTCCCAAGTGGGTCTGCTCGGAGATTGCGTTTTGCTGATCAACACGGTCTGATTGGACAGCGCCGCACCGACGGCCCACCGAGTTTGTTTCAACCCCGGGATTTGGGCTTGACCGTTTTTGGACGACATGTGCCCAGGGTTCAGGGCCTGGTTTGCCTGTGGCGCTGGGCTGAGGCCGCAAACACACAGCACAGCGGCAGCGCACAACCTGGGACCGGCCAGCTCTGCATGAAAGGATGGGTTGCACTCGGGGGCTGGGGACCTGCAGGATTCGGCGTTTTTCCCATTTGCTCTTGAAATTGCAGGAAACGCGGCTCGGCTTCATGCTCGTGTTTTTTTTGTTCCGGCTTTGCCTGTCAGAGATCGGAGCAAACACCAGAGCGAGCAAACAGGCCCACAGTCCATGTCCAAAGTCTGTCTGCTTTTGCTTGCCCCCATGCCCCCTCACCGCCTGTTTCCACTTCCCCCGTGTCTCACCACGCTGGCGGCGATCCGTCTTTCAATAGTCGCTTCTTTATCTACCCAACTTGGCTTGCTCCACATGGCGTGGCTCGCCTGGCTAAGTCGGCGTTTGAGTGTGGAGCCCCGGCTCTTGGTCGTCCGATCCTCCGGCCGCAACCCGGGGACCGGGGGGGCGGCGCCGTCTTGTCTCGGCACTCATCCGCAGTTGCCATCCCGTGCCCGTCCGAGCACGCTGTTTCATTCTCACCGACCCGGTTCTCGCGCAAGACAAGATCTGCGAGCATCCCTCTGCGGCTCGGCTCCTAGAGAGGAAATCTGGAACGCATAATCCTGCGCCACACGACTATGCCGTGGACGGGACGGGCCCAGGCAATAATAATATCGACGGCGAGTCAAGGGAACTGCTGTGAACGTCATCGTTCTATGGGATGCCGCGCAAGCTCAGTGTGACGGTCATGGCCGCCAGCAAATCGTCGACTTTGTGCCCGACGCGGCTAAAATAGTACCAGCCGTGTCCCGTATCCAGTGACCAGTGGCCAGTCTTGAATTTCTCACCCGCTTTCTCGTCCGCTTTTGAGTGCCTCTCCCGCTGGATTGTAAAGATGGCATCTCGAAATGGCTCGGAGGTGCTTGTGGGCTCCTGATTGCTACCAGAGATGATGGATTGCGAGGACAGGACTCGATGAGGACGGGCGTTGGCAGCCAAAACGTCGCCGTCTCGTTGCCGGTTCTCACTCTACTGATAGACCCAGCAATTCACCATCTCTCCTCTAATTCTTGATTCTGCCAGCAAGTATCCTGGAGTTTTGTCTTGTTTTGAGCGTGTTGCTTCAATTCTA
>FTIZ01751763.1_pt1 | contig 15271 bp, 22 predicted proteins | sample 1658381 | NCBI WGS metagenome assembly FTIZ01 (sample SAMEA3914822, study PRJEB12502) | metagenome | biome: forest; material: soil | place: USA | collected 2012-03-12 | depth 0.1 m
GCCGAGGCCGCCGACGCGGCCATGTTCGCCTCACCGCAAAAAATCCTTGGCCACCTCGTCCACGCCGAGCCGTACCTCGGAATGCCCCCCTCGCGGGACGAAGCCATCCCGGACCCGGCGACCCTGGGCAGCGGGCTGCACAGAACACCCTCGCACAGGCGGCACTCTCGGGCCCAGTCCGGCGGTTTTGACTGGTCGCCTCCGCACTCGCAGACGTCCTCGCTCACTGCCGACACCACGACAGCGGCCTCGACAAGCGACACCAACACCCTCTCTTCCAGCACAGTCGTCGGGAGGGCTCCCGGGGGGTATGGGTCCGTGTCAGGTACCAGCGTGGCAGCAGCAACAACGCAAGAGAAGCCCGACGACGAGTTCTGCAGGATCATACCCACCGTGCGGAAGGCTAAGCTCCTCCCCTCGGAACAGGCCCTGCTGCCCGCCCCGTCCTTCGCACAGCGTGTCGCCAACCACATCCCGATCCTTGGGTGGTTTAATGGCGCCATGATTGGGAGCGAGGTGCCCCGCACCGAGCTGGGCGAGTTCGACTGGAACAAGGCCAGCCTATACTGGAAGCTGATGTGGTGGCTGGACTTTTTGTTGGGCGTCTTTGGAGGAGAGATTCGGGATGCCGACAAGGATGATTGAGAGGAGCGGACTGTTCGATGCCGTGTATGTAGTAACGATGAGTTTCGACAAGTGTGGTTGGAGGCGTTTTGCAGCATTTCCGAGCGTAGATATGTCACCAGTCCAAGGCAGACAAGTGTTTGTTAATTATGTCTAGCACCGCTCTATTACGGCGATAGTGTCTTCAAGGAGCATGCCGGGCACCCTGATCTTTTTGTACAAATAATAAAAATGAGGGTATCCCGCGCGGCCTAAATCCAAACCCAAGCCTCCTGGCTCCACAGCCTCAAGGTCATGTACTCCCATCCGTGACGCTCCACGTCTCCTCACGTTGCCGCGGGTCCTCGAGGCTCGCGCCAAATTTGTCTTGATCCTCGACCTTCGACGGGGTCGCGCTCCGCAGCCCTTCGTTTCGCCACGGGTGGGCTTCCTCGTCGTCTGGGGCCTGGCGGTCGTCCTCAACGGCACCCTCTTCGTCGGACTCTCTTGTCTCCTCGTTACCGGGGCTCCCACCTCTTGCCAGGCCAGCCGATGACGATTCACCAGCGGCGGAATCCTCCAAACTGCCCAGCAGGTCCTCTGGGTTCAACCTCAGCGGCTGCGGCTGCGGCGAAAACGGCCGGACGTTCCGTGAGCGGCTGGGCTCGGAGAAGACGCTGTCCGCATCGCGGTCCCTCTCCCGCACAAGGAGGTCCGACGACGACATGGCTCCCGACAGGCTCTGATACCGATCTGAGTCCACCAGCAGACTTTCGGAACGAGCTGTCTTCCCCCCTTTGAGCGTGTCCGCCCCAGACGTATCCGCCAATATGCTCTTAGGCGGCAGGATACTAAACAAGGTGGTTCCATCGCCCGCCCCCACGCCACTACTCCCTCCATCGACCCCCCCATTTCCTACCTTCCCCAAACCAGCACCACCACCAACACCGCCACCCAACGGATCCATCTCAGCCGCGAACAAGTCCACCCCCTTCTCCAACACCTCATCCAGCCCGCCGCCCGTCCACCCCTTCCTCGCCAAATTCTCAAAAATATCCACCTCAGCCCTCACCAGGCTACAACTAGCCTCCACAATCCTCCCACTCGTCTCCTGGCTCTCCCGCAGCAACGTCCGCGCATGCTCCCCATGCAACACCGTCAACCCATCCAACTTGCCCGTCAACTCGACCAAATGGCTCCTAAACCGCGCCACATCCCTCCGCCGCTGCTGACGATGCAGCTTCAGCCCCTCCTTCTCCAGCCTCCGTATCTCCTTGCTCTGCGCGGCGGCCGCCCGCGCGTACCCCTCCTCCTCGTCCTCGACCGCGCCGCGCCACTTGTCCAGCTCGTGCAGCAGCGGCACCTCGAAGGCGCGGTACACCGTCTCGGACAGGATGTGCTGGTGGTTCGCGACCAGGTGGTGCAGGCCCGCGACGGTGAGGAGGGTATCAGCGGTGCAGGAGGGGCCGGCGCCGACGCCGGCCATGAAGCTGTTGGACAGGGGCGCGCCGGCGGGCGGGCCCGGGGCGAGGGCGTCGGCGCGGGCTTCTTTCAGGCGGGCGCAGGACTCGAGGGCCGAACCGAAGGAGGAGGCGGCCGTGGAGAGGGCGGCGAGGGCGAGGCGGTAGGACTTGGCTGACGCGAGGAGGTCGGCGTAGGCGGCTTGGGAGTGTTCGAGGTCGGATTTGGTCAGGACGGCGTGGGCCGGGCGCGGTGGCGGTGGGAGCGGGAGGTTGTAGGCGGAGAGGGGGTTTGCGGTGGAGGCGTACGAGTAGGTTGGGCTGGCCGGGATTGGGGGGAGCGGAGAGGGAGTTGGTGAGGTGGGCGAGTTTGCAGCCATGGTCTGTTTGTTGCCGTTGCGTTTGGCGGGAGGAGGAGTTGGCGATGGCGCAAATCGGAGAGCCGATAGATTAATGGAGGGGAGGTTTTGTTTACTTTGGGTTTGGTCTCGGGGCTAGCAACGAGGCCCCACAAGGACTCGAGCAGAAGGTAACGTTGACGATAGCGTTCACATGTGGTTGGCACTCGAACGAGATACAAGACTCGTGAAAAAAGAAAAAAGAAAGAAAAGAATTGGCGAGACCTAAACAATGACGAATGCACCGAACGGTGGCCGCGGCGAGGTTGCCTGCGAATGGTCAGCCTGCCTGCCCGAATGCCAAACCCATGTGATGCGGGCGTGTCACAGGCCGGGCCAACAGTGGGTCCGGGTGCTGCACACAAGGGGCCCGGGTGATAAGACAGGGGCCGCACAGGCCGAGGGTGGGATTGGTGGGGGTTCTTCGTGTCGCGAGAAGAGAGGTCTGCCTCTGAGAGAGATACCCGTAAATCTATTCTTGAAAAAACGACACCCGAAAGGGAAGAAAAAGGAGGTCTCGTTAGTCGTCATCAACGCCTGGATTTCCTTGCCATGCACACATAACCCATCCCTCTCCTTCGCTGGAGTCTTGTTGCGTCCGACCCTCCAGAAGAAAACAGAGAGCCTCTCAGAGCTCCGACTTGCCCTCGCTGTTTCCCAGTGCCGGCAGCCGTGCCTTCAAGAAGGCCTCGACCTCGTCCAGCTCCTCCAGGCAAGCCGAGTGCTCCATGCCCCTAGCGCAAACCAGTGAGTCAGCAGCCAGCACGAGACAGAGAGTTCAAAGAAGGACATCGACTCACGCATAAATCTTGAGGGTAGCGTTATAACCCATGTCGTTCAGCACGTCAAACGACTTCTTGCCCAGCGCGGTGTTGACAACCCTGTCGCGGTCGCCGTGAGCCATCAAGATGGGAGTCTCCTTGTTGAACTCGGGCTTGGGCAGCAGGTCGGCAAACTTGAGGCTGAGCAGCAGGTACGACGACAGCGCCACGATGCCGGCCAGCTTGACCTTGGCCGTCAGGCCGGCAAACAAGCTCATGGCACCGCCCTGGCTGAAGCCGCCGAGGACGATGCGGTCGGACGGGATACCCGAGTCGATTTCCTTTTGGATCAGGTCGTGGAAGTAGGCTTGGCTGAGCAGGATGCCAGCCTCGTCCTCGTTCTTGCGGAGGGACTCGGCATTGCCATCAATGGTGTGCTGGACCGTTGCTGTCAGCCGTCCGCCCACGCACGGCACGGGAAGCTCCAAACTCACAATATCGTACCATCCGGGCATTTTGGCCCCCCAGTTGCAGGTAATCGGGATATGAGGGGCGTGGGGCAAGATAAACTTGACCTCGTCAAGGCGCTGTCGGCGGCGCCAGTTCTCAACGGCACTGGCCCAGCCATGGCCCGTGTCGCCTAGGCCGTGGACAAAAATCACAGTGGCCGTGTGCCGGGCCGTGGCCGGGAACAGGAGGGGTTGCGCCCGCACGATGGACGACATGTTTGCGCAAGGCCGAGGCGAGACTGAGGCGTGGGGGATTTTAGGTTCCGTTGGATTCTGGGGTGGGCAGTTTGGGGATTGCGGGGCTTCGTTCAAGGGTCTCAAGGACGATCGAAGACCCCAGGACGACCCAGAATCCAGGGCCGTCAGGCACCGATTCCAGGTTCAGCTCGGGTGTTTCAGGGCTGTGCGCGACAGGGTTAGGGTATATCCGTATATCCGCTGGGTCTACAGGACACTGCAGCGCATTTCGACAATATTCTGTAATTCGCTGACAAACAAATGCCAGTCCCGCAAATCCCAATGGCGAGATCCCGACCGCTGATTAGCAAGAAATCGAGATGGCTTACCAAAAAGGGCAACCAGGTCGACAAATCGGAAGCCGAGAGGCCGAGAGCCCGAGAGCCCGAGAGGTGACTTCTGGGTTGTTATGTACCTACTTGAGTCGGACTTCTTCAGCCACCACGCATTGCCACTGACTGTTTGAGTCTTTGACAAGAGGTCAGACCAGCCCAGTTCGTCTTCAAAAAAAGATTGAAGACAAGAGCTGCATATTTCTGTCATGTTGGGATCGTGGCTGGCGCGACACCGAACCTGGATTCTGCTTCCCGCTTGCGTCCTCATCCTGGCTTTCTTCTTGACCTCACAGCCTTCCCCGGCACGTAACCTACTACCATTCTTGACCAAGATCAAGAACTACTCATCTTCTGCGTACTCCTCTCTGTTCAAGACACACAACTTGAACCCAACACAGCCATCTCCCAAGATGCCGAAAGCACCAGTCTACTTCTTTAGCCACGGCGGGGCAAGTCTTCCCACACCCACCACGCACCCTTAACCTCGCTAACTCCCTCCCAGCCTGACGTCCAGTACAACACCACCCACCCCGTCTACCCCATCCTCCAGGCTATCGGCAAGGAGATCACTCAAAAGGTCAAGCCCAAAGCCGTGGTAGTCTTCTCGGCCCACTGGCAAGCCGAGCCCAACGAGATCCACCTCAACAACGCCGAAACCACCGACCTCATCTACGAGTCCGTCGTCTCCTCTCTCTCTTTCTTACTTTCCCATCACTAACCACCTAACGCCTCCCAACAGCTTCTACGGCTTCCCAGATCACTTCTACAAAGCCACCTTCCCAAGCAAAGGCAACCCCCAGCTGGCCTCACACATCCTCCAGCTCCTCCACACCGCTGGGATCCGCGCCTCGGGCCAGGCCCGTGGGCTCGATCACGGCGTCTTTTCAGGCTTCAACGTCGCCTTCCCCCCAGCCAGCAACCCGCTCACCTGCCCGCTCGTGCAAGTCTCGCTGTTCAACAACGAAGACCCGGACGCGCACTACCGCCTCGGCCAAGCCGTCGCCTCGCTCCGCGACGAAGGCGTCGTCATCATCGGCACGGGCATGACCGTGCACAATCTGCGCGACCTGCGGCGGGCGTGGGGCAACCCGACGCCCCTTCCCTACGCGGTGTCGTTTGACGAGGCGCTCAAGGTGGCGGTCGAGGCGGACCCGGCGGAGAGGCAGGTTCTGATGGCGGGGGTGACGAAGAGGGGGGATGCGAGGCAGGCGCATCCGTGGATGGACCACTTGATGCCGGTTTATGTGGCAGCGGGGGCGGCGGGTGACGATAGGGGAGTGCAAACGTGGACGATGCATGAGGGGAGCTTTGCGTGGGCGCAGTACCGGTTTGGGGACGTGCCTGAGTAGGTAGAAGGAGAAAGCTGCGCAGATGTGTTGTGAAAAGAGAAACACAGACAAAGTAGATACACTCATGGCCAGGCCACCACCCTACCCCCGTTTTATATAGCCTTTGAAACTGCAATCGGCCACAATCGCCAAGCACATCACCTCAACTCTCTTCCACCGCCACCTCAGCTAGTTGATGGGCCAAGGTGTAGCAACCAGATGTCCCCGTCGTCTGACGCAAGAATCAGTGACTCTCAAGTCTAGGTCAATCCTCCGTCCTTGTAGCGATTCCGTCTATATATCCTCCCACCGTCAATGACTTGTGTTGCCCCCATCCGAGATGCCGCCCCTCACATGACAGCAACAACCGAATCGTCCACCATTTCCGAGATATCGCCCAAGAACAAGCTCGCCACCACCGAAACCGCGCCAAAGGCCACGCTGCAGTAATACACCCACGGGTACGCATTTGCATACGCCCTCTGCCCCGCCGCGACAATCTCGAGCCAGGCCGCCTCGTCCACTCCCGGCAGGTGCCGTATCTCATTGACCAGCGACACGGCCGTCAGCTCGATGGCCTCGCGGATAACCGCCGGGTCTGTGATGCCCGACCGCGCACAGGCCGCGCCGACCAGCGCCCGCAGTTCCGGCACGAGCCTGCCCACGAACACGTTGAAGTAGACTGCGTACCCAATGGCCCCGCCAACGATGCGGACTGCGATGGTCAGCGCCGTGACCGTGGCAATCACGTCACCCGCACAGATGATGGTGGCAACGGTCGACACGGGAATCGTGATGCCGCCGACGCCGACGCCCGCCACGAACAGGATGGGATACACCGCTTGGATGTTGTCGACTGTTGCCAGGGAGAGGCATCCGCAGCCGACCGTCATGAGCACCGAGGCGCTGAAGATGAGCCACTTGATTTGGCCGCGGAACCAGGAAAGGAGGACGAGCGAGAGGATGCAGCCGCTGAAGACCCCGAATGCAAAGGGCATGCCTCGGATTCCGACACCGACGGGGCTGAGAGGTCAGTTACTTGACAAGAGAATAAGTACACGAGGGGGACTCACTTGTGACCATAGACGTTGTAGGCCTCGGGAGGCCAGAGCAGCAACACGGAGAAGAAGTTGGCACCCGAGATGAAGGTAACGATCATGGTAAGCGCAAGGGTGCGGGGCGCCTTGCTGAGACCACGAGGGACCATGGGGTTCTTGGTGCCCCATAGCTCCCATGCCACAAACGATGCGATCAGGAACACTCCAACTATCAGTGGGGCTAGCGTGTCTGCGCTTGTCCATGGATGCTGCGGTATGTCAACATCCTATTCGTGCTGCCAGATGCAAACCTTGGACGCCTCGAAACTCACCTGATACCCTCCCACCAGAAGCCCAGCCTCAAAACCGACAAGCCCCACGATCGACAGCAGGCCACCCATAAAATCAGTCCTCTTCAGCAGCTGAATCTTCTCCTTCCACCCCGCCGCGCGGACGCGCGGCGGAGGGAAGTAGAAGAGGACCGTCGAGAGCAGGCCGAGAAACGCCCAGACCGCAGTCACCACCGCAATGTAGCGCCAGGTGGAATGGAAGGCAATCATCTGGGCGTACATGACGGATGGCAGTAACGGGAGAACGGTCAGGACCATGCCAGCAATGTAGTAACCCCGCTGAGAAAGGGGCACCAGCTCGGCGGTGCCAGCCAGGGCTGTGAGCTCGTTGATACCCGTGCCAATGCCGGTGACGGCCATTCCGGCTAACGTGTGAAGATGAAAGTGTCAGCTCCAACGTTTGTAGGAGAAACCTCAGCGGCCGTGATAGGAAGCACTCACCAATGAACATGTCCATGCCACGGGCGGTGCCGCAGATAATCTGGCCGAGGATAATGATGAGGTTTCCGATGATGGCGACATAGCGGCGACCCATAAGGTCGGAGAGAGCGCCCACAAAGGGAGAAATGGCGGCCGTGGCGAGAAGGTTTGCCGTGACAAACCACACCCAGTAGCTGACGCCGCCGAGGTCTCGATAGATGTAGACGGGGGCGCCGGCTTTGTCGCAGTCAGTGGCTGACGTAGAAAGCGAGGTCGGCGCGGGCAAGAAAGGACGGAGCAGAAAACCTACCAAACAGATACAACGGAGCTTGAGCACTCGTCCACATGAGCGCCAGCGCCGTCAGCGCCATCCATCGGCCGGCGTTGCCCTGCTCAGACCCGTCAGCCCGAGCCGCGAGAGACTTTTGGTTGCCATGGTGCGATCCAGAACTTCAGACATACCGCGTGGCGCTGGCCGCCTTCTCCACCGTCGCCGCCTTGGTGAAAAACCGGGTCGTCATCCATTCTGGTGCTGAGTTCGCAGCCGCCATGGTGAGGCTGTTCAGAGACACCGATCGTCTCCTTCGCGGGAGGACGACAAGCTTGACACGGCGACATTCGAGCTTGCCTTTCTTTTTTGGTCTTCTTCGTCCTTGTCTCGCCCTCTCTATGCACGGCCGTAAGTGTCTGGACTATGTAGAGAGCAGCGAGCGTCGAGGGCATACCTGTAATAAGACGCGGTAACCGGCGGGAGGGGAGGGGCATAAATTGGCCCTGCTGTTGTGCAATCGACCAAGAAAAGCGCCACCTTGTGATTTTGTGTTTCCGTGACCGTGTTCCCGTTCCGAATCGTGGGGCGAGAGCAACACAAACACGGCAAGAGGTATGCCTTCCCCTGCTTGTTGGCGCAAGGTAAACATGGATACTTTCCGTTCCTGCCTGCTTCTTCCCCTTCCTCTCCAGGCTCCCTCTCCCCGTCCGCTGTGTTGGGGCTGCGTTGCTGGGTATGGGCAACCTAACAACGAGCAACTGCCGAACGACGCTCACGTCGACACAGTGAGAGAGAGGCCTTGAGTGCATGTTCTTGGGCATTTTGCCTTGTTCAGCGTCTCGGAGAGGCGCACAAGGACCTACACCACAGACCATAACAGCCATGACTGAGCTCATAGCGATGATTGCCCCAAATCCCCCAATCTCTTGAAAGGACGCGACTCTCCCCGGGGCCGGGGGCCGGGGCCCGGGGCATGGCGGACAGTGCGTCCTGTACGACGGCGCCGGGCCTGCGGGCTGGAGTGGCCTCCGCGCGTGGAAGCCTGGATTTAGCATTGAATTTGCCTGACAGATCGGTTGAAGAAGATGGCATGCGTCTCCGCGCGTTTCCGGGAGCTGCCTGGGCCAGGATACCCGGTTGCCGAAGCGGTCCCGATCAGTACGGCCGTGTTATGGTCCCCCCTTCCATCATCTCCTCGGGCGCTCTTATCAACCACAGTGCGAAAATTGAACAGGGAAAGGCTACCTAATTAGGCGCTTTTGTCCAGAGACTGGCGAGCGAGTCGACAAGTTGATCCCTCAAGCCGTGTGCTCTCATCATCTACATGGCAGATCTGGGTGGGAGGATGGGAGGCTGGAAAGGCCGCATGCTCGATCTTTTCGAAGAGGCAGGGATCCGTAAGAAGCAGCGGCTGCCACAGCTGAGGGTAGTGGTGACACTACAGCGTGAAAAAGCGCCGGTACGTGCGAGAAGATACCCGGCCTTTCGGGCCAACGAACGAAGGAAGTCCCCAGCCCTCGACAGGTGTTGGCGTGTCCCAGGTGCGTTCCGATTGAGATATAACAGGGTTGCCACGCGATGGGCAGGCCGTGTTTGTTGCGGTTCTGCGAAGTAAGTTTCGGGGAGGGGTTGAGGGAAGGGGAGGCAAGATGCGAAGAAGACAACCCCCCCCTGAAGTCGAGCCGGGTCGAGCAACTGGACGAACCAGAGCTGCAGAGGGCCCGAGACAAAGACGGGAAAAGGGTGGTTGCACGCAACCGAACCCTGCTCTCCTTCCATATCTGGCCTCCCCAGACTGCCAACAGCACTGACTCGAGACTGGCAATATCTCCAGTCGAGGCAGAGGCTGTCCCCGCCGCTCACCACAGCCCCTTTTGTGGACGCCCGGAGAGTTTTACGGCAATGCAAGCCGACCTCCCAGGAACGCCTCCCTGGAACGTTAAATTAGGCACGACCTTGTTTGGTGCCGGATCGTGGGAACAAACTCATTCCACCGGCATGCCATGTCGTTGCCAAGGTTAACAGCCCTCCCCAGCCCCGCAGAGGCCACCAAGCCTCATCCAGCACCGCACCCGAGCCCCGGACCGCAAATCTGCGCTGCGTGTGCAGTTGTTCACGGTGCTGGGGACATCCTCGTTCAGCTAGCTTGGCCCGGACATGGGCAAGATTGCGCAGAGAAGATAAATGGAAACGGCAGTTGAAGAAACAGGAGCGACTGGGCAAGACCGTTCCGCAGGGTGGACCGGGGGTTGAAGATCTCGGGTCCGATCTGCATGCGCCAGCCAGACAGCGCGCGTGCATGTGGTGGGGATTCGACGCTTCAAAATTGAAGGTTCCACAAGTGCGACGATGTGTGGGGAGGAAGGCAGGAAGGACAATGAGAGTGAGACAGGAGAAAAAAGTGGAAACGAGTGGAGCTGTTGGCGACTCCGCTGATCGCCGGGCTTGGCACGCTGGCTCCGGGCCCGGTCCCGAGCCAACTCGGCAGCCGCCAACTTTGGGGAGAGAAGGACGGCGGGAATATCTACATAGTAGGTATCAACGCAACGATTGTTCAAGGGGAGCTCAAAGAGCAGTTGGTCGCGCGTGTTCAAAATACACTGTATGACTTCAGTGGTACGGCAGCAGTGAGCGTAAGTGGAGTGGAGCCGAGGCTGAATCCCGATCAAGTCCCGATCGAACCAGCAACTCCCCGCCACGGATCTCCACACAAAACCCGACAGAAATATGATGACAACACCAAGGATTCGCTAGTGATGCAACTACTGATCTAGATCTCAACATCTTGTCTTTTGGGGCGCGAGGGATCAAAAACCAAGGATTTCCGGGATCCAAAAAACAGGCGCCTCCCTGTTCGCCTCTGTTTGTGCTGTCCGTTTTGAACGGCGAAGCCAGCTGGCACCGCTGGGCGCAACCAACAAGTGGCGAGCCAAGAAGAAGTACACAGTACATAGTTCCCAGCCGCGCAGCTCAGCTCGCTCCGGGGTGCTCGGTTCTCTCCGCGCTCACCACGTTCTGGATGCCCACAAACGACAAAAAAGCGGACGAACGTTAGCGCACAGACCCAAGCGAGGGCCTGGCAACGGTTGTTCTTCGCGTGTCAGAGCTTCCCAGACTACTGCATGTCAACCCCGAAGTGGCTTAGGCTGGTTCGAGGCCGGGGAGGTTGGCAAGCATCTACCATGGGAGCATGGTTCCTGCGTGGCGGCTTGTGTTTGTCTGGACTCGCCCCGCATGCTTTGACAGGCCGTGTCATAGCGCCGCCTCGTTGGTACCCAATCAAACGGGACTATTGGCATAAAGTCTGACCAGAAGAATGGGGCAGAGTTCTTCAGGGTCGTCTCCATGAGGATGGGGCGATTTAGGCTAACCGTCTAACCCGTTTTCGTGGGTTCGCTAGCGCAGTCTCAGAGCTCAGGAGGCGACTCTTTCACGGTATATACCACCCAAGACGGATGCCGCGAGCTGCGTCGTCCGTTCTACTGGTCCCAGGATGTTTTCCCACCAGCCATGGCAGACCAGTCCGCATCCTCGGCCTCGGTGCCGGGCTTGCCAGTGACGGACCTCCAATACAACGTCGCCCGCACCTACGTCGGCGTGGTCTCGACTCTCTTCGCCCTCTCGACCCTGATTCTTGCCCTGCGTATCGCTTCGCGGTGGAAAACGAACCGACGCCTCGAGGCCGATGACTACCTCATCGTAGGCGCTGGCGTGAGTGGGAGCCCTCCGCCGTCTCCGAGTCAAGTTCTGTCTTGGAAACCACTGACACCACTGACACACTGTTGCAGCTCCTCGGCCTCGTTGACATGGCCGCCGTGATCAGAACGGTATCGCCTATCGTGGGCTCGCGTCCAGAGTACCTGCCCTTGAGCTTCTTGGCCGAGGCTGGGCCGCTGACTATCGTGGCCGAACTCATGTCGACATGGTCTGTAGCGCTGCTCAAGACGAGCATCGCTATTATGCTGCTGCGGTTCCAGCAGGCCCGCTCCTGGGCCATGTTCCTATACTTCATTATAGGCGTGCAGATAGCGACGGCTGTATTCGTCACCATCATGCAGCTGACCCGCTGCGTGCCTATTCAGGCAACATGGGACGTCACCTTGCCTAAGGACCATTGCTGGAGCCAGGGTGCCTTAAAGGCTGGCCTTACGGTGGCTGCGGTGCTAGTCATCATCACAGACTTCATCTTCGCTCTGATCCCACTGGTCTTTCTACGCCACGTACGCCGCTCGCTCCGCGACCGCGTGATCATCGGATTTTTAATGAGCCTCGGCCTCTTCGCCTCAGCCGCGTCTATCGTCAAGGCGGTTACCGTGCAAGGGTTCAACGACTCTGCCGACTCGGGCACCGGTCTCGCTATCGCTCTCTGGGCAAGCATCGAGGCCCAGGTGGGCATCATCGCTGCCTGTATCCCTTGCTTACGCGCCCCTTTCGTCCGCCTCCTCGGCCGCCTCGGCATCTCGTCGGGGCACTCAGGCGGCGCCACAAGTGGGCACAAGTCGGGCTGGCAGGGACAGAGCCAACCGCTCGGGCACGGCACCTCACGGTCGGTTCGAATCCACAGCACTGCCAAGCACGGCGGCTTCCCGAGCTCACGCGCGGTGGCAAAGGGCACTCTCAACGACAGCGAGGAGGATATCTTGGGGCGAGACGGCGGCGGACAAAGTGTCCGACGCGACCGGATCGAGGTCAAGACCGATATTGATATTGAGCTGGGGTCTATCACGGCGAACAAGTCCATGACCCAAGGGAGTGAGGGTGATTCGGTTGTAATGTAATGCACTATAATGGAAAGGGGATAGAACCGGTAGAAAAGGGCAACAACACATTCAACACCAAGGACTCACTCGACCTCGGAGAGAGAAAGCCGGCGTTATCTCGTCAGCTTGGCAACACCTCTCCAGGAAAGAAATCCTTCCTGCAACGGCGGGATTTCCATTGGCAGACTTTGATATGATGGTACTGTCTTGCTCAGCGCTGCTCATCTCTTCCGAAGGTGTCTCCCGTGGCGGCACGGCTAATCTCAGGGCGCTGCAGGAAGGAGACAGAAAACACGACGGCAGGACCCTTTGAAGCGAGGCGGAGGCGTGCCTCGGATGACCTTTTGTCGGGCTTGTATGACCTGTCCGTAAGGTTTTCGTTCATTCAGCTTCTGGGCTCGCTTGAAGGCTTGTCCTTTAACAGACTTCCTGCAGCCTGAAGCGGGGCAAAGGTATTCTTCAAGTTTGGGGCCTTCAGGGTCTGCAGATGTCTCACCGTGCTTCTGCTCCCCCATATGCCCGTTGAGGGTCTCCTTTCTGGTGAATCGGTCTACGGTGGTCGACAGAGCCCCTAATATCGGGAAGGTAAGGTAGTCCAGTGGAACGATGGTAGGGCGGGTTTAGGCCTAGCTCCTGCGCGAGACGGAGAGGCGGTGATCCAAACTTGGGAGAAATTTTTGCCGTGGTAGGAAGGTACTGTCTAGGAAGGTGGTTTGAATTACTTTGCGAGATTGGTGCATAGTCGTAGAACATGTTCGTCACGGTCCCGACTGTACCTAGTTGTTTTAGCTCTGAAAGAATTTGGCTTCTTGAGGAGAGGGATCCAAACCATGGCCGAGGAGGATTTTGAAATGGGCAGTCAACCGTTCTCAAATCCTGCATGGCGTGCATAAACAATCTGTGAATCCAAACAGAGAAGGAATGCCAACTGTGGACAAATTGATGAGTGTATTAACACGAAGCTCTTCAGAAATATGGGAAGCAATGAGGCAATCAGTCCAAGGATGGCATTCAGAGTCGAAAAGCGGCGAAGGGGGGGTTAGGTGACATGGGCAGTGATTGGGTTTTGAGCCTGAGCTGAGACTTGGGAGGTATTTACAGTAATTACTGTAAGCTCTCACAGCATACCTATGGCAGCGCCCACGAATCAGGGAATTGGCCCTGCCTCGCCCTCAAGATTTTTTTTTTTAAAAACTCCACGCGACCTGGCAGCTCGGTTTCTTCAATATTTCTTCTCGTTTTGACAACTTGTACCACGGGCCGCCAAAGCCAGGCCGCTCGTGGCGCTGGTGGATACATAGGCAGTTGCGGGCTACTCCGAAAAGTAAGTGCATTTGCATTCTTTTTGGCCTTCTACATAGATATTCGTCCTGCCCGGTCTGACTGATCTTTTAGTTTTGTGGATTGTAGTCGATCTCGAGGCACGTCCTCTGGTCTGGCGCCGAGCTTGACTCGGCGCTTCAGACATTCAAAGTCATTCCAATGATCATCGCATAGAGCAAGATGAGCTCGGCCACCCCGACGGTCAACTATGGTATCTCAACCTTTACGAACCATCAGACCTGTTTGGTTGGAATGGAGGACCCGAAGTGCGCGCCGGTTTGAGTGGGAAATACCCCCCAACTCCAGCTCCGGTTGCCGACAGTGGCCTTAGTTCCACGCCAGAACACGACTGTATCTCACCTCAACTACTCATGTTAGCTCCTGTCATCCAGTCATCGCAACCACAGGCATATCGTCCTGATTTTGCGGTAGCACCGTCTTTGGATCCCAGCTCCCCGCTTGAGGCATCACAGGTAGCGCCTCCCAATCCCGCAAACCCACCTGCATGTTCCTTCGACTTCAACTCGCCACCGGAGCTGTCACAATCAACGCCCATCATGCCGGTGTCGCATTCTTCTACAACAGGCTCGCCGTCAGGCATACGGCTGCTGACTTGCCACCACTGTCACATCCGCCGCGTATTTGACGATGCGACAGCCTTAGTGTATGCCTCTCTCGCGTGTCTCTTGTAGTCTGCTGTAGTGCTGACTTCTGCTCCTTCAGGCACCATATTAGAGTCTCTCATTCATCTTCCACCTTTCGTTTCTCCTGCGGGAGGAAGGGCTGCAACGATCACAAGGATGAGAGATCTCTATTGCGGCACTTGCAGGACTCGGAACATCATCTTGGCGCTCGGTATGTGTGCCGATGTGGCCGAGAAAGCCGCAAGGATAAGCATCGGATGCATCTCCGAGGGTGCACTCGCCTAGGCGGTTTACCGTACGTCTGCATGTGCGGGAATGAAGTTGACAGTACAATTTCTGATGGCCTTCGGATACACGAGGCTCATTTCGAGGTGTGCGGAAAGAGAAAAAGAGGGAGGCGCCCAAGAGACCGGGTAGCGAGGACGGCATGACAGAAATGGACAAGGTGTTGAGGGACCCAACCGTGCAACCCACAACGTTGTTTGCGTCCCGCAAAGGATCAGCAACCGGTGGACCTGCATGTTTAGGAGGGTTCCCCCCCCACGCCAGGGAGCCTCTAGGCCGGCTCGTATAGGTAACGGGATATCGTGAGTGGCTCCGAGGGGTCGCTGAGCATCCTCGAGCTATGTAGGATGATTGATCATCCGTCAATCGTTGGCAAGTCCGGACACACGCCGTTCTTCGCAAGGGGCCGCGAAGGCTGACGCAAGACGGCCGCGCAGACACCAGGCCACGAACACAGTGTGAAGTTTGAGGAGGAACCTCGAACGTTTTTTGATATTGTTGAGAAGGAACCTTGAACAAATACTGTTGTGAGGAAGAACCTTGAAGTTTT
>FTIZ01008656.1_pt1 | contig 15195 bp, 12 predicted proteins | sample 1658381 | NCBI WGS metagenome assembly FTIZ01 (sample SAMEA3914822, study PRJEB12502) | metagenome | biome: forest; material: soil | place: USA | collected 2012-03-12 | depth 0.1 m
TGGTCGGGTTTGGTCTGGTCGGGTTTGGTCTGGTCGGGTTTGGTCTGGTCGGGTTTGGTCTGGTCGGGTTTGGTCTGGTCGGGAATGACAGCACTGGTTGGGCTCAATCGGAAAATGCTGGCAGAACGTGGAAACAGGGACGAAGCCAACCTACCGTGCCATACGCACCAGATGGTTCATAATCCGCCGCAAGGCAAAGGAAGTGACGACAACGTCGTTGTATTCTCGGTGGTTGCGAAGTTGCGAGTGGAAGGAAGAATCCCAGCCTGTGGGTTGGCCGCTGCAGATGGCGGGGCGCAGGCAGACCCGGAACACATCCCAATTGCCATGCTCTGCCACAGCCCATTGCCATGCCCTGCCATGGAGAAAGTCTTGCGGATTCTCGGAATGATTGCCATCGGAGTTTAATCTGCTTTTCGTGCGTTGCAACACTTCAGTTGCAGGTCGGGACCGCATGCATCTCCATCTCCGCAGCACACAGGTTTTCTTCCAGCCTTCCAGTGCCACGTCCCACCGAGAATCGGACACTTGCCGCAACACTTGCCCATGGCGCCATCTGACATTGGGGTCAATTTGGTAGAGCAGGCTGCGTCTGCTGTCACAAACACATTTGTAAATTGGGAGACCATGGCACATCATTGAGTGCATTCACGTCGCATGCTCACACAGGGAAGCAGTTCACGGTCACAGTCACAATTGCGGGCACAGGTGAGGGAAACTAATGGTATTCTATCTCCTCAAAAAAAAAAAAAAGAGGCGTGGCCTCCCCCTTAGCCTGTCGGCCCGGGAGGGTCAGGGTCGTCCTCTGCACGTTGCTGTGCGAGAGGCTTGGTGTCCTCCGTGCTCAGGGGCACGGAAGGATCATCACCCACCGCACTCTGAGGCGCGGGGGTGTTGCCGCCCTCTGCATGCGAAGGCACGAGAAGGGTGGTACCCTCCGCATGCGAAGGCACGGGAGGTTTGCTGCCCTCCGCATGCAAAGGCACGGGAGGGTTGCTGCCCTCCGCATGCAAAGGCACGGGAGGGTTCTCTACGGTGGACGGCGGGAGAGGGTCAGCCTCCTCCAGAGCCGACAACATGTCTTCCCAGTTCTCGGGCACGGAATCCGGGAACATGTCCTTCTGCCAGATGAGGGCAGCCCTTCGGTGGTCCAGAGACCGGTAGGCGTCAAACCACGCCTGGGCGCCCAGCATGGCCAGTTCGATCCGCGACCGGTTCGGAGAGCGCGCGTCGCGGAACCAGGACGTCATGGCCTGGGTCACCTCGGCCGGGCTACGGTTGGTGCCAATTCGGCCCGTAACCTCGGCGTTGATGCGAGGTATCTCGTTGTCGAGATCCTTGACCGCTTGCTGCCACCGCTGCCCGTGCTCGATAGTCTCAAACTGACGGGGGGCGGCATTCTGTTGGCGCGGCGGCTGTCGCAATTGCGCAGGCCTCGCGCGGGTCCCAGTAGCCGCAGAGGCCACGGGAGCCGCAGGGGCCGGAGGGGCTCCGGCAGCCGACAATGCGTTCATCACGCGAGGGATGACGCCGTTGGGCCCTGCCTCTCGGCGAATGGCTCCAACACCATTGTGCATGTGCTGGTTGGAGCCAGAATCACGCCAGAGGCGGATGTTGAGCCAGGCCTCGAGGAGGACGTTGCAGACATAGTCAGTCAAGCGCTCCTGCTGCCGGAGGCCGACGACAAGCTTGGTGAACGGCCTGCCGTCGGGGCCAGCCTCGAACCAGATGGTGCACTTCCGGTTGATGGCGTGGGTCAAGGTCTGCTCGCGGACCTTCCCACCGGGGCCGTAGCACCGCTCGAAGCACCACTCTCTGCTCGGCAGAGCGAGCTCGAGAGGGCCGATGCCGGCGTCTGGGAGGGGCTGGGAGCCGAGGGCATGCCTCCAGACACTCAAGCGCGTCTCGACCGGCATCCTGTACGCCGGTGGGCTGTAGCCGCGGAACGCCGCATCAGCACGCGCGGTGGCGCTCTGCTCCTGGAGGCCGCGCACCGTGCTCGCCACACGCTCCTCACGCCGCTCCTGGGCTCTTTGGTTGTTGGCGTTGATGGCCATACCAGGAACCGTGAGGGCGGCTGGAGCCACGCCGGTCACGAGCGGCGCGCGAGGACGCAGGTCGGCAGGCCGCGGTGGGACGGTTGCCCAGGCAGACTGCGCCAAGCCCGAAGGAACGGGTGGCTGTGGTGGCCGTCCCGTTGGGCCCGGCACAGTGAAGGGATTGCGCTCGGGCTCGGGGTCCGGCACATCGTCAGCCCAGCTGAGCGGTTCCGACTTTGGGAACGGCCAGCTGGGGGAGCGGAGCTTGTCTGCGCCACCCGTCTCGGCCTGCGCCAATGACGCAGTGCGGAGCCCTTCTGTCCTGACAGGGCTGGGGCGCAAGAAAGGGCTGTTATGCCCCTTCAAAGCAGCGGACGGCCCAGCAGGAGGAGCCGGGGCCGTGAACAGCGAGCGAGCCGCTTGGTGCTCGACGCCGTGTCCCTTGTTGGGGGCGGGCGGCCCAGCAGGAGGAGAGCCAACTGCTGGGACCACGACCGCTGCAAGAGCTGGACGCCCGGCAGCGGTGTTGTCACGTGCAGGCGGAGCTGCAGAGGTGGCGGCACTGGCAGCGGTCGTTGCCATGCCGAGGCCGGGAGACATGGCACCGGGCTCGCTTGCCTGAGGCTCAGCGGCCGGGGGTGCAGGGAGAAGCCCCAGGTTCATGCTCCCGAGCCGGCGCGCGAGGTCGTCCTGCGCCGGTTTCTGGATGAACCTGGCGTAGTACCGGGCGTACTCTGACGAGCGGGCACTATCCAGGTCCTCGAACGCGGCGAAGAGCTCACGTTCCCACGGGAAATCGTCAGCGATCCCGCGGTCCACGAAAATTTGGCGCCAGACAGCGAGGTAAAAGAACTCGTGTCCGACCTGGTGGGGGGGCACGCCAAACTTGTTGGGTGCCACCTGCGTCTTGAACAGATTCTCGCAGGTTGCCGTGGTGGTGTTGGCGATAACCTCGCCGAACGCTTCCATGGTGAGGCCGAGCCCGCCTTCTGAGCGGGCCGCCGTGAGGCGACGCACCACGTAGGCGCGCCGCTCGCGATGGGGGCGAGAGCCGATAGCGGACAGGTCCACTATCACATGGGTTTCGATGGGAGGCGGAGGGTCCGCCATGGTGGTGCTTCTTGAAGATGTGTGTATTTCAAGAAGGTTGGAGGAGCAAAAGGTCGGAATCGCAAGGTCGGTCGCAAAACGTTAAGTCGATGTGGAAAGTGGGGCAGAAACGCGTTGCGCCGCCGAGTGTTGCCAGGTGACAAGCACTGGCTGCCAAACGGGTGCCAAAGCTTGGAGTGCAGCCTTGCAGCCTTGCAGCTCACACAACCAAAACTCCATGGGAACTTGCATCGCGGTTTCTTTCTCTCTCATACAACACACAACAGCATTGTGATTTTTTATTGCGACACACCAAGTCGCACAAAAATGTCCCGCATCCCATCCAATCTTCCCATCCCATCCAACTCTCTTCCCTCAATTTTCTGCTCGAATACTGACACTTTTCTCTCAGCAGCACAATGACGAACCACCGCCGCCCTTCGGGCCCGCCCCATCGCCGCCCCTCGGGCCCACCCCGCCGCCGCCCCTCGGGCTCGGCCCACCACCGAGACCACCAACCTTCGGGCTCGGCCCACCAACCTTCAGGCTCGGCCCACCAACCCTCGGGCCCAGCCCACCAACCTTCGGGCTCGGCCCACCGCCCTCACAAGAAGCGGAAGATGGGCGAAGCCTTTGGCGACCCCGACCCCGACACTCCCCAGCTGGAGCTCGTGACCCGCCAAGAGGGCCACGAGCCTAGACCCAACCGGCTGACGATCAATCAGTCGGTGCCCCCGCTGCAGATGCTTGGTCCAGCAGTGGTGGGCATGGACTTTCGGTTCGGAGAACCAAGTTTTCTGCAGGCAACGGGTGACGAGATTAACTTCTACGCACCCAACTACGACCGTCCGGAGGTTGCCCATGCGTATTGCATCAAATTTGCTGCAGATGATACGTCCATGGAGGCGATGCTGAGAACCTTCAAGGAGCTCTGCATCCGCCACAAGTCTTCGACAGGCAACATTCTTCTTGAGCTCGAGGAGACTCGATTCACTCGGAGCCATCGAGAAGAAGCCAAGAAGCTTCTTGCCGCAAGGGCAGCCAAGGGGGCTGAGCGAAGCGGCCCTCTTTCCGCCCGCGCCAGCCTCCCCGGCCAACCTTCGCAACAACCCCACGGCAACGAGGCCACGCCCTCGCATGCCGATGGGGTCTCTGGTGGTGCGCCGGCGCAAGACGCGGCGCCCATCGTGTGTGGACAGTGCAACGCACCCGGGCACGTGGCTCAGGCGTGCGTCACTTCCAACAAGAATGGGTTGATGAATGCCTGTCCCGGCTGCAACACCAGAGGCCATACCTTGGATGATTGCGAGTTCCTCGTCAAGCATGATCACGACGACCCGGTGTTCATCCGCAATATGCTGGACGTTGTCGTGACACAACGAGCCAACCGCCCGTCCATCGGCGGCAGGAAGTGGAAATTTCCTGACGTCCTCGACACGGCCGTCAACGCTGGGGTCGTGGACAACGACGCCGTCTTGCAATATCCGTGGACCACTCGGTTTGCCAGGGCGGTCCGGTACGCCGAGCCCAACGACAAGATATTGGGTGGCAAGCTGGCCCCCAAGTCGTTCGACTACAAGGTCCACGGGCGTGACCATCTCCCCGTGGACCCGCTCTATCACGGCAAGACTGTCGGGCAAGTCATCCGGATGGCCTGGGCGGGCGAGCGCGAGCTGGGAACTGCGCCCAATCAACCCAAGGCCAACCCGCTTCGGCGGAGCACTCGGCAAGACGAGCCCATTTCAGGCGAGTCGAATGCATCTGGCCAGGGCTCTCGGCAAGAGAAGCCCACCCAGCCCGTGCTGAGTGCATTTTTGCAGCGGCAAGATGCGCCCAAGCAGGGCCAGTCGAGAGCAGCTGCGCAGGGCTCTGGGCAAGATGCCAATGCGTACGGGCTCAATGCATTTTTGCAGAGGCAAAATGCCTCCAACATTCACACCGGTGGTGCCAAGGCATCAACCGAGGTGGATGCTCTGGATATCGAGTACGATAAGGAGGACGACGTCGATTTCACCATTGGCTGAGCATCACGTCGAGTCTTGGTCATGACGGGGCCATGCCATGTTGCTGTCCCCGTCACGCTGCAGCTGAGGGACACTTCCTCTCAGTGCAGTCTGCCGCCGGCGTTGGCCCTTGTCACGCTGAGCGCCACGGTTCGCGGCCTCGTTGCTGTCTGCCGTTCTCTGCCGCTCCCCGCGGTCCAGCTGTTGGCCTCCGCGGCCAGCTGCTGTTATCTGCCGTTTCGGCTCCAACTGCTGCCCTTCGTGGTCCAGTTGTTGCTCTCCGCGGCCCAGCTGCCGTCGAGCACGCCATCGGGTTTTTCCCGTTTATTTATTTATTGTTGGTTTAGCAGGAATTGAAACACGTCGCCTGCGACCACCCACGCAACTGGCCTCCGTCCCATTCCTGATACTCTTCCGCCTCTCGTGAATGACCTTGTCGCTCCATCGCAAAGGTAATGCCGCCCCCATGGTCGCCTTGTGACCTTCAGCCCACCGGGGCCGGGTCCGGGTTGTAATACATGTTGCCCTTGAAGTGCGGCGGGTGACATCTGCTGCATTCTCTTGCAGTCTGGCTCAGCGCAATGTCCTCCTGTGTGCTGCGCAAACGGGCGTCGACTCACCGGTTTCAAACGCGGCGCTTGACATCGCCAGTTGCATGATTACGTAGCGCTCATGTCCTCCGATCAGCCATGATGTCGTCCAGTGAATGTTGCTGTGCCGAAGGGAACAATTAAGCGGATGTAAAGTTCGAATTATTCTTTCGATGTTCGTCACCACCATCCAGATGTAAGGGCCCCGGTTGTGGGCTTGAAAATCAATTTGCCGATGCGGTCGTGTCAATGGCCAACCTTTTGGGAATGCCGCTCCGTCGGTGTTCCATCCCGCAAGCCCAGGACCGCCTAGGCAGAGTCATCGGAGAGGATGTGCTGCTGGAGGTCTTTGTCCCGCGGCGGTTGATGGTTGCCTCTATCTGGTTGCTGCGAACCTTCGCTCAGATTCTGGACAACAATCGGCGCAAACCCGTGTCTACTTCATCTGTGTTGGGGCAGGTGGGCTGTTCTCTGCCACTTTCATGCAAAAGGACCTTGGAATCTGTTCCGGCAGCAGAGAAATGGTCCGTCGGTTTCAACAAGAGTGAGTAACTGGGAACTCTGGGCCTCTAGAGAGTCTTGATGTCACGTCGTTGCTCGCTGACCCTAGGACTAGACGTATTGCCAAGCAGCACAGAAACGAGTGACACGGTTGCTGCGAATGTCTGGTGGAAAAGAGGAAAATGTTGTGGTGGGCGGTCCGGCTGAAAGACAAAGCAAGGGTTTGCCGTTAAATGCCACACGAGGGGAAAAAAGCCAACCGTGGCTGAAACAGGCAAAGTCGATGACCTGTCACGAGAGCACTGCTACGATTGAGTCTGTGGGATAAAGCGTGTGGTCTCGAGCAAGAGTCATCGCAATGGCTTAGGAACAGATGCGGAAGGGTTTGTTTTGGATTTATCTATCCTACGACGCGGTCGACAGCGTCGAGCCGCTATGGCAACAGGAATTCCGCTGCGCCCGAGCCAACACGTGCTGGTAAGCCAACACGCCGTCGGCCCTGCTTCGAGTGTATTGACCCAGCAGTGCCGAGACAGAGATAAGGACAGGGCCAGCCACTGCCCGAGGTGGTGAACGGGGTCACCGCGCGTGACGACGCGCTGGTAAGACAGCACGCCCTCGGCTGCCGCGTTTGAAGGTCTCAAACTTGAAGTCCAGGACAGGGAAAGACCCGCTGTCTGGAGGAGTGAACAAGGTCACCACCACGTCGAACACGACGGGAAGATGGCGTGTTGGTAAGACAACACGCCACCGGTCGCTGCGTTTGAGCGTACCAAAAGAGCTGTCTGAGACGGGGAGACGAGACAGCGTCTAGCCGCTCTCGGGAGTGCTGAACAGCGTTCTCACCACTCCGCCCTGCCGCCGGAGCATGACTCGAAGGCAGGGATCCCGGCCGTGCCGTTCACAGCGCCCATCGGCAGACACGGCACCCTCGCCAAAGTCGAAAGCCACTTGCACACAGTGCCAAACGCCGGGGGCGCCTGATGCGATAAGGGCATCCCAACCGGTCTTGAACGACGGCCTCAGCGCCATGACGCTGAGCTCGTAAAAGATCATGTTGGCGCTGACGTTGCCGTCCTGTTCTGGCGACATGGCTGTCATGGTGTCGGCGACGGCTGCGACAAGCCTCTGCCATTCGGACTGTTTGGCCGGTGGGGACGCCTCACGGCGCCGCTTGCCTGATGCAAGGGGGGCGTGGCCCGGGACAGAGTCCTGGCCTTGGGCCGCCTCGTCTGCTGCAGAGGCGCCCTCGAGGCACCGCTTGCGCGAAGCGGACGCGTTGCCCGGGACAGACGCCCCCGAGCCAAGTCTGGTCGACTCGATGCGCTCGACTACCGCGATGACGGCCTCGCGCACCTTGTCCAAATCAGCGGGAGAGCTAGTCCTTTGTTCTAGCCGGGCAAGACTGCCCTCAACCTTGCCGAGACGGTCTGTGAGTCCGCTGGCGGCTTTGGCCACAGTCTCTGCGAGAGCCGCGTTCGACTTGACGCTGGCCGCGATATGAGGCTGCATGACCTCGGTCGAGCAGGCCGCCAGCCTCACACAAAGGTCGTCGATCCGCTGCTTGAGCTGGGTATCCGCAGCAAGGACGCGGTCTGCGGCGTCCTGCTGCGTCTGCTCAAACCGCTTCTTGAGGTCCTCGAGCGCGGACACGTCTTTGGTCACGACGTCCCGCGCTGTCTGGATCGATGCCCGTTCGTCGACGATCTCGGACCGTTCGTCTTCGAGCGCTTCCTGAGACTCGACGAGATCCGCTTCGCTGCGCCTCAGGTGAGCCAGGCGCTCAGCCAACTCGGCTTCTCTCTTCTCGAGATCTGCCGCCCTGTCTACCAGAGCTGCCTCTCTCGCGTCGAGCTTGGATGCCCGCTCTGCGCATGTGCGAAACGAGTCTGCCACCTGCTCATCGATGGCGGCCAGACTCGCGGCGAGCTTTGCCTGGTCGGCATCCAGCTTGGTACGCCGGGCATCGACAGCGGTTTCCCGCACGCCAAGCACAGCGAGCTTCTCGCGGGTGCTGGCCTGCAGCTTTTCAGCCTGGGCCGCCAGACTTGTGTACAGCTTTGCCTGCTGGGCGTCCAGTTTAGTACGCCGGGCATCGACAGCCATCTCCCGCGCATCAAGTGCAGCGAGCCTTTTCTGAGTGCTGGCCTGCAGCTGCTCAGCGTCAGCCCGCACCTTTTCGGCGTGGGCTGCCAGACTGGCGTCCAGCTTTGCCTGCTGAGCATCCAGCTTTTTTTGCCGGGCATCCAGCTCGGTGCACCGAGTCTGGACGGCGGTCTCCCGGGCGCCAAGCGCCTCGAGCCTTTGCTGGGTGCTGGCTCGCAGCCCCTCAGCGTCAGCCTGCACCTTTTCGGTGTGGGCTGCTAGACTCGCGTCCAGATCTGCCTGCCGGGCATCTAGCTCGGTACAGCAAGTCTGGACGGCGGTCTCCCGCGCGTCAAGCGACGCGAGCCGTTCCCGAGCGCGAGCTTGTAGCTCCTCGGCGTCGGCCTGCACCTTCTGAGCGTCGGCCACTCGGGCTGCGCACTGCTCGAGGGACTGTTGGTGCCTAATCTCTGCGGCACCAACAGCTTGTTCTCTGACGGTCGTCAGCCGTACAAAGTCGTCGTGGACAATCTGGAGATAGTCCGCGGCGCGAGATAGTTTGGCCGCGGCAATGGCCTCGGCGGAGTCCGGCTGCAGGAGCTCAGCCAGCGCCGTGAGGCGGGCCATGGCGGCCAGGAGGGCTTTCGCCTCTTGGATCATGCTGTCGTCCATGGTGTCCATGGTGAATTTGGGCGTGTTGGAGGATCAATGTCAAACCTCAGGCCGGCGTCAACAGCATCAGAGTTTTCACGGCCAAGGATGGCAGGCGCCGGGCGGACACATGATCTCATACATGTCACGACAGCTCGCAAGGCAGGGGCGGCTTGCTGTCTCAGCAGGAATCAACCCGAATCAATTGCACATCACATCACAACAAAGTCTACGAGCATAAGATCGGCAGCAAAACGAGTTCATTTACTACCTGAGGGCGTGACTGCGTCACGGCGGACGGCCGAGCACAGCTACTGCGCCGGCCGTCCCTCCTGCGTGTTGGGGCTCCGGGGGCGGGGCGGTGCGCTTCCCTCTGGGGGTGGCACGGGCGCGGCCACCGGAGCATTGTCGGGGCGATACAGCAAGCCGCTGGTCGCCTGAGGGCGGCCCTCTCGCGATGCTATAGGCACCACGTTAGGGTCCGGCCCGCCCCGCGTATTGCTGGGGTTGGACCCCCTCCGGAAATTCGACGGACGATTCCGGTGGGACTGACGGTCGCGGTCTGGGCCGCGCCGCTGGTTGTCGTCGAGCCTTGCTCGGCCCGACAACGCTGACCGGGGGAGGCTCTGCTCGCCATCCCGGCTGCTGTCTCGGACTCTCTGGTCTCGAGACATGCTCCTTTGATCAGCGCCAAGCGCCTGCGCGTCGCCCGTGGCCGCTTGCGGCGGTAGCCGGGCTGTTTGGAAGCTAAAGGGATTGCCCACGCCAACTCGCGGCGGTAGCTGAGCTCTCCGAAAGCCAAACGGGCCGCTCGAGCTACCCACGCCAGACGCTTGCGCGGCGACCTCCGGCCATAGCTGGGCTCTTTGCTGGTGTTGGGACCCCCTGTTTAGGATAGGGTTCCTTTGAACAACACCAGAAGCTTGCGCGGCGGCTTGCGGCGATCGCTGGGCCCTTGGAATACCATAGGGATTGACGGTCGGTCTTGGCTGAACGACCGTCCGATTTTCGAAGCCAGGGCTGTCTTCCGACTCGCTTCCGAAATCGGACGAGCGACTGCTTCCTCTGCTGCGATGCACGGGTTCGGGCACGGCGGCCGACCGCCCACGAGTCTCCACGCCGGCCTGGCGACGGTCTGCCTCTCCCATCGCCAACCGGGCACGCTTCCGCGGTGGCTCCGGTGAGGTGACTTGCGTGGGCTCCGCGTGGTGCGTGCTCAGGGGGGCCGCAGAGACCTGGGTGTTCGAGGCCCTGTTCTCGTTCACGCCATCTTGGGCGGAACTCGACAGGCCCGGCGTCGGAAGGACTGGCTCGTGGGGCTCGGGGTGGGTGCTGGGAACCACCGCAGGCGCCCGGGTCTCAGAGGCTTTGTCCTGATTGACACCGTCTTGGGCGGAACCAGATGGCGTCGGAGCGACTGGGCCACGGAGCGCATTGTCGGCGCCCCGAGGCTTGTCCTCCGGCACATCAGCCGTGCCGCCGATGTTGGAGTCGCTGTCGGAACCGACGCTAGAACCAACATCGGAGCTGCGGTGTGAATTCGCTTTGGAATCCACGTTTGAATCCTCATTGGAGCCAACGCCGGAACCAATGCTGGGGTCGACGTTGGAACCATTGGAGCTCCTGTCAGAGCCCATGTCAGAGTCGACATTGGATTCCACAGCGGGGCCAGCATCGGAATCGACGCTGGTATCCACATTGGCGTCCGGATCAACGTCGGAGCCGCTATGCGGATCCAAACTGGAACCCACACTAGAACCGCTGTGCGAATCCACGTTGGATTCAACGTTGGCGCCAACGCCGGAATCAACGCTGGAGCCGCGCGAATCGACGTCAGAGTCGTAGTCCGACTCGGCGTACAAATCACCGTCCGAATCGATATCGGCGTCAGCGCCGGAATCGGAGTCGTCGGTATCACCGGTGGCTAGTCTCTTCTTGCGATCTAGCACCATCTTGAGGGCCAGCCTCTCGCGCTCGCACAGGATGCTGTAGCTGCGCAGCTCTCGCAAATCGCGCTGCTGCGGGTAGTCCTTGGTGGACCTCCGACCCCCGATAGCGCGGTTGTAGAGGTTGACAGGCATCTGTCGGGGGAATCCCATGTGCGACACGCTGTCCAGGGCCTTCCCGACCATCTCGAGGTGCCGGCTGTGGACCTGGAATGGCCCAGACCGCAGTCTCAGGTCTTCTGGCTGCCGCGGGTCCACCGTGTTCTCGATGGCCTCGAACAAGACGTCCCACGGTGAGGTGCGTGGTCCGGTCTCGCGGCCGTACACATCACGCAGCGGCCCCGACATCCGGCGGTGGAGTTCCCGGCGGGCATCGACAGCGCCGTTGGTGGACGCCTGGTGTCCGGGGTCCAGAAGGCGTCTGAGGAACATGTCGGTCCCCGGCACCTCCGCATCCAAGTCGCGGAGGTCGCCAGTGTCGACGATCACGGCATACTGGATGGCCACAGCCAGTGCCGCGACAGAGCAGTTCCACATGGGGTGCACCAGCAGTGCCACCAACGAAGTGCAGAACGACGAGCTCCAGAGGAGGCTCTGGGGACCCCTCGCCAGGTTCCGGTTCTGCGACAAGTCGTACTCGAGGTTGAACCGGCAGCTGATGATGTCCTCGGGCAGGCAACGCATCAACCGCAGACATGCTTTGTACAGCGTCAACAGCTCTTTCTTGCCGTTGACGTCGAGCAGCCTCGGCCTTGACGGAGCTGCCAGCCAGTCTCTGTAGACCGCCGCACCCTGCTCCGCGGTCCAATTGGGGCCGACTGGCAGCCGAGGGAGAATCTCTCTCACCTCGGCCAGCCCGCGGGTGATGCGCGGCCGATTCTGGGTCAGCCAGCGCTGCGTCTGTTTGACCAGCTCCGGCGTCTCCTTCAAAAGGCTGTCCAGGCTAGCGCTGAGCTCGCCCGGCGCGCCCGTAACACGGAGGCTGCCGTCTCTAACGACAAGCGCGTCCGGCTCGGGGCTGGGAGATCGAGACCGCACCAGGCGCCGTCGCTTTCGCGTACGGGGCGCTGGCTCCCGCTCGGCAGAGGCCTCGCGGTGCTCGGTTTGGTCGGTCGCGGAGGCATTGACACCAGCCGCACCGCCTGCCGCAGCTGAGTGTTCACCCGCTGGCAGCAGCATTTCTTCATCGGAAAGCGAGCGCTCCTCAGGGTCGCGCTGCTCATCTTGTTCGGAGGCTGAGGCGTCAGCCCCACCGCCTGCCGCAGCCGAGTATTCACTCGCTGGCGACTGCATGTCTTCGTCCGAGGGCGGGTGCCACTCGTCAGAGTCGTCGATTTGCTCGGTCACGGGGGTGTTGACATGCCCACCCGCGCCGTTTGCCGTTGCTGGGTCCGGTTCTTCATCGGACGAGGGGAACTCGTAGACGCCCCTCCGAGATCGGCGGGGAACTTTGAATTGTTCCATCTGCGAGCGTCAGCGGAGGTTTGCGGCAATTTTCGGAGAGTTTCGTACGTTTTGGTGATGGAAATGGCAATGGTGATGCCAATTGCCAGGTCGAGATGGAAATTGGTGGAGTTTCAAGACGGGATCAATGTTTACTCTTCAGGCGAAATGGCATGGGTGCCTGGTTGCGAAAAAGCAATCTTGCAATCACGCGGGCACATCTGATTGAAGCCACTGAACACTAATCTCTTTCGATACCAACTCAAGGCAACTTGCAGAATTTCGCAGTCACTGACACGAAAAGCAACCTCTGAATAGATGTCGGTTGATGCCACGGCAGACTGGACTGTGTCAAATCTGGTTGACTTCTTCCACGTCTGATCCGCATTTACGTCGCTGTCGCTCTCGGAGTTTCGTCTGTCTGAAGCAAGTTGCATTTCCAGCACGATGCATTCGATCCGATCGACCAGTTGATAACCGCCCTTAGTCTGGCGGGCCGGAGAGGGCCAATACTCTGTCCCGAAGCACCGATCGACTGCTGCGAGACCAAATGCCCTCAGTCTCGCAGACCTCGGAGTGTCCTCCGTCTCGCAGTGCCTATCAACTGCCGCGACACCAAATGCCATCAATCTCACATGCCGTAGAGTGTTTGTCCTCGCATCGTCCTTGCCTTCCAAGAGGTGAGAAAATTTTCATCGTGTGACTCGCCTGCACAGCGCGCTTTCCCAAGATGGCCCATTGGAGAGGTGTTCAGAAGATCCTCGAGATCCGACGCCCTTCTCGGATTCAGACAACAAACGACAAAGACAAAAAAACGATGGACAAACTTCCATCTCCCATCGGGCCAAGCGCCCAGATCCCTCTGCTCGGGGGCTGCCGCCTTCGCTTCGCCAAGGCCCTGGCCGCCAAGGTCTCCCCATGGGCCTTGACCAAACTGTTTCCTCGCCTCGTCCGCGAGCTCAAGCATGTTCCCAAAACGAGGAACATCAAACTCGAGGACACCATGCGCCTGTTCGAGCAGGTGGGTGCCGACGTCTGGGACTTGTTTCACACAATCCCGCGGGACCTCCTCGAGTCCCTGATCCTGGGCACTGTTGCCTTTGACAACTCCCGGGCCCATAACAGGGTCACGGGCTTGATGAAGAATGGGCCAGGGATCTACGTCCTTGGCCTGTCCATCATCGGCCGAGATGGCCAGTTCCTCAACGGAAAGGAGCTCGACCTCCTGATCCTGGGCCTGCAGACCTATATCCATGGGAGCAGTGTTCTGCGGGGCGCAAAGCCCGCCGCCAACCGGTCCGTGACCGAGAAGGCCGCTGTCCAGCTCGTTGCCCGAGTGGACTCCACGTACGGCTCCGGCACACCCGGGTGTCCCCGGTTCATCTGCGACGACGAGAACGAGGCTCTCGCAGGGCACCTCCTCTCGTCGCTCCAGGCGAGGCGCTGGGCTATGTTCGCCGCGGACCCGACGCAGACGATCTGCAGCATTCAGTCGCCGCAGTACGTCGGGTGCAGCAAGGATGTGGGGACACGCATCTCCGCGTATGAGCTTGGCCACGGCAAGTCGGCTCTGGCCGGCGCGAACAAGTTCTTTGCGCTGACAGTCAATCTGTTGCGCTACCAGGGCTTGTTTCCCAAGGTCCACGTGGTCGCAGCCATACGGACCTGGAAAGCTGGACAGCTCTCGGCGGCAGAGATGCTCGTCTCCGCGCTGGCTGGGGCATACGTGACCCAGGACGGTTTCAACCTGCGCGACGCAGGTGGGAACCACGACAGCCAAAGCGATGGCACGTGGGACGACCACGAGCTGTACGTCTTTGGCGCAGTCGATCACTTCGATAAGAACATCGACTGGTCCATGGCGGACTTGGAGAAGCTCCAGTTCGTCGAGGACCGCCTGAAGGCCATGGACGCCGGCGCGCTCCAAAGAGCCCAGGACGGCTGCGATGCCGAGCTGGAGGACACGAGCGCAAAGGTCCTCCAGCTACAGCAGCACGCAGATGACATCATCGGCGTCCAGCTTGAACAGGCCAAGATCATTCAAGCGCTGGACGAAGAGTGCAGGATGTGGGGGGGGGCGCTGAAGGTCGTCGAGGGGCTGCAGCGCCTGGCCCCCGAATAGCGGAGAATGAACATTGAACTTTGACTTCATCCATTGGATGTGATGTGATGTGTGATCTTCCATGCCATTGACGTTGCCGTGGATGATGATAGTGGTGGTTGCGTGTCCATGTCGTTGCCGAGGTCGATGCCGTGGGCGACGTCGGTGCGGAAGACAATGTTCATCCAGGTGACACGGCGAGGAATGATGATTGTCCATTGGTTAGGAATGTGGATGCCATTGACAATGTCGCGAAAGGAGGTGGACACTGCATGGCGTTGAGGATGATAGGGATGGCAGCGAGGACGATGATGCGGTGGATAGCCAATCGAATTGTCAGCGGGTGGTACAGAGTTTGGGGGCCGAACCCACTCTCACACGGCCTTGCAAAACTCAACTAAGTGTGTTCATGCGGTGGGAATGTAGGAGGAGAAGAACGTTGATGCGGTTTGGCGAACGATGCGGTTTCAAAGGAGTCGAGGAAGCGAGAGAGAATAGAACGTTGCGGTCTCAAAAAAGCATGGTAAGGTACCAAGGGTTAGGGTTAGAACCAGGGACCCGAGTTCATGCGGTTTCGGTTACGGTGCGATTTTGCGGTACTAGCGGTCATGCGGTTTGGAGGCATAGTATAGGCTACGGTATAGGTAGCGGTATAGGGCCTGGCTAGTTAAATAGGCCTAAAATCCACTATACTAACGGTATATAGGTTGTACGGCTAGGGCCTGAACTGGCTATAGTATATAGGGT
>FTIZ01021415.1_pt1 | contig 15153 bp, 18 predicted proteins | sample 1658381 | NCBI WGS metagenome assembly FTIZ01 (sample SAMEA3914822, study PRJEB12502) | metagenome | biome: forest; material: soil | place: USA | collected 2012-03-12 | depth 0.1 m
ACCGCCTCGCCGGACCCGTTCCCGTACCTGGCCAAGTTCGTCACCGGCCCGCCAGAGGAGGACAGAGCGAACTGGGTGTTGGATCTGGAGCTGCTCCACCACTTCACCACGTCCACTTATGCCACCTTCTTGATTGACCCCGCGAGGACCGAGGCAAGCCGCCTCTGGCAGCTCGAGGTGCCGCGGCAGGCCTTTGTCCACGTCTTTCTGCTGCACCAGATCCTCGCCATCGCGTCGTACCACCTCGCCTACCTGCACCCGCAAAGCTGCCAGGCCTATTCGCTCCGCGCGTCGCAGCATCAGAACGCGGGGATCCGCCAAACCCGCATCGCCCTCTCCAGCCTTGATTCCTCCAACTGCCACGCCCTGTTCGCCTCGTCGTCGTTGCTCTTCATCGGCTCCCTCGCGGCAGGATCAGCCAACCGCACCGCCAACGGGCCCACGGTTGACGATCTTATGGACGTCTTGATCCTGGTCAAAGGAATCGGCAGCGTCCTGAACTCGTCGCACGCCTTGCTTCGATCAGGCCCCCTTGCCGATCTCTTCGTCCAGCAACAGGGCACAGAACGGGACAGCCCTACCCTGGACCGCGTCGTCCTCGCCATTGGCGACTTCCTCGTCGAGATTGCCGAGACAGAGTCCGACAGCCAGGTGCGCGCCATCATTCACGCCGACGCGTACCGCCTGGTGACGTCCATCCGCGACGCCCGCCTCAAGACAGCAGGGCCCGAGTATCGTGTCGTTGCCTCCTGGCCCATCCTTATGTCGGATGATTTGATTCCCCTGCTGCGCATGCGGAACCAGGCGGCTTTGGCATTGTTGTCGTACTACTGCGTCGTGTTCCACGCCTCGGAACTGCTGGGTTATTGGTTCATGCAAGGCTGGTCGTCGGGCGTGATCCGGGACATCTCAAAGACCATGGAGGGCCCGTGGAAGCGACACTCTGCCTGGGCGCTCGGGTGGATTACTGGCCATGCCGCCATGGGGTGAGCTGCTGCAAGTTTGCGGGGTCTACAGCGCAGAGCATTCCACCTGCAAAGCTTCTGGTGGTGATTTCATCACAAGACAACGAGACCAGCTCTTCTGGGGACCTTAAGCCGCTTATTTAGCACAAATACGGCTCTGCCCGCCCCGAAAGCGCGCCCAAACGACACTGGGATGATAAGCGCCAAAGAAACGTCCTGGGCCGCGGGCCGCGGAGTCAATCCAAATCGGTGCGGTCCCGAAGAGTTCCTGACAGTGTCACCTCCTATCCTCTTTGACGACGCGTGTTTTCAGCGCAGTCAGCGTCCGCGGCACAGCTTTTCCAGCGAGGAGGGGCTGTTGCTCGGTGGATTGGAGGTGTTTGTGATACACTCTACTGTTCTAGATACATACCACACCGGAAACAGACCGGCCATTGGACCGGCAATTGTGCAGGATTGCCAGCCAGTGTGAAGCATCGCTGTCAAAGCTAGGGTCAGTAGGAGCAAGTCCTTTTCCTGGTTAGGGAGGATGTGTCCGAGAGTAGAAGTCGATGTGTCAAGACATTCTAGTAGCCGACTTCATAGGACTACTTAGCCCTGGTATGTCTGCCCGTGGATAGCAGAATCACGAGCTAAGGATGGCAAGCATGTGGAATCCAGAGCCTATCTGGGACCCTCGCCCCGCGGGCGACTGGTGGTTGGGAAGTCCCGGAACCACACCGGCACAACTCCACCCAAACTCACAGAGGGACAAATCGGAAACACGAAGTAACAGGGGAAAAAAACATATATGTACCGGGTTCTATTTACAACGACGCCAGAGGCATCTTTAATATGTGCAGGAGAAAAATGACCAGGTAAAGTACAAGCCACAGCAACACATCCCTAGGTGCCCTCGCTCAGAGCTAGAGCACTGCCCCCACCCACCAAGAGCACAAATTGCACTAGGTGGTAGCCGAGACCGGCGCACCGCAGCCGGTTAAGCAGTTAGAGGCACTGCGAGTACCAGTCGTTCTGGTACTGGCAGGTCCACGGGCTCTGGCACTTGGTCGGGCCCGAGTAGTACAACCCACCGCACTGGCCCCAGCGGGTCTGCTCGGCGCCGCTGCTGGAGGAGGTGGTGCTGGCAACGGTGGAGGTGGTCTTGGTACTGGTGGTGCTGGTGCTGGTGGTGCTGATCTTGGTGCTGGTGCTGGTGCTGGTGCTGGTGCTGGTGGTGCTGGTCTTGGTGACGGTCACCAGGGTGGTGCTGGTGGACGAGACAACACCGGTGGCCTTGGCGGCGAGGACGGACGAGACCGAGGTCCAGGCGGCCTTCTTGTTAAAGTCCTTGTCGTAGAGGAGGGCGTCACCCTGGCCCGAGAAGGTCTCGGGAATCCAGGAGTACTTGTCGGTAAAGGACCAGATGGTTACGCCGATGCAGCCGGCAGTGTCCAGGCAGCCGCCGACGACGTTGGCATAGTCGTTGCCCTGGGTGACGAGGGCCGAGGCCGAGGCGGGCAGGCTAGAGTGGCGGATGTCGAGCTCGGTGAAGGCGACCTCGAGGCCAAGGGCAGTGAAGCGCTTGAGCGCAGTGGAAATGCTGCTGCGGCCAGGGGTGCTGCCGACAATAAGATGGCCCTGGAAGCCGACACCGTCGATGGGGGCGCCAGCAGCCTGAACGATCTTGACCAGCTCGACGGCCTTGTCGGTCTTGGCGCCGTTGTACTCCAGGTTGTAGTCGTTGTAGTACCTGGGCAGTTAGCGGGGCGAGGCCTCGAAATGGCTGATGTGGTGGGAGGCAGTCCTTACAGCTTAACGCTTGAGTCGGCCGCCTTGGCGAGGTTAAACGCCAGAGGCAAGTAGTCGGTTGAAAAGGTCTTCAGGAAGATGTTGTCGCGCCAGGTGCCGTCATCGGCGACGGCCTCGTTGACGACATCCCAGGCGTAGCACTGGCCCTTGTAGTGGCCCATGACGTTGTTCATGTGCGTCTGGATGACCGAGGTGAGAGTGTCCTTGGTCCAGGTTCCGCTCGAGACCTACGGGTCGGTCAGTATGACGCGGGCAGATTGCAGTGAGCGCCCGAAGCAAGGAGGTTACTGACCCACGAGGGAAGCTGGCTGTACCAGACCATGGTGTGGCACCTGAGGCCCTGGCCGTTTGCCTTAGCCGTGTTGGCCGTGATGTCGCCCGAGGTGTAGGTAAAGGTGCCACGAGTAGCCTCAGTGGCGTCCCACTTCTGGCCATTCTCAGGGACGAGCTGGCCGAACTCGCTCTTGTCGCCCAGGATGGAAGCGTAGGTGCTGTCGCTGTTGATGGCACTCTCGCGGAGGGCAGTACCGAAGTACTTGAGACCGGCGCGGACGGCGAGGTCGTTAAGGCCCGCCGAGACGGCAGCCGGCGCCAGCAGCGCAGTCAGAACAGACTTGGTATGCATGGTGGTTGCCGGGACGCTTCTTTCCTAGAGACCGACTTGAGTGAGATGGAGGGTGGTGGCCAGGAACTGGACGTTTGGCGGCAGGCGGGAGGAACCCTTTATGTTCCGAACGCCTCCCTCTCGCCGCCCCTGACGCCCCTCCCAGGGACATCTCTCGGCAAGGGGATCACCGGCGCGTCGTCCCCACGGGGTAACATCGTGCTTGTCACCTTCGCGATCTGTAAGATCCAATGAGGTGATCCGCCCGGCCAACATTCTTCTAGCTCCGGCGCTAGAAGCCAAGAAAGCTTCGAGGAGGTCGGGTTTAGCACCGATCCGGAATGGCCTCACCGCGGTCCCACCGTTGCCGAGCCTGGCCGCGAGGAGGGTTCCGTCGATGCTCCCCCTAACGGCGCCTCGACCCGGTTTTGCTCGGAGGAGGCTCCGTGGCTACGCCAATCGGGATGCCAAGATCACGCCAGAGCCTCACTAACCTGGAAGCCGGGGGCATGGCGGACCCCACCCATGCGGTTGCTCGCAACTGGCGAGCCCCTTGATTCCGCTGGAGCAAGGGCTTGTTGGGGGTCATGGGGGGTCCACGCCTTGGTACTCTCCACGTGACATTTAGCCTGAACCTTGCGGGCTGCGACTGTGATCCTCTTGGCATCGGAGAAAAGACGAGTGTTCCCGTCGACGAAAACAGACGAGATGGGGGGTGACGCGGCGCGCTTCCGGGAACATGAAACCGCCCGCCCTACCCTTGTTGTTTGTTTGCTAGAGGGGGTTTCCGAGGACCTTTGGGCCTTTGGGCCTGCCGGTCTTGCAGGAGGTCCCGAGATTCCTCGCGCCGCGCGGGAGATGTGACGGGACGGGTGCTGCCAGGTGCCTCCCTCCACCCCACACGCAAACATCCGTCTCATTTCGCGCCAGGATGCATGCGATGGATGAGCTCTCGGGCTTGCCGGAAGGCCAAAGACAAATTGCCGCCGAATTCGATGGTAGAAGGGGAAGGAAGGGGGCTAAGCAGCGAGGAAGGCCTGTGCGACAAACAAGCAAATGCATACTTTGAGGTTTGCATAATTGTCCAATTTCCAATCAGGCACCACGACGAACGGCCGCCCGCTCTCAGCAACTCCCGTCAACCTAACCGAGCGATCTCTACATTTACGGCTTCAAACCCGGAGCTTTGTGCCCTTGTGCGAGCACGCATGCCCACGGCTCGCCTCCTCGGCCACCGCCGCCCATCTCTTGAAGCTCTGCACAACCCCTCGGCGGTTTGTCGGGTTTGGGCTCGTTTTCAGACGAGGCGGTACTCCATCAAGCGAGTTGGCTAACCGGGCGACCGCTCGGGCCGCAGCTCTGGTGTTGACCGTCAAAGCTTCCCAGTGGATGTTGCCGAGGTCGTCGCACGCTTGGTGGTAGCAAGGGTCGAACGGATCCCCGGCGCCCGTGTGGAGCGCCGCGCTTGGGACGCCGAGTTCGATGAAGCCGACAAAGTCGGAGCCGGTGCCGAATCCCCTGGCGAGGTGGTATTGTCAGCGCTATTACCAGTCCCTGACTAAAGCTTATGAGATTGCGCGCTCACCCGTAGCTCACGTTCTTGCCCTGGGTGACAAGATACTCCTCCAGCAGCTGCGGCCCGATCCCGCTGTTGTTGTTGCTTGCGATTTCAAAGTCGGGCTGTGGCGAGCCGATCATGTCGTAGTTGAAGTAATACTTAATCTTGTCGGCCTCGCCTTCTGACAAGTGCGACGTGTAGTACAGCGAGCCGATCAATCCGCTCTCCTCGGCACCCCACCAGCCAAATCGGATTTTGTTTGGAAAGCTGCCATACTGACTGACGGCAGCCATGATTTCCAACAGGGCAGCTGTGCCACTGCCGTCGTCGTTGATGCCCGGGCCTTGTTGCACGCTGTCCAGGTGTGCGCCGAGCATGACGACCTTGTTGGGATCGCCCTGCTTCGTCTCGGCGATGATATTCCACGTCTCGCGCGTCTCAGAGATGGCTTCAACGAGCAGCGTTGCCGTCACATCTTTTCCAGCTGCCAGGCGAGCCTTCCAACCCATGCCGACCTCTAACGGAATGATCCCCACCGGGACAAGTTGCCCAATGTTCTCTGCGCCCAGCGTTGGAACAGCAATGCTTGTTCCCGGCTCCTGGTTGTACAGGATGACTCCTGATAAGCAAAACAGATCGTCAGCATCCGCCCCCGAACATTTGCCGCCGCCCTTGATGCTTCACTTACCCAGCGCCCCATGAGCCCTTGCCAACTTCAGCTTATCAGCCACAGCACAAATACCTCTCTTGACCAGTGCCAACTTCCCCGCCGCGTCAACCCCCTCCCACTGCTCGTCAAAGCACCCCGATCCTCTCTGATCATCTACTGGCGTATCAACCAGTCGTGCAGTAACCCCGCCAGACATCGACGTGGCGGGGTTGTACATGGGGCTCACGACAAAAACATCCTCGGCCTCCGGGCCTGTGACCTTGATTTTCAACGTCTTGTCATACGTGTGGTTGAACGGCTGGACGAAGGTGTCGATTTCGTTGTGAAACTGAGTTCGGGCGCGTTCGAGAATAAAGTCGAGCGAGGCCTTGAAGCCGGACTCGCCGAAGGCGCGGTTGCCGTTGTTGGCCAGGGCAATCTGGTTAAGGTTCCAGAGAACGTTTTGGAGCCTGCGGAAGTAGTTAGAGTGTGATTCGGTTGTGAGAGGCTAGGATTGGCTCGTTACCCTTCAGTTTTAATGTCTGCTTCAAGTTTGTCGGGGGTCAGGAGGCCGTTGGTTGCGAGGGCGGTGGTGGACCAGAAGAGGAGCGAAGCGGCAGCTGTGCGGGGTGGCTTCATCTTGCCGTAGTGTAGTCCTTGCGAATAGTAAGATCTGTTTTGTTACCTTACTTGATATTTGTTACGACGAGCTGTGTAAAAGATGCCAGTCGCGATTTCTCTTTAGCTTGTCCCCTAAAACACGGGGCCGGGCCCAGTTTGACCAAGGGAGACTCGGGATGATGCTGGCTCACGGTGTGATTTCGTCAGACGCCGTGATCTTATCCGGTTGTTGCTTGACTTGGGCTCGCATGCCGAGACAAGCCGCCATTGGAACCGGCATTTGAAATAGATTGCCTAGCGGTTGCGTCCCAGATCCGCATTTGGCAGGTGAGCGGCACCGAGAGACTCAATAATGGTATCACCGCAAAGGATACCCGAGTTATTTTGCCCCGCAAGCTGAGTCATTTTGTGTTCTGAAAGTCATTTTTTGTTTGCGTAGACCGCACACATAGGCGGTCGCAAGGCTATTTATTCAAGTCTTCGAGGATCTAATGATGTTCATCGCGCTGGGGGTTGAAAAGGGTGACATACAGTGCAAGCAATGCTTTTTTGCCTCCATAAATGGGGAGAAGAGGGAGAAGAGGAGAGAATAGGGAAGAAGACAACATCATTCTCCTGCAACATGGCGATGCTCCTGTAAACAGCCGAGAAGGGGGCATCAAGCACGGAGCGATCCTACATATTTATTGTTCCCTCAATCCCGTTCATCCCTTCGAAACTGATGACCACACTATCCAATCTTGCCCTTCTTGGACGGGTTTCGCTTTACGGAGTTCGATCTACTGCCCCTATGTCCTCTGGTTCTCAAAAGCAAAGCCAATGAAGAAGTATTGGCTACATTCCATGAGATTGAGGTAGACTTCAAGACGATAGAAGCAGGGTTAGGTAATGGGCAGGGAAGAAGATAGGTGTTGTGATGAAGGAGACTCGAGAAAGCCATTATTGACAACAAACATCTCCATGAATGCGGTTTAGATTCAAAAGTAAATAAACTTATTACGCGTCTAGAGCACTGATATAACGTGGGCCATCTCGCAACTCGAGGAGCAACTCGGCAGAGCGAGTTTCAAGGTCAAATTTTTGCTGCCACACAACCTCGGGTCCTTTTAAAATTAATGCTATTAATATTGCTATTAATATTGATTTCATCTTTTATCTAGCTGTCCTGCGCCTCGATATCGGGTATCAGCTTTTCGAGAATGTCGCCCAGCATGTGGACGTTTTCGGCGTCACGCGGCACGATGTGACCAAGCCCATGATCAAACATGGTTGCCTTGGAAGGCTCGCACACGTTGTACAAGGCGACAGCACCACCGAGAAAAGCGTCGTCACAGCCAAAGATGTGGAAGGTCGGGATGTCGATGACGACGCCGGCCTCGTCTGCGAGCTGGGCGACGACACGGTTACCACCTTCCAACTTGAGAGGCGGTGAGCCGGAGATGAAAACCGCAAACTACCACACATTTCAGCCAAACAGAGTCTCAAGTCCAGAGTTATCCGTTGCTGACCTTGATTCGTGGCTTACGCCCAGTTTGTTGTGCCCGCATGGCCTCTTCCACAACCAGGCTTGCGCCAACCATGGCGCCTTCGGAGTAGCCGATTATGGCGTCTACCTGGGGGTTCTCGTCGACCATTTTTAGAACGCTGTTGAGAGCGTCGTGCCAAACTTTCTGGTGCCAGTCCTCGCCCTCGCCGCAGTCTTGAAACATGCGCATCGCATCTTCGGCGTTCATGCTATATGGCATGTGGCGTAGACGGCGGAGATTCTCAAAATTGTCGCCATGGCGAGTGTCGAGAAAGCGATATAACGGTCGGGCACCGAAGTAGTCTTCCCATCCAGCGGGTGGTTCGACTTCGTGGACCCCCTGACCATATGTAAACGTGGCCAACCCCCGTGCCTCTAGCTCGTCGGCTAGCGGCCCCAACTGGACTTGAAAGTTCTGGGGTCCCAAGATCAGTTCGACGGCACCTAACCATGAGCATGGCCGTAGCCAACTTACCTTTGCGCTTCCATACGCCCCAGGGAGGCAGAGGAACTTCATTGTTAAACGCCGAGAGAAGCCCCGATGGCCTGAAATGAGGAAAGCGAATATATCGAGGTAAGATGAGACCGGCAGGAGGAGGATGTTGGTAGTATCAGTCGCTTGCGCCGACGGCCCAACAGCGCACCGTGCTCGGAATTCCGTAGTAATAAAAACTCCTCTATGTCGCAATTCGGTTATATCGGATCAAGCTCTTTCACTCCGCAGCGCGTCGAATGTACTAATGCCCAGCAGCAACGGCGAACACAGGGCGGCCTGCGAAGGAGAACCCCTATTTTGTCTTGACAGGTTGCATGCGTTACCTAGCGCTCTCGCAGCTATGAGGTGTGTCATCTCAAGCTCGTTTTGAACCGGCGAAGACGTTATGACCGACCTGGAGTCATAGGTCATTTGAGATGCCTCATCATCGTTGGAGCACTGTCACGCTTCCGTCTCGAGTACTGGTATTGGCAAAATTTGTCAATTGTCGGAAATGGCATGACCTTGTGCAAAAGACGCCCGAATAACGGAACACGGGATCTTAAATGCTTTTGGTCGGATCTGGCTTGTCTGCCAACCCTGCAGAGCTCGGCATCAACGGTCGAGTTGCAACATTTCGAAGTTTGGTCGTTTGGAATCTCAACAACAGCCTACCAGAACTGCAATTTTTCATGCATCGAAGGCTCTAATATCGGATTCTTGAAGCTCATGTGTCTCCACGCAGCATGCAGTACACGCCCGATGCCGCGCAACTCGGAAGCTCGGGGTTGATTACTCCCCGGTACTGCAAGGAGACCCATAATACTGCAGAATGGGCAGTGCATCGCTCCCTACCAATAAAAAGTGGGAAGGAGAGACCGCCGGGCACTCCGCTCTGATTTCATTGATATGTGTTGAACACTGTGAAGCGAGGAGACGTCTGTGACCACGAACAAATTCGCTGGCTCATCACGGCGGCTTGTTATCATGGGGCCGATATACACACTGTACCAAGAACCTTCGCCAACCTCGACGGTTTTCTGTATTCATGTATCCCTGACGACAGCAGTATTGTTGCTGGCATTCGCTCCAGACGCTCGCTACATTTCTTTTCTTCTGCTGTTGTTCTTACCCCCTCGTTTTTCACAGTTTGGGCTTGTTGAACCCCGCCATTGGGTTGATTACTGCCATGGCGGACCAACACCCCATGCCCATCGCCATCGTGGGCATGGCGTGTCGCTTGCCGGGGGACGTATCAACCCCTGGAGAGTTCTACCGCATGTTGTGCCGTAAACGGAGTGGCTGGTCGCAAATCCCGCCGGACCGCTTCAATGCTGAGGCGTACCATCACCCAAATCCGAGCAAGAAGGGCTGCCTCAACTCGGGCGGCGGTTACTTTATCAAGGATGATATCTCCATGTTCGACGCCGCGTTTTTCGACATCACGAAGAAGGAAGCCGAGTCAATGGGTAAGTGAAACTGGCCCGGTACCTCGACAACCACGTTTGACTGATTTACAGGTAGACCCTGCGCAAAGGCTCTTGCTAGAGTGCGCTTACGAAGCCCTTGAGAATGCCGGAGTTCCTAAAGAGTCGGTTTCAGGGAAAAAAGTGGGCGTTTTTGTGGGGGGGAACTACGGCGAGCATCGGGTTGGGAATTTGCGAGACCTTGACAACATCCCTAGCTTTGATGCCACTGGCAACCAAGGGGCCTTCTTGGCCGGCCGGTTATCATACTACTTCAACTTGCGAGGTCCAACATTCACCGTCGATACTGCCTGCTCGTCCAGCATGCACGCTCTCCACCTTGCGGTGCAGAGTATTCGTGCTGGCGAGTCGGAACAGGCCATCGTGGGCGCCTCACATTTGATCACGCAACCCGACGTCTGGGTGTCCATGGGCAAGCTTCAGCTGTTCTCCGATGCCGGGAAGACCTACGCGTTCGACCATCGTGCCAAGTCAGGGTACGCCAGGGGGGAGGGTGCGGGATGCTTGATCCTGAAGCCCTTGGCCCAGGCTCAGGCCGACAATGACCACATCTTCTCCGTCATCACGCACTCGGGGGTCAGCCACAACGGACGTACCGTCGGCATTGTGGCACCGAGCCCGGACGAGCAGGAAAGCCTACTCAAGAAGGTCTTCGCGGAAGCCAACATCAACCCTTGTGACGTCGGCTTCTTCGAGGCCCACGGCACCGGCACCAAGAAGGGCGATCCCATCGAGGCGCACGCCATCCACAAAGCCGTGAGCTCCCACTTCACGCCGGAGGACCCGTTGCAGATCGGGTCCGCCAAGCCCAATATCGGCCACCTCGAATGCGCCAGCGGCGTCGTGTCGGTAATCAAGGGAGTGCTGATGCTGTACTACGGCTTCATCTTGCCCAACGCCGAATTCGAGCGAGTGAACGAGGACATCCCGATGACGAAGTGGAACATGCGCGTGGCTACCGGGCAAAAGCCGTGGCCAGCCAAACGTAAGTACGTCTGTGTCAACAACTTCGGCTTCAGCGGGTCCAACTCGACCTGCGTCCTGAGCGCCGCCCCCCAGATCCGAGGCCTCGAAGTCGCCGACAGCGTCTCCTACAGCCCCCTTAGGCTCTTTGTGGTTTCGGCCAACGACGAGACAGCGCTGCGCAACTCGGTAAAAAAGTTGGGTATCTGGATCGAGCAGCACGCCGAGCTGTACCAGACCACCATGCCGCGGAACCTAGCATACACCCTCTGCCAGCGCCGATCTCACCTTCCGTGGCGCGTCGCGGTGGTCGCGGGTATGTGCAGTGACGTTGCCAGCGCACTGAACAGCCACGACGCCATCTCGGCACGCGCCTCTAGCGAGCCTCCTCGACTGGCCTTTGTGTACACCGGGCAGGGAGCCCAGTGGTTTGCCATGGGCCGCGAGCTTCTACGCACGCACCCGGTATTTTTGGAAGCCATCATCCGCGCCGACAAGGCGCTGCGGCTCATTGGCGCGGACTTCTCCGTCCTTGAGGAGCTCCAGCGGGACAAGACATCCTCGCGAGTCGGCCTAGCCCACATCAGCCAGCCCATTTGCACCGCCATCCAGCTGGCCTTGACAGACCTTTTCGCCTCGTTCGGGGTTAGGCCTGCTGCCGTCACGGGGCATTCTAGTGGCGAGATCGGGGCTGCGTATGCAGCAGGCGCTCTGCCCTTCCAGTCCGCGATGGCCGCCGCTTATTATAGGGGACAAGCTATAGTCGAGCTCAAACAAACCCAACCCCACCTCAAGGGTTCCATGATGGCGGTGGGTGCGGGTGCAGAGGAAGTGACCCCGGTTTTGGATGAGCTCTTTGGCCAGGACGGCCCTCGGGCTGTGGTGGCGTGCGAAAACTCGCCAACCTCCACCACTCTGTCCGGAGACGAGGAAGCTATTGATCGTCTCTGCACCGTCTTCCAGAACAAGGGTGTTTTCAACCGGAAGCTTTTCGTTGACGTTGCCTACCACTCTTCGCACATGAAGCTCATCGCGGAGTTGTACCTCGCTAGGATCGCCCACATCCAGGCCCCGGACGGCATGGCGCTCTCCAAGGTTGAATTCTTCTCGTCGCTGCGCGGACGGAAAATCGACCTGGCCGAGCTCGGGCCCCAGTACTGGGTCGACAACCTCACGCAGGCCGTCCGATTCTCAACCTCGCTACAGCAGCTCTGCACTCAGCATTGTCCCGATGTTCTCGTCGAGGTCGGACCCCATGCCGCCCTCAAGGGACCCATCCTGCAGACTTTCACGCGACTCGACCCCGCTGCCAACAAGATCGCGTACCTCCCAACCTTGGTCCGGGGCGAGGATGCCACACGCACATGCCTCGAAACAGCCGGCCGGCTCTTTGTTCAGGGGTATCCCCTGGACTTCTTCGAGGCGAATCACCACCGCGAGGAGGACGAAAAGCCCGAGTTGGTGCCCTCGCTGTACACATACCCCTGGTCGCGGCAGAAGTACTGGTACGAGTCGCGACTCACTCGCCAGCATCGCCTCAAGCCTTTTGGGCGCAACGACCTGCTAGGGACCCTAGCAGACTGGTCGAGCGATGTGGAACCGACATGGCGCAACATTATTCGCACCGAAGACTTGCCGTGGCTGAAGGAGTTCCAAGTCCAATCCCGCATGGTGTTTCCCGTGGCCGCGTACGTCTCTATGGTTTTCGAAGCGGCGACTCAAAATTCGTTAGTGGGTTGGGTAGTCGACGAGCAGGTTGAGCTCAAAGACCTCCAGGTTTCTGAGCATCTCTTCCTAGCCGAGGGCCAGGAGTTCGAGATCATCTTGAGCTTCCGGCCCTTGAACATGGCAAACGGCCGATGCTACGAATTTCGGATCAGCTCTTATGAATTGAGCCGGGGGTGGATGGAGCACTGCACTGGCAAAGTGGGTGCTCGACCGGACCCCCTTTCAGCTCGCGCAGTGTCGCCCGACACGGCCGTTGTCGGAGCCGAGGTCGGGGCATCGGATGATTCGGCCAACAGCGACACGCCGTCCGAGACCTTTTCATCCCCCGAGGCCGACTCCGACACAACCGGTTTTAGCTCAGATGAGATCGGAGACGCAGCAGCCTCGAGCAAGCGGCCGGCTGGCGAGTTACTCGAGCCGGAGTTCCGATGCCTAGCGGGTTGCAGGGAAGCCGCCTATGGATGTCTTGAGGCACAAGGCATGTCGTATCCGGCATCGTTCCAGTCTCTTCTCGAAGTTAATGTGAAAGGGACCCGCGTGGGAGCTCAATGTGTCGTCCAAGACACAGCGGCCCACATGCCCCTGGGGCATGAAACCTCCTACGCGCTGCACCCCTCCGTTATCGACGCACTGCTCCAGGTTCCCCTCATCGTCCTTGGGACACAGGCCGACAAAGGGAACCAGATAGCTTATCTCCCATGCTCCGTCCGCCACATAATCCTGCAGTCCCAGTGGAATGGGAAAGCGGGGCAGACCTTTGCCATCAACGCCACCCAAGGGACGGAAACCAGTGGTTTCATGGTGGAGCTAACCGCTGGTTCGAACCTTGCCCCATGCGTCATGTGCATGTCCGGCCTCGATTTCAAGGCCTTGGAGCTAGACCCCCTTGCGGCTCCGGCGCCACGCGAGTTGTGTTTCAAGGTCACCTGGGAACCGCTCGAGGAACCTGAATCAGGTCCGACACAAGTGAAGGGGCCGGAAATAGCCGGGGCAAGCGTCGTGGTCGTCAGCGAAGAGGAACCCGGCGTTGAACACGCACTCCTCGGGGAATTGTGCCGCGAGATCAAGACACATGTCGGGGTCTCGCCGCGCGTTTGCAAGCTCGATGCCATCGACGACTGGGACAGCTTCTTCATCGTCTTATTGGAGGAAGACAAACCGGTCCTGCGCTACATCTCTGCAAAGGGGCTCGAGCAGGTCAAGAAACTGCTTATAGAGGCGCGCGGCGTGTTGTGGGTGACCAAGGGGGCCATTCTCCCGCCAGACGAACCGGACAAGAACATGGCCCTCGGCTTGATCCGCACAGCGCGGTCGGAGCGGGGCGCCGTTGCCGCCACTCTGGACTTGAGTTCGCGTTCGGCGCTCGCAGACTCGAAACAGGCGGCGTTGATCCGGAAGGCCTTCGCCATGTCGGTGTTTGGGGATGACAACGAGTCAGAGATGGAGCTCGCCGAGGCCAGTGGGAAGCTTGTGGTGCCAAGGATCGTCCCCGACGAGGTTGTCAACATGGACGTCCATCGATCCCTCGGCCTATCTGCTCCCTACCCACAGGACTTTCACCAGTCCGGACGACGCCTCCAACTCGCATCTCGCGCCCATGAGTGCCTTCCTGGGCAAGTGTATTTTAAAGATGTGCCCAATGCGCCGTTGGCCGTTGGCGAGGTGGAAATTGTCGTTGCCGCGAGTGCTTTATCGCTGAATGACAGTACAACGGGTACGGGCACGTCTGGCGCGCCCATCGCCCGCAGCTGCAGCGGGACGGTCGCGCAGGTTGGCCGCGACGTCAGCGCCATCAGCGTCGGGGACAAGGTCTGCGCGTTGGCCGAAGGGCCTCTCGGCACACACATTCGGGCAAGCGCAAGTAGCACTGCCATCATCAGTGACTTGATCGACATGGAGGCTGCTGCCTGCATAGCTGGGCCCTACTTGGCCGCCTATTTCGCGCTCGTCACCACTGCCAAGGTCCAAGCCGGCGAGCGTGTGCTTGTCCAGCTCTCGAGCCCCGCCGGTGTTGCGGCTGTCGAGATCGTGCGGCACCTCGGAGCTACATGTTACGCGCTGGTGGAGAACCCAGGCCAGAAAGCGGCTGCAATCAAGGCAGGGATACCGTCCGACCAGACGCTCGATGCGCAGAGCATATCCCTCCGCCAACAGATCGAGGACGCCACTGGGGGTGAGGGGATGGAGGTTGTCCTGACACTGTCAGGCAACTTGAGCCAGGCAGGCCAGTCGTGGGAGTGGCTCTCTAGCTTTGGGCGTTTCGTCGAGATCATAACTCCAGGACCTTGCCAGAGACCCGTGGCGCAGCTGGGCGCCAATGGAACTTTCTCATCCATCAACATGGTCCAACTCGCGGCTGACCGCCCGCTAGCCACGCAGAAGGCGCTCGAGGCCCTCGTGGAAAAGATCGAGGCTGGCCTCATCACACCGCGCAAGCCCACAACTGTCGTCTCCATGGCGGATTTGTCCTCGGGGATTCGGGCGGCACATGGCGGTGGCGTGGAGTCAGTGGTGGCGGCCGCCGGCGAGAAGGATCAAGTACAAGTAAGTGGCTTTAGCCGAATCTGACGCGAGCGAGTTCTGGTACGTGTGCTGACAACCAGACCAGGCCCTACACAAAGTGTCGAAATCGATTTTCCGGTCTGATGGGACTCACGTCATCGTGGGCGGGACGGGTGGCCTTGGGCGGTCCATTGCCAAATACATGGTCGAGAACGGAGCGCGCACTGTTTTGTTGGTGTCGAGGAGCGGAGAAGGCAACGAAAAGGTCAACCAGCTTCAGCTGGA
>FTIZ01001228.1_pt2 | contig 15140 bp, 9 predicted proteins | sample 1658381 | NCBI WGS metagenome assembly FTIZ01 (sample SAMEA3914822, study PRJEB12502) | metagenome | biome: forest; material: soil | place: USA | collected 2012-03-12 | depth 0.1 m
CCGAAGTGCAGCAGGTTGGTGATCATGTTGAAGAGCGTGGTCTCCTGGCCGCCGTGCTGGGTGGCGGTGGAGGTGAAGGCGCCGCCGACCTTGCCGTTCAGCGCGCCGCGCGCCCACAGGCCGCCGGCCTGATCGAGGAAGGAGGCCATCTGCGAGTTGATGCGGCCGAAACGGGTGCCGGCGCCGACGATGACGGCGTCGTAATTGGCCAGGTCTTCGATGGTGGCGACGGGCGCTTCCTGGTCCAGCTTGAAATAGGACGCCTTGGCCACGGCTTCCGGCACGGTTTCCGGAACGCGCTTGATGTCAACCTCCGCGCCGGCGCTGCGCGCGCCTTCGGCGACCGCCTTGGCCATGGTTTCGATGTGGCCATAGGCCGAATGATAAAGCACGAGCACCTTGGTCATGGGAATCTCCGTGAATGGACAGGCGGCGAACTTAAATCATAACCGCCACGGTTACGGAAGAAGTGTTCAGGCAAATTTTCGTGAAAAACCCCGCGGCCAGGGGCCGCGGGGCGTGTCGTGGCCGCCAGGGGGCAACGACCACAATTCCGGAAAACGGGATGGATCAGTCGTAATCGACGTGCGCCGCCGTGGTCGTCGGCGACTGGGCATAGCCCTGGGGATAGACGGCGGAATCAACGACGTACAAGCCGCTGAGGAAGGTCATGAAGGCGGCGACGAACCCCAAAGCCACAAAGAGATTGGTGCGCGCCTGGCGGCCTTCCTCGTCCTCGGCCGTCAGCGACCAGCGGGCAAAATCGGGACGCAGGCGGGGACGGGAACGCAGAACGAGTTCGCCGAACGAGGCGGTTTGCGGTTCGAACAGGGCGGCGGCGGCCATGGCGGTCATCCTTACGGAAACGGGGTTTGCGGTTTCCTCTTGAGATTTACCCTAGTTGACGGCGGGTAAGAGGTAAGTGACAAACCGAACGGCGTTCCGTAAGGAATTTATAAGGAAGATAAACGGTCCCGGCTGCGCAGGGCCTTGATTTTACTCGGTTACCGTGTGGACATTTGTGTTGATGTCGACGCGAGTGCGGGTGGTCATGGGAGGTCCTTTGAGATCCACCGTGATGACCTGGCCGTTTTCCGAGACGATACGCGCGACATTATGGTCGTTCAGCGTCGTCAGTCTGACGTGAACCTTGCAAGGCTTGACCGGCTGTACCTTGACGACCTTGGCGATCTTCACCGGAGCCATCTTCAGCTTCATCGGCGCCATCTCGACCGCGGCGACTGGCATGACCGGAGCAACGGGGGCAACGGGCGCGACCGGTGCAACCGGGGCCAGTCCGGCCATGGGCGTGGGGTGCGGTGCCGGGTGGGGATGCGGCGCGGGCATGGGCTGAGGGTCAGGCGCCGGCATCGGGGCAGGGGGCGCTGGCGGTTCGGGCGGCGCGGCGGCCAGGTCCTTCGACCACGACTTCGACCAGGCCTTGCTCCATTCGCCGGCCTGGGCGGCCCATGCCTTCTGGTCCTTGCTCCACTTGGCCTTGAACTCGGCATTGGCTTCGGCGGCGGCGCGCCGGGCCTCTGCCTGGATGGCGCGGCGGTCGTCTTCGCTGAGGCTGGCCTCGACGTGCGCCTGGTCCTGGGCCGCGCGGGCCGCGGTCTGGATCTGCCGGTCGATCGCGGCCATGTCGATCTGACGCAGCGCTTGCAGCCGGGCGGTGTCCTGGGCCTGGCGAGCCTGTTCGATGGCCTGCTGGATTTCGGCCTTGTGCCGGGTCAGTTCATCGAGCGCGGTCCGGCGCGCCTGTTCGGCCAGGGCGGCGACGGCCTGGGGCGTCATCGGCGCGTCCTGCGACGGCGAGACATCGATCGCCTTCACCACATTGCCGGGATGGGCCGACCGCGCCTGGGCGGCATCGCGTACGAAGTTCCAGGTGCTTTCGGAAGGGGCGATGTCGGCATCGGTGGCGGCGGGCGCCGGGCTTTCGTCGGCCGCCACCGCCGTATCCGTCGTGGCGGTGGCCGGGGCGGATGCAGTCGCGGACTCGGTTTTCGCGGTGGCCGTCTTGACCGGTGTGGCATTGGGGCTGGCGGCGACGTGGCTCATCGGCAGCAGGAAGGCGGCACCGGTCAGCAGCACGACCGGCAGGGCCAGCGGCATCAGGGTGGTCGGCTGGTTGGCCTTGGGCGCCTTGGCGGGCGCGTCGCCCAGGATGCGGCTGATGCGCGACAGCAGCGAGCGGCCCGAACCCTGGCCATTCAGGGCCATGGCCAGGTTGCCGAGATGCGGTGCGCGGCGCTGTTCCTCCAGGCTGAGCAGGGCGGTGGCGTAGGTCAGCGGGTCATGGCAGGCGGCCAGGGCGACGTCGTCACAGCACAGCTCACGCTGTTCGCGCAGCGTGCGGCCGATCCACCACACGGCGGGATGGTAGAAAAACAGGGTCTCGATGACGTTCTGCAGCAGGTTCCAGGCGTAGTCGGCCCGACGGACGTGCTCCAGTTCGTGGGCGAAGACGGCGTCGAGCTGGTCCGGCGTAAGCGCGGTGATCGCCGACAGCGGCAGGTAGACCACGGCGCGGACAACGCCGACGACGAACGGCCCGTCGATCCGGTCGTTCAGCCGCACGCGTACCCGGCCCGACAGGCCGGCGCGCTCAAGGGCCGCATCGAAGCGGCGGCGCACCGCCTCAGGCACATCCTGCGCCTGCGCCGACAGGGTGCGGATGATCCACAGGCCGCCGGCCATACGTAGCGACAGGACGGCGACGCCGATCAGCCACAGGGTGTCGACGAAGGGTAGCCAGCGGTTGAGCTGCGATACGGTATGCGGCGCGGCGAGGACGTCGAAACCGGCGGCGGGCGCCGTCTCCAGCGACAGCCGGGTCAGCTCGTAGCCGAAGGTCATGACGGCCGCACCGGCCATGGCCAGCAGGGCCGACAGGCCCAGGGTATAGCGCGTGCCGGGCCGCAGGTCCGGTTTCAGCCACAAGGCCGCGGCGAAGGCTGCGGCGATCGCTGCGCCCTCCCAGCAAAAATGAAGCAGGGTCAGGCCCAGGGCCTGGAATATGACTGGAAGGGACGGGGTCATTTCGCGCCTTTCCGGCGCTCGATCAGCGCCTTGATCTGCTGCAATTCGTCGTCGCTGGCTGGCTGCAACGACAGGGCGTGCATGGCCAGCATCGCCGTCGAGCCGGAGAACAGCTTGTCCGACAGCTCCGTCAGGAGCTGGGTCTGCATGTCCTCTTCGCGCATCGCCGGGCGATAGATGTGCGCCTTTCCGGCCTCCTCGCGCTCGACCAGGCCTTTTTCGGTCATGATCTGAAGGGTCTTGAGCACGGTCGTATAGCCGGTGCCGCGCGCCGCCAGGGCTTCGTGGAGGTCGCGCACGGTGGCGGTTCCCTTGACCCACAGGGCACGCAGGATGTCGAGTTCGGCTTCGGTCGGTTTTTTGGCGGGCAGGGTCATGGATGGATCTTACGAAGAGCTTCGTATGGAGTCAACGAAATTCTTCGTAGGTGGAGAATTCACTCCCGGGCCAGGCTACGGAATCCTCCAAAGCGAAGCTTTAGCAAGGGCGACGGCCCGTCGCGCCGTATGGCGTGAGCCATGCGGCGCCTGAGCTACAAACGTGAGCTACAAAAAAAGGCGGCGCCCGAAGACGCCGCCTCTCTTTTGCTTCGTAAGCAAAGGCTTAGAAGTTCATCTTCACGCCAACCTTGAAGAAGCGGCCGATGATGCCGGAGTTGGCCCACACCGGGTTGTACTGGTAAGCGCCGTAGGTGGCGGCATCCAGCGGCGCCTTGTTGTCGAAGGCATTCAGGATGTCAGCGAACACAGTGTAGTGCGCGTTGATCTTGTAGTCGCCATGGACGTCGGTATAGACGAAGCCCTTGACGCGGCACTGCACGACTTCGCCGTCACCATATTCGGCCACGGTGCCGCTGCCGGCGCAGTCGCCGATGGTGTCACCATTGTCTTCGGCGATGACCGAATAACCGCTGGTGTAGTAGGTCGTCGCGGTCAGAGTCGCCTTGCCGAAGGTGAAAGTGTTCTGCCAGTTGGCGCGCCAACGCGGCGTACCCGAACCCGACGTCGGGCCTTGCGGGCCGACGGTGCCGGCGAAGTGCTGCACGGTGCCGTCCTGGAGGGTCAGGTCGAACTTGTCGACGTAGGTCGCGTTGAAGCTCGACTGCCACTTGACGTCATGCGGCAGGGTGAAGCGGCCGCTGGCGCCGAAGTCGACACCGGACGTCACTTCACTGTTCTGGTTGGCGTAGCCCAGGATGACAAAGGCCGGGACCGGCAGGGCGTTCGGGAAGTTCGGATCCGGAATACCCTTGACGACCGTGTAACCGGCCGGGATCGGCTGGCCGGCGAAGTAGGCGGCCAGCGCGGGAGCGTCGCTGACGCCGGCGATGACGCCCGTCTTCTTGATGTAGTAGTAGTCGACGGTGAAGTTCAGGTTATGCGTCGGTTCGAAGACCACGCCGCCCGTGAAGTTGGTCGACTTTTCGGGCTTCAGGTCCTTGGTGCCGACCGTGGTCACGCCCAGGCTGTAAGGGTTGCCGTAGCCGTCGTTGCCGTGCGTGATCTTGACGAAATCGTCCGGCGCCTTCGAGTTCGGCAGGTAGCCGGTCGTCGGCAGCGAGTTCGATTCGCCGAAGGACGGGATGCGGAAGCCCTTAGACGCCGTGGCGCGGAAGGTCAGCTGCGGGATCGGCTTGAAGCGGAAGCCGATCTTCGGCGAGAACGCGCTCTGGCCCGACGAATAGGTGTCGAAGCGGCCCGACGTATTGATGTCGAGTTGCGTGATGATCGGCAGGTCCAGTTCGTAGAAGGCCGACAGGACGGTCCGTTGGCCCTTGGTGCCGAACGCATTGATCAGCGAGGCATAACGATTGGCGGGGTTGGTCGCGTCCGGGTTGGCCGACGGATCGTCGACGGCCTCATAGCGCGCCGAGGCGCCGAGACCCAGCTGGCTGGTGCCGCCCGGCATTTCCCACAGGTCCTTGGACACGTCGCCTTGGATCGTGGCCAGTTCCGACTTGGCTTTCAGGACGCTGACCGGAGCGACGTAGTCGCGTACGGCCTGGCTGTTCTGCGTCGGATCGACGAAGTTGTAGGTGCCGTCGGCGATGACGTCGAGCAGGTGCTGAACGTTCTGAACGCCAGTCGTCGTCTGGGTCAGGTCGTTCCGCATCAGGTTGCCGGTAACGTTATAGTGCCAGTCGGTGAGGACGGTGCCCTTGATGCCGAAGGCCAGGCGCAGGCTCTGCGCCTTGTCGTCGGTCGTGTACGGGATATCCGTCAGCTTGCCGATGAGACGGGCGTCCACCGGCGTCGTCGCGCTGGCGAACGGATCGTTCGGGTTCAGCTTCTTGTCGGCGGCGGTCGAGCAGTTGACGCGTTCCGGGCAAACCCAGTTCGGCAGTATCAGCGGGCTCGGCGTGACGACAGGCGATTGATTGCCGGCCGAGGTACCGCGGGTCAGCGTGTCCGGTGCGCCGGCATAGGCGACTTCGTTCTTGTAGAAATTGCCTTCAACCCAGGCTTCGGTACCGTCCGACCAGCGCTTGGTGGCATGGCCCGACAGCGAGATGCGCTTGTCCGCCGGCTGGATGACGCCGTACTGGTTGATGGTGTCCAGTTGGCAGAGCTTTTGACCGACGACCTGCGCCGCGGTCGCAGCGGGGATATTGCCCTTATCGGTCTCGGCCTGAGTGATGGTGACGGAGGGGTTCGTGCCGCATCCGGCCGCCGCGTTCAGGATTTGCCACTTGCCGCCGGGGGCCAGGGCGCCATTGATGTAGGGCTCGACCGTATTGACCGTCGAGGTGCCGATACCCAGGAACGCACCATTGGCTTGGATGCCGTTGACGATGCTGTTGGTGCGGCAGGTGCGGCCGCTGGAGTCGATGCCGCTGCCCTTCGCTGCCCAATCCGCCGGGTCCGTATCCGACGAAGTGATGCACTGACCGCTGAGGTCGGCGGTGTTGTAGGGATAGCCGCGGTCGCGGTTCATCAATTGGGCGTCGCGTTGATATTCGCCGCTGACGTAAACGTTCCAGCCGTCCGAAGCCAGGTCGCCCGTACCCCAGGTGACCGATGCGTGGTTGCTGTCAGCGCCGCCGTGCTGCGACGTGCCGCCGTCGGCGGTGATGTACAGGCCCTTGACCTGCTTCTTGGTGATGACGTTGATGACGCCGGCGATGGCGTCGGCGCCGTATTCGGAGGCGGCGCCGTCCTGCAGGACTTCGATGTGGTCGACGATGGCGTCCGGAATGGTGTTCAGGTCGACGAAGTTACGCACGCCGTCGTCGGCGTACGGATAGTAGGCGGCGCGCATGCCGTCGAACAGGACCAGGGTCGAGTCGGTCGACAGGCCGCGCAGCGAAGCGCCCGAGGCGCCCGAGGCGAAGGCACCGTTGGCGCTGAAGGAGTTCGGCAGAGCGCCCGAGCCGTTGCCGGACAGGTTCTGGATGGCGCTCTGGACCGTCGTGACGCCGCGCTTGTCGAGGTCGTCGGCGGTCATGATGGTCAGCGGCGCGTCGGACGTGACGGTCTTGCGGCGCAGGATCGAGCCGGTGATCACGACTTCCGTCGGCGCGGCGTCCTTCTTGGCCGTCGTGTCGGTAGCGGTCGACGTGTCCTGGGCGCTGGCCGATGTGGCCAGGCCGGCGACCGCGGTGACGAACATGGCGCCACACAGGGTCGACGTGGCCAGCAGGCCACTTCGCAATTTCAGATTTTTCACTTGTCTCTCCGGGGTTACTCGAGGCGGGTGTAGGCGCACCCGTCTCAGCACTCAGCAAAGTCTGCCGATGGAGGAAGTTAAATCCCTGCGTCGCAAATCCGTCAATTACCCGCCCAACTTTCGCCTGACTCCCTTCGAACCTGTTATAATTAAGTCACAAATACAACTTTCCACACGTTCTGATACAAAATCTGTTCCACAGAGTTTTTATCACAACCGCAAATGGAGAAACTTCCAGCGTCTTAACTTTTTGCAATTCATTGTAATGGTTATCGAAAGTTCCGCGTACCGACGAAAGAGGGGCGGATTCGCTGCGTGAGCGAAATGCCGGAAAGCGCGTTTTCCGAGTCCGGCGCCGGGTGGCTTTGCAACCACACTGCGTCTCAGGACGGCGCGGTGAAATCGAACCGGCCGGCCGCCACGGCCGCGCGGAAGTCGTCCGCACAGCGCGCCAGGAAGGGGGCGTCGAGCGCCAGCGGTTCGTAGGGGGTGAGAATCGCCGCGCCGCGGTCCAGCCGGTCCGCCCGGTGGCTTTCCCGCACCGTCACCGTCCACTGCGCCGACACGACGCCGTTGCCGTGGGCGACCTTGCCGCCCAGCACCGGGTTGAGCGCGAACGCCCGCAGGATCTCGACGAAGGCGCCGATCTCGAATGCCGTGGCGTGGGTCAGGGTCATCGACTGGCCAAGCACCGTGCCCGGCGCGATGAACTCGTAACCCGACAGCGGCCGTTGCACCGACAGGTCGGCATAGGCGCTGGCCGTGTGTCCGGCGATCTCCTGGGTCAGGGCGTCGATACCGGCCTGGAGCTGAGCCCGCTCCAGGGTGCCGGCGCGGCCGCGTCCCGCCAGCTCGGTCTTCAGGCGGCGCAGCACCGCGTCCTTGCGGCTGCGTTCGGCATTGTGAAAGGCCATGTCGATCCACTGGGCCTGGTCTTCGGGGCGCAGCAGGGTGATGGCCGTGCCGGCGCCGCCGATGTCGTCGAGCCGCGCGCCGGTGACCGATTGTTCGACGACCGGCGTCGTCGGCACGGCGTGGCTGACGCTGAGCCGGCCCTGCATCCAGGGCGCGGCGGCGCCGAACAGCCCGACCAGCGGATTGACCGCGCGGCGGGTGACGGCGGCGGCGAAGTCCGACTTGCGCTCGGCGTCGCCACCCTTCACCCCGCCGATGGCCAGGTAATAGTAGTCGTTCAGCCGGAAGCCGTCCGGCATCGCGCCGCCGGCGATATCGACGCCGCAGCGGCGCAGCCGGCCGCGGATGCCCGATCCGGGCAGGTAGGGCACGGTGACGCGGCTGTCGCCATAGGCCACCACCATCTTCGGCAGGGGCAGCGGCCGGTCGGGGTCGTGCGGCCGGCCCTTCGATGCCGGCGGCGTGGTGGTCAACGGCGTCTGCGCGGTCAGGGCGCCGTCGAGACGGACGATATAGGTTGGGCTCATGATGCTTGGAGACTCAAAAGGCCGTAGCCGTAGGCGGCGCGCGGGCCGATGCCGTGTTCCAGCGCCGCCGCGAAACGGGCATGATCGGTGACGGTGAGGCGGCCGCTGAATTCGCAGTGATCGATGGCCAGTCCGCCTTTTTGCGGCACGCTGAGGATGCGCCGCTCCAGGCCGACATCGCCGTCGAGCGCGAAGCCGCAACCGGCCGCCTTGCGCGCCAGCCAGGCCAGGTGATGCGACCGCCGGGCATCCTCGACGGGCAGGAAGCGCAGCTTCTGCGTGGCGTGGTCGCGATATTGCGGCGCGGCCGTCAGGTGAAAGTCGTAAGCGTCGCGATCGCGGGCATAGGTGATCGGCCGGGCATTGGCCGCCAGTCCGCCGCGGAAGGCGCGCGCCCGCACGATGGCGACGTCCGCACCGCCTTCCGCCACCTTGTTGAAACCCAGGCCCTTGAACAGAAAATCGCGCGGCTGCCCGGCTTCGGCGAAGGCGCCGTAGATGGCGGCGTGAAAACGCTGCGGTTCGCGCAGCGTGCCGTCGGGCAGGGCGACCATGATTTCCATAAGGGAGGTCATGCCGCTGCGTCCTCACCGCGGCGGGCTTTGGCCTCGACATTGTCGATCAGCCGCAGGGCGTCGAATTCGGCGGTATTGACGTCGGGAAACTCGTCGCACAGATCGAAGAGGTCGGGGATAAGCTCGCGCAGTTCGGCCAGCCTCCGGTCGGCGCCGCGCGTACTGGCCGGGTGGCGCAGGCGTTGGTCGATCAGCCGCTTGGCCTCGAACAGCGCCTTCGGCTCTGCGGCATCGAAGGCCGACAGGCCGCGCCGCACCTGGGCCAGGTTGATCATGCGCGGTTGCGGCCCGCATTCGAACAGCAGGTCGGACGACGACAGCCGCAGACTGTCGCCATAGTCGGTCGCCTTGTCGAAAACGATGACCATGTAGGGCTCGACCGGCGGATGGCGCAGCAGGGCGGCGCGCCAGGCGGGGTTGCTGCGCCACGCCACCGGCCGGAATTCGACGGTCGCTGGCAGCGGCCGGGCCGGGCGGATGTCGGCCTTGAGCACGGTGCGGCTGGCCGTGATCACCGCCATGTGCGCCATGTCGCCGACGGAACCCAGCCGGATCTCCCCAGGGCGTCCGGCGATCGGATGGCGTCGCGTCAGGGCGTGCATCAGCCGGCCGGGATCGCGGGCGCCCTCATGCAGGTAATAGCCGAGGTGTTCGTAGGCGAAGGTCTGCGCGGCCGTGTCGGGCATTGTTGCGAGGGAAACTCACTGCTAAGCTGACACCGTAACACGCGGACGACAGATGGCAAGACGGGGGAAGAGGTGAGCCGGGACAGTCATTTCCTGATCCGGCTGGCCCTGGTCACGCCGGTGATCCTGACGCACCGCACGACGCTGGACGCCATCCTGGCCGGATTGATCTTTGCCGAGACGGGCGATCTCGACGGCGCCATCGCCGCCGTGCCGCTGAACCGGCAGGAAGGCGTATGGTGCGGATCGTCGGTTTTCCTGCAAAGTCCGGTCCTGGTCGACGAACAGGTCGCCGGTTCGATGGTGCGGCCGCAGTCACTCGATCCCGCCATCTTCCGCACCAAGACGACCGGGCGCTACGTCAATGTCGATCCCAGCGGCGGCGATTTCCGCAATCGCCAGACCTTCATGCGCAGCCACGCCACGCCGGCCGCCTATTTCATGGGCCAGGGCGACCTCGACGAGGTCCGCCGGCTGATGAGCGCCATGGCCGGAATGGGCAAGCGCCGCGCCTCGGGCTTCGGCCAGATCGACATGGCGCGCTCGGAATTCATCGCGCTCGACTATCCGCGCCAGCACGGCGTGCTGATGCTGTCCGACGGGACGCCGTCGCGTCCGGTTCCGGTCGAGGCCTGGACGCGGCTGCGCAGCCTGGCCCCCGTGCTGCGCGCCGTGGTGCGTTATGAGCCGCCGTACAATCTCAGCGAACCGGCCGAATGCGTCCTGCCGGTGCATCATCATATCGACGCCGCGCGCGTCCACTCGCTGTTGATGTAATGGGCGCGACCCTGTCCAGCATGATCGACGCGGCCTTCGCCGATACCGGACCGGTGGCCCAGGCCCTGAACGAGCGCGGGCGGATCTATCGCAAAAGCCCGCATCAGATCGCCTTCGCCCAGGCCGTGGGGCAGGTGTTCACGGCCGGGATGGGGGCGGGGCGGGACGCGGGCGGCGCGGCGGGATTGTTCGAGGCCGCCGCCGGCACCGGCAAGGGCCTGGCCTATCTGGTGCCGATGATGCTGTTCTGCGCGATCCACAATGAGGCCGGCCTGGTCGGGGTGGCCAGTCCGGGGGCGGCGGCCCATGTGGCGCGGGTCGAACTGGCCATGGCGGCCGAGGTGATGTTCGAGCTGACGGGCCGCCGGCTGACCTTCGCCCGGCGCTATTCGCCCCAGGATTTTCTGTCGCGCGCCAAGCTCGATACCCTGATCCACCTGGTCGAGGACGGCAGCCTGCGCCCGGTGCTGGGCCACCTGCGCGCCTTTTGCGACGACAGCGGACTGATCGCCGAATGGGTGCGCGACAACGGCCCCCTGCCGGCGGCGCTGCACCCGCGCGACGTCGCCCTGGGCTCGGCCTTCGACCTCGATTCGGACGCCTTCGCCCAGCATCTTGCGGCGGCGTCCGGCGCCGACATATTGCTGGTGCCCCAGGCCCTGCTGGTCCGTCACGCGCTGAGCGGCCGCGCCCTGGGCGAGCGCCGCTTCGCCTGCGCCGTCATCGACGAGGGCGACGCCCTGGCCGAGACGCTCGACCACCTGTCGGCGTGGCACCTGTCCGTCCTCGACCTGCCGCCGTCGGCGGCGACGGAGCAGCTGGTCCGGCTGGCCCGGCGGCTCGATCCGGCGCACGACGGCCTGGTTCGGTTATCCGATCCCCGTCATGCGGCCCTGCGCGTCGAGGTTCGCGCGATCGCCGCGCGCCTGGGCGGGCTCGACCGCTTCGTCGCGGCGTGCGACCGGCCGGCGGGGCCGGACATCGCCTGCCTCAGTTGGTCGCCGTCGCCTGACGCGCCGGCGTTCGAGGTGCTAAGCCGCGAAACGCCGGTGCTGGGCGACCTGCGCGGCATCGGCGGCCTGTGCATCGCTGCCGCCGGCGAGACGGATATCCGCCGCTGTGCCGGTGCGGTCCTGCGTGGCGATCTCGGCGGCCGTTTTTCACCGCCGCGGTTCGGCGCGCTGGGCTTCAACCTCAGCCCGCCCACGGCGCCGAAACCGTCGCCGGAGGGCGATGCGCCGGGGCTCAACGGTCGCAATCCGGCCTGGTACGCCTGGGCCGAGGCCGTGTGCGCCCGCGTCGCCGCCTTCGGCCAGCGCAGCCTGGTCCTGACCGCCAATGCCGCCGACACGGTCGAACTGGCGCAGCGCCTGCGCGCCCGCGGGGTCGCCGCCGTGATCGAGCACGTGCCCGGCGAACGGCTGAGCGAGAGCCTGGCGGCTTTTCGCGCCCGGCCGGACGCCATGCTGATCGGGCCGGAGCTGTGGGAAGGCATCGACCTGCCGGGGCTCGTCAAGCACGTGGTGGTGACGCGCCTGCCGATCGGCGGCCGCGACGGCGTGTGGATGCGGTTGCAGGCCGAACGGCTGGCGGACCGCGGCCTGGGACCGGAGGATGTGCAGCGGGCGCTGTTCGCGCGGCTGCTGGCCCAGGCGCGGCGGCGCGTGACCCACGGCATCGGCCGCGCCATCCGTTCGCCCCGCGATGAGGCGCAGGTGTGGATCGCCGATCCGCGCTTTCCGCTGCCCGACAGCCTGACCGGTAATCCCAGGTTGGGCCTGCCCGCCAATGCCGGCTATTTCCGCGACTTCACCGGCTGTATCCCGGAACGCTTCCGCGCCGGGGTGTTCGCCACCTGGCCGGCCGCCAGCCTGATCGATATCATCCCGCGCGCCGAGTGCGCCACGGGCGTGCGCAAGCACCGGTCGCGCCGGGCCTGAAGTCGTGCTAGAGATCGATCCGGCCGATACCTCAGTCCTGCGCATACCCATCCATGCGTTCGAAAAGGGAACTGTTTTCGGATCGGTCCTGCCGCGCATGTCATGCGTCAAAAAAGCCGGAGGGAAACCTCCGGCTTTGTCGTCCCAAGGGCGCTCGTCTATTCGCAAAAACGCCTGATATTTTGCGGTCTTCGCAGACGGAATACCCTCTCGCGAGCGTTATAATAGCGGGTTCCAACCCAGGCGAGTATCGACACTCGCCCTCCTCACCAACTTACGGTCGGCGTCATCCCCCGGTGCGCCGGCCGTTTTTTGTGCCGCCGGCGACAAAAAAAGAGCGGAGCGCCGAAACGCTCCGCCAGTAAGCACAAGATAGAAGATATCGGCCCAACCTTACGCAGTGCCAGCGGCGGCTTGCCCCCCGAAAGCTTTGCTTTCGGCAAGCGCGACTGCGCGCCCGAGCTCACGCGGCGCGTGAGCGCACGGGCCCGGGCGGCGCTTGAGCCCCTAGAAAGTATAAGTCAGGCCCAGGGTCCAGGTCGAGCCGGCCGAGGTGTTGACTTCGGTGCGCTTGACGCCGTCGCCATAGTTCGTGCCGTTCACATACTGGATGATGTGCTGGTTGGTCAGGTTGATGCCTTCGGCGATCAGCTTGAGGTTATGGCTCAGGTTATAGTGCGCCTGGAAGTCGACATTGTTGGTCGCCTTGATGAAGTCGCCGATATTGCCGGCCGTGCCGTTGCCGTCGAGATACTTGTCGCGATAGGCGTCGGAGATACGCACGCCCCAGACCGGGGTCTCATAATACAGCGTGCCGTTGGCGGTGTACTTCGACAGGTTGAGCAGCGGCAGGGTGTACGACACGCCGCTGATGATCACCGGCGCGGAGCCGTCGGCATAGGTGGCGTTGCCGACGAAGCCCAGCTGGTTGAACGGCGCGGGCAGGAAGTCGAAGTCGCGTTGGTAGGCGACTTCGATGCCGCTGATCTTGCCGTACGGGACGTTGACCGGGGTGTTGACCGTATACGGCGTCGTCGCCGGATCCTGGCCCGGCAGCAGGAAGGACGCCGGATAGCCGGTGGCCGCGTAGGACTCCTGGATGGTCGAGGTCGAGATCCACTCCTTCATGTTCTTCCAGAAGAAGCCGATCGAGGCATAGCCGACCTTGCCCTGATAGTATTCCAGCGAGCCTTCGACCGAGTCGGCCTGGAACGGCTTCAGGTCGGGGTTGCCGACGCTGAGCGTGCCGCCGAACGGCGCGGTGGTGATCGAGCCCGTGGCGGCCATGTCGCCGAGCGCCGGACGGCTGACGTCGCGGTTGGCGTCGAGGCGGGCGACGAGGTTCGGCGTCAGGTCGACGGCGACGTTAAACGCCGGCAGCCAGCCGCTATAGGTGTGCTTGACGTCGACGGGCGACAGGGTCGTGCCGGTGTTCAGGGTGCCGGCTGATTCCAGCCGGGTCTGATAGTAGCGGGCGCCGGCATTGGCGCGAACGCGGAAACCAGCGATATCCTTGTCCAGATTGTACTGGATATAGGCGGCGTTGGTGGTTTCGATTTCATGATAGTTGGTGCCGGCCGACAGGAAGGCGTTCGACAGGTCGCGGGTCTGGCCGATATAGGGGTAGACCAGGTTGACGTCGCCGACGATGTACGGGGCGATGCTCTTGTACGGGAAGAGGCTCTTGTAGGCGTCCGGAATGACCGTGTCGGTCGAGGTGGTGCCGACGACGGTGTTGTGGAACACCTTGTTGTTACGGGTATAGCCGCCGTTGTCGAACTTCTTGTAGGCGACGCCCACGGTCAGCCACGACCAGTCGTTGACGACGTACTTCGAGTCGAGCTTGGCGTTGTCGTACTTGGTGATGATGGCGCTTTCCTGCGTGTCCATCCGCATCAGCTGCCACGAGGCCGGATCGGTCAGGCTTGAGCCGCCATAGACGTTGTGCGGCATGGTGGGGCGGTCGTCGACCGTTTCGGTGTGGTTCGGCGATTCCAGGAAGACCTTGTCGAACACGGGCTGTTCGTAGTCCGACTTCGACGTGCCGATCAGGGCGGTGAAGGACAGCTTGTCGGTCGCGCGCCACGAAGCGTGCAGGCCCAGCTGGCCGAAGATCGTCGAGTCGTTGTCGAGGTTTTCCTCGGTGCGCAGGTCAACGCCGGAATAGGTGGCGGAGATCAGCGTATTGCCCTGGACGACGGCCGACTGCACGACCTGGGTGCCGGTCAGGTTGCCGGTCAGGCTGTTATTGCCCGAGGTCGTCAGCGAGTAGTCGTGGCGCTGGTTGTTCAGCTTCGAGAACAGGCCGTCCAGGCCCATCTTGAAGGTGTCCGACGGCTCCCATTGCAGGGCCAGCGTCGAGCCGAAGCGCGAGCGGTGGGTGTACCAGCTGGAATAGGTGTCCGACTGCGGCGCGAACAGTTGCGTCGCCGTCGAGGTCGATTCCAGGCGCGAGGCGGTCGTCGGATCGACGCCGGCGCCGACATTGGCGGCATTGACGTGGATCTGGCCCCAGCCATAGGCGCGGTAGCCGTATTCGTTGGAGTCGTTTTCCGAATAGGCGACCGACAGCAGGGCACCGAAATCGCCCCAGCGGTTGGAAATCAGGCCGACCAGGCGCGGCGTCACCTTGCTGTCGACATTGGTGTTGTACTGGGCCTTGGCCGACAGCACGGCTTCGAAGCCCTTGTAGTCGAAGGGCTTGGCGGTCTGAAGCTGGACCGTGCCGCCGATGCCGCCTTCATCCTGATCGGCAGTGTACGACTTCGACACCGTGATGCGGTCGAACAGTTCCGAGGCGAACATCGAATAGTCGAACGAGCGCGAGCGGCTGACCGCGCCGCGGTTGTCCATGCCCGAGGCAGTGTTGGTCAGCACTTCCATGCCGTTCAGCTGGGTGCGGGTGAAGTCGGCGCCCAGACCGCGCAGGGCGATCTGACGGCCTTCGCCGGCGTCGCGGGTGATGGTGATGCCCGGGATGCGCTGCAGGCTTTCGGCCAGGTTCAGGTC
>FTIZ01751956.1_pt1 | contig 15126 bp, 12 predicted proteins | sample 1658381 | NCBI WGS metagenome assembly FTIZ01 (sample SAMEA3914822, study PRJEB12502) | metagenome | biome: forest; material: soil | place: USA | collected 2012-03-12 | depth 0.1 m
GCCGCGGGCAAGCCGCTGCTGGCGTAGGACGCCGGTGTGTTGGGAGTCTGGGGAGACGTTGCGGCCGGGCTCCCAATGGTGGCAAAGGAGGACGTTGAGCCATTGCCTGCCGAAACATGCGAGGAAGCCGAGCCAAGGCCGATGGCTAGTGAGGCGAAACCGCCCGAGCCGGAGGAGCCGGAGGGCAGGCGAGGCGTGGAGAGCCTCTTTGACGTACGCACGAGTTCTCTGAAGTCGCCGAACGCAGCCAGATCGGTACGGAGGACGGGTTGAAGGAGATGGGTGAGGCTCGTTGGATAGGTCGGAGACAGCGGCACCGACAAACTCTGGTGGTGCGTCCCGACGGATGCGCGTGCAGCGTCACGGGCGTCGAAGGTCTCGAAGCCCGGAGACGAAGGGACGGTTGGCGGGGATTGCTCTTCCCGCTCGACCGTCATCTGCTCCATGACACGCTTGAGTTCGACGAGCTGCTCTTGCTGGGACCGGAGAAGGCCTTCTGTGTCGTCGAGTTGTGCCCTGAGCTGGTCGTTCTTGCGCTGCACGGCCTCTTGCTCGGCACGGGCCTCCTCCTTTGCTGAGATGACCATCTTGTTGGCTTCCTCGAAGAGGGCGGCCGTCAGGTTTTCCAGCTCCTGCTCGATCTTCCTCTTCTGCTGCTCCATGTCGAGGCGAGCGCGTTTCTCTTCGGCGACGCGCAGGGCCAGCTTGGCCTTTTCGGCCTCCATAGTGGTGCGCTTCACCCAGACATGGCCAGCCAGCATCTCCCTCTGCTCCTCGACCTGGGTCTCGAGCTGGCGTATCCTGTCCTGGGATTTGTCGAGCTCCATCCTGGCGGCGGAAAGGTTGTCGTCCAGGGTGGTCTGGTGATTTATGGCATTGATGAGCTTGGTGCTCAGGGTGGTGACCTCGTCGTCGAGTTCGGATTGGCGCGGGGAGGCCGGAGTCTCGCCATTGGCAGGGCTCATGGCCCTGCTCCTCGGGTCCGGTATGGTGCTCATGTCATTGTCGTCGTCGAGCGGGTGAGAGACGAAGATTCTCCTGGGCTGGGGCGTCGAAGGCAGGGAACGGGTAGCGTCGGCGGCGGTAGCCAACTCGGTGGAAGAGAGTGATCTGACATGGCCGGACGACGGCTTTGGCGAGGCGGATCTCAAGATGCTGGAGAGCGAGCGGTGGTGGCCAAAAGGGGGGCGGCCGCCAACGGACGCGGCCTGGTGTGCTGGCCAGCCGGCCACGGCAACGATGCTGTGCCACCGAGTCTGTTAGTTGACGAGCGGTTGCGCCGGGTACAGCAACCAAAAGCACATACGGGTAGTCCATCGTAGGGAGTTGTGGCGGACCACACCAGAGACTGGTGGGTCCTTTTGCGAGCAGAGCAGGCAATCCCAGCCAACGATCTCACTATCGAAGGTTGACTGTCCTAATCTCGCCTTGCTGTCGAGGATGCCGTCGGGTGCGCCGGATAGGCCAAGCGAGTCGAGGAGGGTGGTGGTGAATCCGAGGAGGGATTGCGCAACCGGCTGGGGCCGTAAATCGGAGTCGTCGTTCGTCAATCCCCCCAGGGGGGAGAAGCAGCAAACAGCGAAAACGAAAAAGAAAAATGAAAAATGAAGAAAAATTCGGAGGACCCGGGCTCCGGAGCGGAAAGGCTCAGCACGGCGGCACAGGGGCGCGTTGGCGAGTCGAGGATCCGGAGGAAGGGGCACCGGCGACTGGCGACTAACGATGCAGAGGATACGAGGACAAGTCGTGGTTCGGTGGTTCGGTGGCCTGCAGCGATGCAGCAGAGAGCGGAGGCGGAGAGCGGAGAGCGGAGAGTGGAGAGACGCGATGGTCACTGGGCAGACGAGCAGAACCGCAGAAGAACCAGGGTCGTGCAGCTTTCCCCGGCCTGGATTGGGCATTGGATGCCACTCCAGCAGATGCCCATGCAGGAGCGGAGCAGGCGCTGAGCAAGGCACTGCACGAGGCACCAGGGTGTGCACCAAGGCTCCAGGTCTTCTGTGGCTTACTCCGTACACAGTATTCTGTACATAGAACACAGCACCTATTCCATGTGGAACTTTGATTCTGTGCAGAAAGCCCTGCTGTGATGCTGTGCGCGGTTGTGCACCGCAATCAGAACAAAGTCCATTTCCATTTTTCACTCTTTTTTTTCATCACTCGCCCCCACGATTTCGACGCCCAATGGTGTGCTGTGGTGTGTTAGCCCGGAAAGCAGAGCGGCTCTCACAGGCTCCCGGCGGCACAGATTGCCCATCCCCACTGGCCGAAGCCAGCCACATGCGCGGGTTTGTCGTCTCTTGAGTGGCCAGGCCAAGAGCCTGCGTTTGCGCCCGCCGCGATGCCGCAAGCCAACGTCATCGATCCCTCCTCAACCAGGATTTCGGGCGGCACCCGGTGATTTCCGCGGTCTCGCAGACAAGACACGGCGACTTGCATTCAATCATCGGCATTCAGAGACAACATCATCCGAGAGCCTCTGTCCCGCATTCATGATCACCAGACATCTCAGCGCGGGAGTCTGCATTGCTCCTTTTTTTTTTTTTTCTGGTTTTCTTTTTGGCTGGCGCGGTGCCCAATTGGTCGCGGAGCGCATCAGCAAACGCGCGCTGCAGGTCTCGCTGCAGGCTTGCGTGCCTCTGCAGAAATCCGGGCGGCCCAGAAGGCGACAGAAGACTGATTGATTGATCAATCAGGCAATTGATGAGCAGTTGATGAATCGCTCAGGGTGCTGGAGCACGCGCACTGCCGGCATTGGTCCAGTACCACGCTCGGTCAGCATGTCCCCAACCGGGATGCAGAGTGCAGAGTGCAGAGTGCAGAGTGCAGGAAGACAGGCGAGACAGGGTGTTTTCTTTGTCAAAAAAGACACAGGCGAGACAGGGGGACAGGACACAGTCTCCCGTTTGTTCGTTTGCGGGATCGGCATCCTCTTGCAGATCCGGGGATCAGGCCGATCAAGCTTAATCCGACAGGTCTGAGAAACCCGGCTCTTCCCCTCTCAGCCTGGGCCTGGGAGACTTGGAGAGTTGGGAGTCCCCTCCCGTCGTGGACCCGTGGGTCTTTACACTAGGGGTGAGTGGCGAGTGTCTATGCAGTGGAGTGCAGGCCCGGTCTCAGAGCCGTCTCTCCTTACACAGTAACCTCCCTCCGGCGATGTAGTGTCCGGGCCGAACCGTGGGCGCCAGTTTCAGGCTCGCTATCAGCCGGTCCTCGGGGGCAATTACATCGATGGTATGGAGTAGTTATTGCTGGTCTTCTTTCCGCTTGATGCTCAACAGCACATCCGGACATGGGCTCCCTCAAAGTCTGAGAGGCAGAAAGCAAACGGCCAAGAGAGCAAGCAGTCTCGCAGTCAATACTAATTACCATGTACCCCACAACGGCAACGCCCCTCCCCCTCCTTCACGGCGGGTCGAGGTCGATCGATCGAGATCCCCAAGAGCCAGAGCGGAGCCGGTCAAGGATTGGGGAGTTGCTGTTTGCGTTTCAGAGCATTGGCGAGGTTCGAGCAACACGAAAACCAGCCGCTGTCACCCCATTCGCTGCCCGGGACAGGACATGATTCAGTCGGTCAGGGCAGCGCAGCCCCCAAGCAAACACACGCAGCACGCCGCAGCTTGCAAGGCAACGCGTAGGACAACACGCAGCCCGCAGCATGCCGGATGCACGCTGCCGCCCTTGACCGCCGTCCGGACCGGGAAGAGTCCTGTCGGTCGACTGGCACGACGCTTGGTGCTTGACCGGTTGCTGGCCTGCTTCGGTCCACTTCGGTGCCCAAGTCCGTTTGCATTGGCTGTCCCTACCACATGTCACATCTCATCCCAGGATTCCGGCGAGCTGCAACGGCAGCAACCCGTATCGAAAGCCTCGCTGGGCGCTGTGTGAGTCAGTGTAACAAACCGAGTGGGCTGGACTGTGCCGGTGGCGGTGACTTGGGCCTCCTTCGGGCACCACTCGTCGGGAAGCTGCTTGGTGGCTCGAGATCACACAAGGTGTCGGTCAGTCTTGGTGATACCACACCCCTCGCTCTGTCACAGGGCAGGCGGAACACAGGCATGCGCGCCATCCCTCCTGTACACGACTCTCCGCCATGCTCCTGGACGGTGTCGACATCCCTCGCCTCGGAGAAGATGTCAGCGACATCTAGACTTGGAGTGGCATTCTCATCCCTCTTTGTGAAACCGGCGTCGTGCTCTTCCACGTGCATATGTTTCTTAGTTTAGACGGCCGCAACACAACATCGGAAGCCCCCCTGGAAGCATCAGAGTCGTTGAGTCAGTGAGGGGTCTCTCTGATGCATCGTCCCGTTCCTGCACGGCCAACTGTCAAGTGGTCGGTCAAACTTCGCATGTCTGCTCCGGCTGACATGCCGCGGAACCATCTCGGACTATCAACGGGCGTCTGCGGATCCCGGCTGCTGGTAGGGCATGAGACAGCTCCCGTTTGCTCCCCTCTTGGATTTTCTTTTTCCGTCCTCATCGGCGTGTTCTCAGCCGCCGCCAGTGTCGAGGTGGTCCTCGACCAAAGACACAACCAAGTAGGAGTACTTACCAGGCTCCCGGGAGCAGAGATCATGCAAAGGTACCCAGGTACCTCGTCCGCGCCGGGATGTTCCAAGATTGGACTTGCAACGGTCCCCCTTCCGGCTGCCCTCCGGACCTCTCCGGCCCCATTCGGCCCTCCCAAGGCTGACTAAACCGTCTCCGACAACTCTCCGCCTGGCCAGTCCAAGCTCCCTCGTTGAACGCTGAGCTATGACATTCAGCGAGTAAGTATAAGCGGGCTCGATGGCGAGAGTACCCACCCGCGATAGGTAAGAGCCCGACTCGCCGAGACAAGGGGAAGGGGAAGAAGAGTGGTACCGGACCAGCACACATCTGGATCTCTGCATGGCTATGGCTGCTTCTCGCTGCCTCTTTGCTGCCCCTTGCCGTGTCCATGCACTCGAGGTACTTTGCAGATGCTTGCTCACAGCCCGCCCCAGACTCTCCCCCTTCGCCCGCCGGCCCGAGTCCGTTTGTCTCTTTGCTGCTCGACACACAGACACCCAGCCCACAGCCACTCGCTAAATTGCTGAAGCAGGTAACCGCTTTGCCTGTCTCAGATATCCTGTGTCCGCCATTCATATGTGGGTCGGCGTCTGCGGAGGAGAAGGTCGCTGAAAGGGGAGGGGGGCGTCAACCAGGGGACGGCCCAGCAGCACCCCTCTCGGGCAACCTAGAGCTCCCTAGCTCTGACCCGGGGCACCTCGAGCCTCGACCACCATGACCAGGGGTGCTGTCGAGAGATATAAGGAGGCAGGACGTGACACCTCCTCGCACTCCTCCTCCAGTCTTCGTCCATCCATGCCCTCTTCGGCGGTACCACCCCGAAGTACGACCTGCCACAAACTCAAAGACAGAGTTCCACAACCAGACGACACCGTCCACCATGGGCTACATGATGTCCTCCGCTCTGGATAACCTCTACTCTCGCCGCCAAGCCACCCAGGCAGGACAACCCTACTTCACGCCGGGCATATCCCTGACGGCGAACATGCCCACGCCAGGCACCCCTCGAGGGCCGGCGCCAGACTGCCCTCAAACCGACCAGAGCTTTGTACGACCTCACCTGACACTCTTCTTCTCATGCCCAAACAGGTGAAAAGCTCATGCTGACGATGGATAAAAGCGCCCGGCTCCCAACCCCGAGCATCTGGCCATCGCCCTCCAGGAGGCAGACCCCTTCTCGCCGTTGCCGGCGGGACCAACTCCCATCTCCCCAGAGCAGTCTCCGCTGCGTACCAGCTTCCCCATCCGCCCGCCTCCACTCCAGACCAGCTTCCCTGTCCGCGCGGTCCCACCGTACGGGCCCCTCCCCTCGCCATTCGCGACTCCCGTCCGCCCCGTCCCGCGTCCGCCTACACCGGCGGCGACGGCACGCACCCCCGCCGGGCTGCCCTCCCACGTCCCGCAGCTCCCTCCCATTCCGCGGCTGCCCCCGCTCACCGTCCCGCTGTTGCCGGTTCCCGCCGACCCCGAGGTCATCCGCTTCCGCCGGGCGACCTTCAACGCAACCCCCTCCGCAACCACCTTCCCTCCGCAGCTGCGCGCGGGTACCGCCCGCAACTGCCTCTGCCTGCGGTGCAACCCGCCGGCGGACCACTACCACCGCCAGCTCCACGCCTTCATGGCGGCATCTCCAACCGCCCACCACCACTACGAACAGCACTGGCACCAGTACCAGTACCAACACCAACCGGCCACCCCGCCGCCGCGCGACCAGGCCCCTCCCCTCTCTCCTTCCTCCTCCTTCTTCACCACCACCGAGTCCTCCGACTCTGAGGACGACGACGACATGCTGCAGCAGCAGCAGGAAGGGCAAGATACCTACCATCACCCGCTCACCTTCCCGCCGCGCAGCCTGAGCCTGGACTCGGGCCGCGCAGCGGCCGCAGCGGCTGTGTCGTCGTCGTCGGCGTCCCTGGCCGGGGTGGGCGGTGCGTTCCAGCAGAGTGGTCACCCGCACCACCATCACCGTCGCTGGGACGGTGTGCTCGTTGTCGAGGACGGACCGTGGTCGCAGCCCGTGTCGGTGTTTGAGCTTGATTCGTCGGATGAGGAGGGCGATGATGAGGAGGAGGAGGATGGGTATGGGGAGGATGAGACGGGGTTGGATTCGGATGATGAGGCTGAGCTGTTGGCTTTGGCGATGTGATTGATGTGATTGATGTGATTGATGGGGTTGATTCTTCTTTCTTCTTTGGTGGAAGTTTGCGTTTGTTGGTTTGCTTTCGTGCTTTCATTTTTTTCATTCGTTCGCCCTCTTCTTCAATTCTTCATCCTTCTTTCCTTCGTTTCACTCTTTTCGAAGGCGACAAGGAGGTTTCACGACCTTTGACTTACCGACCTGCCTCTCTGCCGTACCTTTTTGCTTTCTTTTCAGCGGAGAGAGGGGGCGGCGTTGATGACATTTTACTTACCTTCTTTATTTCTCTGCCGTCTCTGCTTTCTCCATGCCATTTTACTTACCCGGCTCTACCATATTTTCTTCCATTCTTTCCGGGGGTGAGAAGTTGGGGTTTATGACATTTTACTTGCCTGCTTTTCTGACGCATCTTATTTTCTTCTTGGGCACGGAATTCATGACATTTCCTTACCGCACACGCTCCTTTCTCATGTCAGTCTTCGTCTCGGGGGCCATAGTCGTTTCACGGTTCGTCCATAAAATCGACAACACCAAAAAAAAACAAGCTACGCAACAACCACAAAACCAATAAAAATAACGAATTGATGACAATAGAGCGGCGCCGTTCCATTCATCTAAAGTGAAATGACCAAGGAAATCTGTTTGGACCGGGCGTGCCGTCCGCTGTGTGGGGTAGCAGGGTGGACCAGTGCGTCTCCCTTTCGCTGGGGGAACGCTGCCATCCGACCCTCCTCCAGTCAATCAGTGTTGACAAATGAGACCAAGTACCATCTATCCTCCATCCTTAACAAGCCAGTCCAACGCTTTTTACCGCCCGCCTGCAACCCACCGCTATCCCCTTCGTGTCATTAGATACCCGCAGGTACAGAGAGAGAAGAGAGGTGATACAAGAGGGGCGAGAGAAGACCGACGCCCATGCCCTTTCAACCCGCGATTAATCCTACAGTCACTCTTTAAAGCTCATCTCCCTTGACGCTGGCCTCGTTCTTCTCGCTCGCCGGCTTGGCGGCCTTCTCCTCGCGCTCCTTCTCGCCCTCAACGCTCTGCTTGGGCTCGGGGATCTGCTCGTCGGGGATCAGCCGCTTCGCCGTCTCGCTGTTGACGCCTACAACAGAGCTAGTGTCAGCATGATGAGCACAAAAGAAATCGGGACAAAGAGTCCAAAAACACAAAGTCAAAACGTACCCTCGGCATCCGGGTGAGGCGGCGCGACACCCGCCGCGGCAGCCTGCTCCTGCGCCTGCGGCACCTCGGCGCCGGGCGGCAGAATGACCTCGTTACCGTCGGCATCCACCACGCGGGTGCGTGTCTCGTAGCGCGTCTTGAACTCGACCTTGCCCTCGAGAGCCTTGACCTGTTCCTCGTTCAAGAGGTTGCCATCTTGGTCGCGGTACTCAACCTTCTCCTCGGTGTGGAGAAGGCGCTGGTTAGCCGCCAGAGGCGCACCCGAGACAGCCGGAACCTCCTTCTGCTGCGCGTCTGCGATGGGGACCTGGCCTTGCTGCCCACCTGCCACGGGAGGCTGCTGAGACTGTTGGGCAGTCTGGGCCGCCGCCACCGAGGTGGAAGGCAGCGAGTTGTAGGCATCGTACTACGGAGAAAGACGAGATGTTAGTCAACCCACACCATACAAGAGCTCCGAGTACGTGTATGCATGAAATATCTATGGTCATAATCGTAACACATGATCCATCAAATTGCCCCTCCTAACTCCGGGTGCTTTAGACCCAGAAAGAAAAAGAAAAAAGAGCCATCTCCGTCGCAAGCCGTCCCATCGGATCATGGTGTCATGCCCTCTGGGGCAGCTTGCGTTCCGGGATCACACCATCGGGGAGACCACTTACGCTGTCGAGGAAAGTGTTGCAGTCAAAATCCCAAGAGCTGAAAAGCTTGACACGGTTGCACTGGGACTTGGTCCAGGTGTTTCCGTACGCAAGAGGCGAAAAGAGAGAGAAGGCGGCGATGGACAGGACCAAGAAGCCGATGGCGCCGGCCTTGCCGATGATGGGGTTCTCCCTCAGACCAACGCCAGAGATGCGTGCCGTCGCGAAGTCGTAGATTTGGCAGAAAGCCATGATGCCGAAGTAGAGCGCGGGGAAGTAGTGGTGGAGGAAAAGCTGGCGCTGCATGAGGAAGAAGGGGAAGTAGTGAAGCGCCCAGCCAAGAACCGAGGTGCCGATCTCGTAATCGAACCGCTTGAGCACCGGAATCGAGTAGTCGTTGCAGCTGCGCTGCCACCGGAGAACGGTGACGCCCTTGAACAAGACGTAGATGACGATGGCGGCGGTGGCGCTCCACCAGATGATCGGGTTGCCGATCAGGTAGATCTGGCGGTGGTCCTTGCCCCAGAAGTTGATGCCGCGCTGGAGGATGGGCCACGAGGGAGGGCGAGAGTCCCAAGCGTGGGACTCGACCAGGCCAGCGTTGGTCTTCCACATGACCTTCTGGAGCTCCCAGAACTTGCCAAAGAAACCGGGGTTGGCGTAGTTGACCGTCTCGGCATCCGGACCGAGTTGAGCGTGCTCGTTCGACTCGATGTACCACATGCTGTTGGGGAGAGTACCGCCCTTAGCGCAGGTGACTTCCTGCTGCTCCGAAGCCCAGTCGGGGAGCTTAACCTTGTGAGAGAACAGCACACAGCCGGTCATGACGTGGACGAGCCTGAACTTGGTGTCGATGGTGCGGAGACGTTCCTGAGCGACACCCGACTTGGACTGCTTCTTGACGATCTCGACTCGGAAGAAGTCATTGGCATCGCCATCGAAACCCTCGTAACCGTAGGCAGAGACTTCGTTCTGCCAGTCGGCCTCGGTGACGGGCGGGCGGACATCATGAGAGTGGAGGCGGCGGTGGGTGGGAGTATGGTAGATGCGGAGAACGGCGCCGTCCTTGATGTAAGGCACCTCGGGAAGGTTGTTCCAAGCGCTGGTGCCGTTGATGGGCTCGCCGTGGATGTCAAGCGGCTGGGTCTGGTTCTCAAGAAACCAGAGGTTGTTGTCATCCTTGTGAGGGTACAGAGTAATCTGCTGCTGCTTGGATCCCGTGGGATACATCAGAGGGTGGGAGTGGAGATAGCCGCCCTGGGTGTTCAGGTGCCTGATGCTGACTTTGCTGCCGAAGAGAATGTCGGCAGGGACGTTCTGCATGCCCTTGGAATTCAGAGTCGACTGGAACTCGGAGCTCATGAAGCCATCGCCGTCGCCGGGGTTGGAAAGGACGAGGAAGTGGATTCCGAACATGGCCATGTAGAAGGTCAGGGGGATGATGATCAGGCAGAAGACACGAGCCATGAAGTGCTTGGCGAAGATGCGCTGCGCAGTCCAATCGTTAGCCAGTGGTTAGATGCCACAGGGGAGAACGGGAGGAAACATACAACCGAGACGTTCTTGACGTCGCCGAGCATGACCCAGAGCTGGACCAAGGTCAAGGCACCAACCCAGGCGATGGTGAACAGCCCAACCCACTTGATGCTGACGGTCATGCCCAGGCCAAGGCCAGTCATGGCGAGCCAGAACCACCAGCTCAAACCAAAGGCCCGGGAGGGACCAAGCTCCTGCTGGTTGGTGAAGGATGTAAAGGCAAAGGCGGTGAAAGCGGTCGCGATCATCAGGGGTGAGTCGAGGAGGATCAGGCGGGCCTGGGTGAGGAGACCGTTCTCTGCAACGGGAGTTAGCGAACACGTCTTGGCGCGGATTCAGGGACAGCCCCGGACTGACCAAAGATGATGAGGCCACCACCCATAAGGGCGGTGAAGGTGCGGCAACCGGCAGCCTTGAGAGTCAGGAACATGGTCGGGGCGAGGAAGATACCGCAGAGGGCCGGGAACATGCGCATGGCCACATATGGGACGCCGGGCTCGAGGTAGTCCTTGCCAATGTCCTTGAAGTCGAAGCTTCCGTCGAATCCGGCAACGAAGCCGAAGAGGGTGATCATCAGCTTCGCCAGCGGGGGATGCACGTCCATGAAGAATCTGCCCTTGATGTACTTGGTAGCAAAACCGCCGAAGCTGTTGCAATGGCATGGTCAGCTCCGGGATCACACGCATTGGGGTTTGTGGACAGACATACTGGACCTCGTCGAAGACGACGCTGGTGGGCTGGTAGATGCGGAACAGGCGCACGACAGCGGAGAGGACGGTGATGGCAAGCACCAGCTGGAAATCCGAGCCCGGAAGCAGGAAGACATCATTGTCTTGAACGCCCTCGGACGTGTAGTCGTCCTTGCGCTTGGCCGCCTTGGACTTGGACTTGGGCTTCTGGCTCTGGCTCTGGCTCGGGGGGGTGGGAGTCGTGGGTCGCGGTCCGGGGGATGGCCGCCTGGACGGCGGCTTGGAGCTCGACGATCGAGCCATGGCGGGCGGATCAGTCAGTCCCTAAGTGTCGCGATGCAGGGTCTTCAGGGTTCGAAGCGGTTGAAGGGTTCAGAGGGTGCGTCGAAACGGCGTGGTCAGGGCAGCGCCGATCATAAAATTGTGGATTAACGAGAGTCGAGAAGGGTCAAGCTTCCATTACAATAAGACTATTGGCATGGGGTTGCGAAGCAAAAATAAAATAAAATGGCAGAGGGTCAATCGAAACCGACACCCTCAGAAGAAGAACGGGCCGTGTCGAAGAAAAGGGGACTCGAAGAACGGTGCTGGCGTCAACCTCGGAGAGAGAGATCTGGGCTGGAGGGAAAGGGGCTTGCAGGTGAAGGGCCGCGTCGACAAGGCACCCGGAGCGCAATAAATTGAGCTGAAGTGGCCTCAACCCCTGTCCCTCTCCGCTGGGCTGTGGGCTGTGGACGGCGTAATGTTCCCACCGGGAAGCTGTCCATGGATGGCGGCCAAGGCTGGTCGGGGAGCGCCTCGATTGGCTGGTGTGTTCTTGGCACGGACCACCGACTGATGGACCGCGATACGAGTCTGACAATCCCTGACACGTGCTGGATGTGTTCTGTTCTGTACCGGTAACTTTCAACCCCAGGCTGGGAGCAGTGGCATCATCTGGAGCTCATAGGAAGAGAAATAGAATCGAAGCAGCGTGGCTTCTATGTAGGAATTGTACCTTTGGTATACAGTTTAGACGCAGAGCAATACTTGTCTACGAGATGATGCGTGCCTCCTCTTTGCTTCATCAACGACGAAAGCCTCGTCAGGGTCGATGTACGGTAATTTCACAGTATTCTGTACATGCAGGGGCCCTGGTCTGCATGGGGCAAACACGCCAGCTCCAATCGGCAAGGACTTATGACATTTCCATGCCTCCAGCCTCGAAGACGAGCCGCGAGCCGCAACAGCAACAGACCACGACAACCAGCAATTGAATCAAAACCCCTCGACCCCGCGACATCACTGCCAGCACAACCATCCCCGCCATGGCTGTTCCGACGACCAACGGCGATGCAGCCGCCGATGCTGCGGCGGTGCTCGACAACCTCAAGCCGCCTCCCGGCGTCATCATCCCGCCGCCGGGCGAAATCCGCGAGGCCATCGAGAAAACGGCCGGCTACGTGATGCGTGGCGGCGCCGGCCTCGAGCAGCGCATTCGCGACAACCATGGCAAGAACCCGAAATTCAGCTTCTTGATGACGAGCGCCGACCCCTACAACGCCTACTACGAATGGCGCAAAGACGAGATCAAGTCGGGGAGAGGCACCGCGCTGGCGGCTGGTCGTGTCGGTGAGGCACCCGCGCCCGCCCAGGAGAAGCCCGCGGGGCCGCCGAAGCCGCCCGATTTCCAGTTCTCAGCCCGTATGCCTCGAATGAGCCAGAAAGACTTGGAGATTGTGCGACTAACTGCCCTGTTCGTCGCAAAGAATGGCCGCCCCTTCATGACGCAGCTCGCCCAGCGTGAGGCCAGCAACCCCCAGTTCCAGTTTTTGATACCCAACCACACATTCCACAACTTCTTCCAGAGCATGGTCGATCAGTACCAGATCCTCCTGCGGGAGAGCGGCGTCAACGGCGAGGGAGGCAAGACGCAGCAGGAGCGCGTCGAGCAGCTCCGCCAGAACGTTGCCGACAAGTATAAGGTCCTTGCACGCGCGAAGCAGAGAGCCGCCTACGCCAAGTGGCAGGAGGCCGAGAAGGCCAAGCAGGAAGAGGAGGAGGAGAAGAAGAAGGTCGAGTTCGCCCGCATCGACTGGAACGACTTCGTCGTGGTCGAGACCATCGTCTTCACCGACGCCGACGACCAGGCGAACCTGCCGCCTCCGACGACGCTCAACGACCTCCAATACGCTTCGTTGGAAGAGAGAAACAAGGTCTCTGTCAGCTCCACCCTCCGTATTGAGGAGGCATTCCCCTTTGAGGACACCAGCTACAACGCCTACCCCGTACCGACGTACGGCGCGCAAGCTCCACCAGCTGCCACCGCTCCTCCGCCGCAGGCATATGGCGCTCACATGCCGCTCACGTCTCGAACAAAATCGGCTGAGGAAGAGGCTGAGTTGCAAAGGATACAGGAGAGGGAACAAGAACGGCTCCGGATGCAGCAGGCACAGTCCGAAGCCCGAGGCGGCGCAGCACCCATGAAAATCAAGGAGAACTACGTCCCGCGCGCGGCACAACGAGCGGCGAGCAAGTTTGGCACGCAGACGGCCATGTGCCCGAACTGCAAACAACAGATCCCGCTGAATGAAATGGACGAACACATGAGGAGTGAGTTTTCCCCGTCCCGTCAGCCTTTTTTGCCATGACCTGCTCACGCATCACAGTTGAACTTCTCGATCCGCGCTGGAAAGAACAGAAGGCCAAGGCCGACGCCCGGTTTGCCACGACCAACCTCTCGACAATAGATGTGGCCAACAACCTGAAGCGCCTCGCCAGCCAGAGGAGCGACGTGTTCGACACCACCACAGGCCAACCGGTCACCGAGGAGGAGCTAGCCCGCAGGAAGAAGGTCGCGCTTCACGCGTTTGACGGAAACCCAGAGGGCAAGAGCCAGGCCCACATCAGTCAACTGCAGACTTTCAACCTGGACGAGCAGATTCGGGCTATTCACCAAAAGTTTGCCGACAAGAAATGAGAGTTCTGCAGTTCTCTCGGGTAGGAGCCCGTGGCCCGCCGAGGGCGAGAGAGGGGAGCTCAGGAGGAGAGTAGGAGGCCATCGGGGACCGCATTCAGAAAGACGGCGTTGGCGCTTGGAGTATACTGGAATTTGTTCTGTGCCGAAATTGGTGAGAAGATGTTGCACTGCCGACGCTCGGAAGTCTCAAAGTGCATGCCAAATCGCTTCACAGCAAGTGTTTGGAGGGAAAAGATACCTGCGGTAGGGATAGGGGCTCAGCGAGACAGCCAAAATTGTGACATGGAAGTGCAGGATTGGAAGTGTTTGTACATGTAGGTTTATGGTAGCATGCCAGCTAATCAAGTCGCATGAGCGCTATACTTCGAATACGAGTTCTTGGGATGAGATGGGACCTGGCCTTGGTATTGAGTGTTCTCCCCTGACCCCGGTCACGGGCCCGGCCGATGTGGTCATTGCCTCAGCCATCCTCGAGAATTACCCCACCTCGACTCGGTCAAGAAGCACAGCATCACCCAAGACTCGCTGGACTTGGACCTCACGAACACCACTAACAAAGCTCGCGTCAGCCGACCGAGATCCCCGCGTTCCAAGCCTACAAAGGGAATCTCCACCACTCCCGTTCTGCCGCAATCCACAGCAAACGGCGCATCGGCGCATCGAGAACAAAACCAAATACCGAACGAGGGGAGGGATCATACCGGGACCCCGCCAGCGACACCCACGATCACGGCCCAACGCCAACATGGCATCGCACGCCGACGACACGAACCCGGCAGGGCAAGCCGACACCGGAGCCGACTCGCAGCCGCAGCAGTCGCCGACCTCCCCGACATCACCCACCTCGGACAGCGCCGCGGCCGCCGCCGCGCGCCTGCACCGGCCCATCCTCCAGTCGCTCCCCGACACCCGCCAGCAGTCGTTTGACGAGATCTACGGGCCGCCTGAGAACTTTCTCGAGATTGAGGTGCGTCCGGCCCTCGGTCGCCCACACAGGATAACCAACTACATCGAATGAAGAAGAGCTGACGGTACAACAAACAGGTCCGCAGCCCCCGGACGCACGGCATCGGCCGGCACATGTACACTGACTACGAGATTGTGTGCCGCACCAACATCCCGGCTTTCAAGCTGCGGCAGTCGACGGTGCGGCGGCGCTACTCGGACTTTGAGTACTTCCGCGACATCCTGGAGCGCGAGAGCGCCCGCGTCACCATCCCGCCGCTGCCCGGCAAGGTGTTTACCAACCGGTTCAGTGACGATGTGATTGAGGGCCGCCGTGCGGGGCTGGAGAAGTTCCTCAAGATTGTGGTCGGGCATCCGTTGCTGCAGACGGGGAGTAAGGTTTTGGCGGCGTTCGTGCAGGGTGCGTACACGACTCTCCCTCTCTCTCTCTCTCTCTCTCTCTCTCTCTCTCTGTGTGTGTGTG
>FTIZ01015677.1_pt1 | contig 15018 bp, 7 predicted proteins | sample 1658381 | NCBI WGS metagenome assembly FTIZ01 (sample SAMEA3914822, study PRJEB12502) | metagenome | biome: forest; material: soil | place: USA | collected 2012-03-12 | depth 0.1 m
CATGCTCGCCATCCAAAAAGCCGGCGGAGCTTTCGTTCCCCTGAACCCGACGGACCCGACGGACCGTCTCCTCGACCTTCTAGATCAGGTGGCGGCCACAGTCGTGGTCTTTTCCGAGCAGACCAAACACCTCCTCTCCGCCTTAGCTCCTTCGAATATCTCGGCCGTTGTGCTGCCCAAAACTCTGGCGCATTGGGCTCCCCTGAGTGCGAGACCCGTCGAGTCCGGGGTCAAGCCATCCAACCTCGCATATGCCTTGTTCACTAGTGGCAGCACAGGCAAACCCAAGGCTGTCATGATCGAGCACGCGACAGTCAGCTCTAGCACATTTGGACACGGCGTTGCCATGGGATTTGCCGACTTCCCGCGGCGGACGGTGCAGTTCGCAAGCTACACTTTCGATGCTTGTATCGCCGAAATCTTCACCGCGCTGCATTTTGGCGGCTCCATCTGCGTTCCTAGTGAACACGAGCGCAGGAATGACTTGGCCAAGTTTATCCGGGATTTCCAGTGCGACTGGGCATTCTTCACGCCCTCGTTCGTGCGGCTCCTGAGCCCCGACGAGATTCCGTCCATGAAGACTGTGGTCTTGGGTGGTGAGGCACTCAACCAGGAATGCATTGACGTTTGGGCTGACCGGGTTCACTTGATGAACGGGTACGGTCCAACCGAGACTTGTGTCTTTGCAGTCACCCGCACCATTCCTGCCGTCGAGGCTCGGCATCTCCAACCCCAAGATGGCCAACGGCGGCTGCACAAACCGGAGACCATCGGCCACCCGGTCAGTTCCATCGGTTGGGTGGTTAACCCCGACAACTATGATAACCTGACTCCTGTTGGCTGCGTTGGCGAGTTGCTGCTCCAAGGGCCCAGCGTGGCCCGCGGCTATCTGGCCAACCCTGAAAAGACCGCTGAGTCCTTCGTCCAGAGCCCCAAATGGTTGCGAGCATTTGGACACACCAACACGACGCAACTCCTATACAAGACTGGCGATTTGGTGCGACAAGATATTGCCGATGGCTCCTTGACGTATCTGGGCAGAAAAGACAACCAGACCAAGGTGAATGGGCAGCGGTTAGAGCTGGGTAGGTGACGTCGAAACACGGTGGATGACAGTCCCCTGGGTATGCCTCACTAACATGGCTGCAGGTGAAATCGAGACACAGCTGAAAGCCAAGGGCTCTAATGTCCAATCTGCAGTCGTTTTGGCGACGAAGGGTAGCGCCTCAAAGACCTTTTCCAAGACACAACAGAGGCTTGCGGCCTTTATCCACTTCTCCGACCTTGTCGGCCTGAAGTCCGACAGCAAAACAATCCTGATGGAAGTAGATGCCGCTATATCTGCCCAGTTACAGGATCTGGAGAGCTCTGCGCGCGCCACGTTGCCGGGTTACATGGTGCCATCCATCTGGATTCCTGTCACCAGCATGCCCACGCTCGATGCTAGTGGGAAGACCGACCGTAAGACACTCACTAGTCTGCTCGGAAATCTGGACGCCGTCCAGATTGCCATGTACTCGCTCGGCACAGGCAGCTCCGATCCAGACCTGTCAGAGAAAAAGGAGGCGACAACAGATTTTGAAAAGACCATCGCCGAACTCGTCGCCGGCGTCCTCGGACTGCGCCCAGACGATATCGGGCGGGGCGACAGCTTCTTCCGTCTCGGTGGGGATTCCATCACCGCCATCCAGCTCGTGGCTGCCGCAAGAACCGCCGGCATAACGCTCTCCTCCGAGGCGATCTTCCGACACCCGAGAATTTGCGACATGGCTGTGTCCGCCAAGCCGGCACGAGATGGACCCTCCAGCACCTGGGCCGGCCGGCCGATTGCGCCCTACTCTCTTCTGCCAATGGCCAAGCGTGAGGAGCTTCTCGGGCTTCTAGCGTGCAACTACGGAATCGATAGGTCGTCGATCGCCGATCTGCTACCCTGCACCCCCCTGCAGGAAGGCCTAATCTCCCTAACCATCAAGGATCCCGAGGCTTATGTACTCCGCGAGATCTACCGTCTGCCGTCCAAGATGGACATGGACCGCTTCAAGTCTGCCTGGGAAGCGGTGGTGAAGGACGCCGAGGTTCTCCGCACCAGGATTGTTCACCTGGGCGAGCACGGCTGCTTCCAAGCCGTCATGGACCAGCCCGGCATCCCGTGGCACAGCGCGAGCCGAGTTCAGGACTACATCGACGACGACAAGGGACGGCCGTTCGACTACGGCGTTCCCTTGGCACGATTCGCGCTCATTGAGACTGAGTATACGGGCTGTTATTTCATCTTGACCATGCACCACGCTGTCTACGATGGGTGGTCCAAGACCCTCATCATGAAGCACGTCCAGGAGGCGTACCGCGGAATCTCAGCCATGCCCTCTCCTGCCAAGATTGCCCCGTACAACCGATTCATCGAATATTTGCAGCGAACCGACCCAGGCGACTCCAAACGGTTTTGGAAAGCGCAGTTTGACGGCCTCGAGGCCCAGCCCTTCCCCCGTCTCCCTTCCCTCACGTTCAAGGCCATCCTTGACAGCACCCTGACGATCAAAATACCGTCGGTTCAGACCGCGGCGGGATCGCAGTGGACCACGGCCACCGTTCTCAAGGCTGCCTGGGCCATGGTCCTCGCGCGGTACACTGGCGCGCCCGATGCCTTATTCGGTGCGGTACAAACCGGCCGCACCGTGCCGATCCAAGGCATTTCTGACATGATTGGCCCCACCATCACCACCGTGCCGTTGCGGATACGGGTTGATGGCGAGATGCCCCTGGCCGCGTTCCTCAGGGCGGTGCAAGACCAGGGCACCGACATGATGCGGCACGAGCACATGGGGCTTCAAAACGTGGCCAAGATTAACGCTGAGTGCCGGGAAGCCTGCGCCTTTACCAACATTATGGTCATCCAGCCGGGAGGCCAGGGCGAGTCCGAGTTGGACCTCATGGGTGCGACGCGGATCGAAGATCAGGACAAGGGATTTCTTCGGTTTGGCATGGGCCTCGAATGCACCCTGGAGGATGGCGCCATCTCGGTCACGGGAGGGTACGATCAACGCCTCCTCTCCGAAGTCCAGATTCGCCGCTTGCTGAGGCAGTTTGAGGCCGCCATTCTCGACATTGACAGCAAACACGAGAGCGGCGCTCTGGTTCGGGATGTGAACCTCGTCAGTGCCGAAGACGTGTCGGAGATGTCGAAGATGAACGAGGTGGCGCCTGACGACATCAACGAGTGCACCCACGATGTGATCCGCCGCGTGGCCATAGAGCGCGGGGGTGCTATGGCGGTCAATGCCTGGGATGTCGACTTCCAATACTTCGAGCTGGACCAGCTCTCAACCAAGCTCGCGCACCACCTCAGATCGCTGGGCGTGGGCCCCGAGACCGTGGTGCCGTTGTGTTTTGAGAAGTCTGGCTGGGCCGTCGTCGCAGTCTTGGGCGTGATCAAGGCCGGCGGTGCCTTCGTCTTCCTCGACCCAGGTTATCCGATGGCTCGCTTGAGCGGCATTGCGAGGCAAGTCAACGCCAGCGTCATCCTCGCCTCCCTAAGTCAGGCACCGCTCTGGCGCGGCTCCAACATGCGCGTCTTGATTGTCGACAACGTTTCCATAGAGTCTCTTCCCTCCATCGCCGAGGATGTCGACACCGGCGTCAAACCCTCCAATGCCTTGTACCTCATCTTCACCAGCGGATCCACAGGCGAGCCGAAAGGATGCGTCATCGAGCACCACAGCTTCCTCACGTGCGCCAAAGCACAGGCCGCCCGCTCGCACATGACGCTGAGCAGCCGTGTCCTCCAGGGGGCGTCGTACTCGTTCGATGTCAGCGTCATGGAGATGCTCACAGCCTTGACAGTCGGCGCCTGCGTGTGCGTGCCCAACGACAGTATCAGGAAACGCAGCGTCATCGATGTCATCAACGACTTCCGCATCACCTGGGCCTTCTTGACACCCTCAATCGTCAAGTTCATCAAGCCATCCAACATCCCTCACCTCAAGACTCTGGTCCTAGGTGGCGAAGCCCTGACGAGGCAGAATATTAGGGCATGGGCGGGGCATGTCCGGCTGCTCAACGGCTACGGACCAAGCGAGTGCACGATTGCCGCCTCCGCCCACGCCATCACCCATGCAGACGAGGACCCGGCCAACATTGGGAAACCGCTCGGGGGCATCTGCTGGATAACAGACCCAGATGACCACAACAAACTTGCCCCGCTTGGTTCCATTGGGGAGTTGGTCGTCGAGGGAAGCATCGTGGCGCGCGGCTATCTCAACAAACCCGAAAAGACGGCGGAGGTTTTCATCGAGAACCCAGCTTGGGCAGAGCAAGCCACCGGCAGCAGCGTCAGCCGAAGGATGTACAAGACGGGCGACCTTGCCTACTTCAGCACCAATGGAGACATCATGTTCGTCGGCCGGAAGGACGCCCAAGTCAAGGTTAGGGGTCAGAGGATGGAACTGGGCGAGATCGAAACTCACCTGACGCGCAACAAGAAAATCCAGCATGCCGTGGTCGCGTATCCTGGATCCGGCCCGTGCAAGCGGCAACTCGTCGGCATCATCTCGTTTGCGCATCTCGGTGCCACCACCAACGCCAACGGCGAGATCATGCTCGTTGATCCCAAACTGGCCGGCGGTGTCTCGGCCGAGGTGGCCGAGATGGCCAGGGAGCTCTCTGCACGAGTCCCCTCATACATGATTCCTGAGATCTGGGTTGTGGTGCAGAGTTTCCCACTTCTACTCTCCGGTAAGCTTAACCGCAAGCGTGTCGAGCAATGGTTGGTGTCCATGGACAAGGCCACACACCAAAGAATCTGCGGCATGGGCGACAGCTTCAGGGTCCAACAGCCATCGACAAAGGCTGAGCAGCTCATCCACCAAGTTTGGGTCGAGGTGTTAAAGTTGCCAGCGGACGAGATCGGCGTCACGCAAGAGTTCACCACGCTGGGGGGCGACAGCATCTTGGCCATGCTCGTGATGGCCAAGCTCAAAACGCAGGGCCTTCGCGTCACCATGACAGACGTCGTGAGCGCCAGGACAATTGCCGGGCTCGCTGCGAGAATCACACGAATTGGGGGAGACGCACTCAATGCCATCGTCCCACTGACTGCGAAGGCACCTGTCGTGGCCGAGGAGACCAACCAGCTGTTCGATCTGTCGCCCATTCAGCAGTTCTACGCCAACTTCACTCTGAAACCCGACAACTTGTCGAAGCAAACCAACAAGCGATTCAACCACACCTTCTGTCTGACTGTCAAGAAACCCTCGCTCTCGGCTGCGTCGATCCGCGAAGCGATTGAGGCACTGGTGAGGCGGCACGGCATGCTCCGCGCCCGCTTCCAACGAGTTGAGAATGCCGCCTGCGGGTGGCGCCAATACGTCTCGACCGAGGTTGCCAGCTCGTTCCGATTCCGCAACTGGGAGAACGTCACGGTCGAGAAGGTGAGGCCCTCTCTTGAGGATGCCCGACAGGGCCTGGACATTGAGAAGGGCCCGATCATGGCTGTCGACTTTGTGTCGGTGAACAAGGAAGAGCAGTACCTGATGGTCGTCGCGCACCACCTCGTCGTCGATCTCGTCTCCTGGAACACGATCCTGGGCGACCTCGAAGATTACATCCAAAGCAAGTCGTTCTCCGGCGATGCGCCGTACCCCTTTTCAGCGTGGGCGAAGGAGCAGCGGCAGTACGCCGTGGAGAACTTTTCGCCATCCAAGGCTCTGCCAATGCGCGTTCCGCCGGCCAACTACAAGTACTGGGACATGGAGGACCGCGCCAATGTCCTGCGTGACGCCACCCATTTCACCGTCGCTTTGTCGGAGCGCGACACGACCACCCTCCTTACGACATGCAACAAGCTGTACGGTGCCGAGCCTATGGACATCTTGTGTTCGTCTCTGACGCACTCTTTCCGCTATGTTTTCCGCAACCGTTCCCCGCCGACAGTGTTTCGTTACGGGCACGGGCGGGAGCAAATCAACCAAGCTGACCCGTCGGGGACTGTCGGGTGGTTCACTACACTTTCGCCCATCCACATCATGGTGCGAGATGCCGGCGACGACAGTATCTCGGTCCTGCAGCGCACCGTTGAGACCCGCAAAATGCTACCCATGAACGGATTGGCCTACTTTGCATCACGCTATCACCACCCGGCGGGGGCTAAGGCGTTTGGCGGGCTCGACAAGATGGAGATAACAGTCAACTATCTCGGCGTCTCGGACAACCAGCAACGGAGTAGTGGTGCATCCTCCCTCTTCGATATGAGCAACGCGGTCCAGGGAGGGCTAGGCGCCGAGGGGCAAGAAGTTAAGGGGTTTTCTCTCTTCTCGATTGCCGCCGAAGTCAGGGAGGGCAAGTTGTGCATTCAGTGCACGTGGAACAAGAAGATGCGGCGGCAAACCAAGATCCGCAAGTGGTTTTTCGAGTACGGTAATGCTCTAAAGGACATTGCCTACCAGGTTAGGAAACGGAGTTGAGTGGCAGGTGAAGGACTGACAAGCCAAATCACCGGGATGGTTCATGTTGGCAGATGTTGACAGGTCGGGGTCTTCGCAATCTCCTTTTGTAATTTCCTTTGCTATGTATTAGGCGAGCAAGATTGGTTATCTGATTATTATTCCACAGTACTGCAATATCCAAACTTGGATGGTCTTTATTTCATATCTAACATTGCGGTTGCAATAGCTCTCTTCGGATGACAACCTTATGCTCGATGAATGAAGGCGTTTTGCCGCTGCTATATCCGCCGTGTCTCCGTTTCCTCCTGTCTTCTATTCTCCATTCAGGTCTTGAATGCTGAACTGGAAATCGCACCGCCGGCGTACAAGCCAACCCAGCGGGGCGCGCTAGATAGGGGGCACGGAGCAGCGACTCCTCCCGAAAGCGTCCCCCCGACGCGCTGCCGCAATCGTTCACTCTCACAGGGGTTTGATTGGCTACATATGATGCGCTACGATGGTTCTTGGTCCGGGATTTTGTGAGCCAGTGGCTGCCGCGATGTGGGATGTTTTCTTCAACAAAAGCCTACCATCGGCGTCGGCTTTCTGCGCGCCACCGTGTTCCGAGCTCGAGGGAGGGGACTTGGAAACGCAAAGTTTGGGGTGGCCATCCGGGACACTTCTTGGCTACAGGTACCTGCATTTCAGCTGAGTGTCGGTCAAACGCGGTGTTTTCAATGGTGGATCAACAGTCTCCGCTGGCTTCCTCGGATTGGTTCAGAACCTTGCTGCCTTCTCAAATGCCAGCACACACATGTGCCCAGCAGGGTTCCTACATGAAGCCGAGCCGGAGCCGCTGTGTAATCGGATCCTTCGGCTGATTGATGAGATGGTTTCCTGCTTGTAATGGGGATAGCAAGACCGCACGCGGTTAGCTGGTGGCTAGCTGAGGATGTAGTACGACGCTGTTGTGGAGATGGACGTCCGGCATGCTGCCGTACAATCTCTTCTTTCGAAGCGTTTGCGGTCTCTGGCTCGAGACGGATGGTTGTATATCAGGAGCAAGAACCTCCTATTCGTCGCTTTACTCCCCCTCATCATCCCACATCGAACTCGGCGAAACCTCCACTTGTCGCCACCCCGGAAGGACTCGTTCAGATTCGACTTCTGCCCACGCCCCGGAGGCTCCTTCGTCCGACTGCCTAGCCATGCATGTCACCCGGGCTGCGAGCTTGGTAATGGCTGCCCTCCTCGGTGGAAAGGCGACCGCCCTTCACGCCCAACATCCTTTCCTCTCGTCCGAGTTGGAAGGGGCAGCGTCCGCCCTCACTATTGTACCCTTACATGGCAGGGCCGGCAAAGGCCTTTTGCCACCCTACATGGAGAATGGCGCTATATTGAGCCGTGAGTCATTGCTCTCCCTGCCCGACTTGGAATCACAAAATGATGTGGAGGTGGCCCCATCCTCTCCTAACACGCTGGCCACATAGTTGGTCCCACGTTCATGAACGCCATCTACGAGAATAGCACCGATACGGAACTGGGGTCTTGCTGGGGTTGTGCCGTCCCTATCGCAAAGGAGCTGCCATGCATCTACGAAGCGATCAAGTCGGTCAGGGTCACAACTCTGCGCAACTGTGGAGTGGACAAGAGCGAAGTGAGTACTGCTGTTGATTGTAGAGGGGCTACCCGTTGATAACATATAGTTGTGCAACTGCGCCGATTGCCTCCCCAACGGAGTCCAGCAGGTCGTTGACCAGTTCTGCAATGCTAAGGGGGAGCCTAAGAAGCCGGAGCTCAAGAACCCGTCTGCCGCAACCGAGAGACTCGCGGAAAAGGACATCAATTTCCAAGGGTTTAAAGGCTTGCTTTCTAAAGCAACCTTGAACGACATCAAGGCGGTCAGCTGGTGCCCCGGAACCTCGTGCGGCGGTTGCGAATGTTGCATTGGTGTATGCGCTTTTGGACAGTGCCTTGGAGCCTGTGGTACTGATTAACACGAGGCCGATGACGCTTGTCAAATTCCTTAGCCGCTTCAAGCTGTTACGCAGAGGCAGGAATTGTTGTGTTTCCTAAATAACGCCTTGACAACAAATTGTATGAATTAGGATAAACGACGTTAGACAGGATAGTAGAAGGCCTTTGCTTGCTCTATTAGCTACTCCCTATAATAGGTTAACTTGTAATAGGTTAGTTTATTAAAGTCGAGCGATGCCCTGCTGATGAACTGCTGACGTTCATCAACACGCTCAATACCTGCAACTGAACATGTTCGTATCGATTCGTCCGCTGCCGATACGACTAACCGCCGGCACAAACTCCCGCTGATGCGGCTAAGAACCAGCATCGAGCTACAAGCCCCGACGTCACCGGCCGTTTTTTTCCAGCAGCGCGTCATTATTGGAACTTGCAACCTACCGTCAGACACCTGTCCGGGAAGCCGCCCTGTCGAGCCAATTCGCATCCCTCCGGTCGCCTGTCTATCGAGCAGGTAGTGTAGCCGCCAGTGAACTCCTTGTCTCTATTCTCGGAATAATCGCAAATCTGTGCGCGCTGGTTGGCTCTACCTATAGGCTCTAGCCGTTTCCTTCCAATACCCTGAACTCAGAAAACTGCAGCTGTCGCCGTGTGAAGTGAAAGAGCTGACGGCCGGCAATGTGCTGCCTCCCAACGCGTGGGATCCCGATGGGCGGAAGTTAGGGAGTATGAGACGTCAGGCTGGCGCTCGGCGCTACAGGGCACCGAGGGTTGTACCGGGCCTTGGCGCCAGCCACAGGGCCCTGCACCGCCCCGTAGGTACGCCACAGCCTGCATCCACAGGTGACGCCACAGCGCCACAGAACCCTTGTTGCGCCGGCCATCACAAGCTGCGCAGAAGGGCTGCGCTGCCTGCTCATTAGTTCGGATACGGATTGGCCTGGTGAAGAAGGAGCACTAGCACGGCAGTGGGATCCAGTACTTAGTGTTGCCGTTCGGGGCCATTCCCCCTGCAACTTCCATCACCCGCACCACCTACGAAGCTCACACAATATACCTAGATCCATCTGCTCCTCTTCACCGGCCTTAAGCCTGGTCGACCCTAGCCGCTGCAGCTAGGTGCCCTTGGGGTTGCAGATAAGCGCTCGCCCGCATGATCTCGCGCCTGCTCGCAAGCTAGTCAAATCAGATCCAGCGCCCTGTTCTGGCAGCCGCCAAACCTGCGGGGTTCACATAACCCCGCGGTTCAGGCGAGCCATTTTCCTCTCGCAAAACTTAACGACACAATCGACTGTGCAAAAACCAAAACCCCAGGGTCCAGCTTCAGGCATGGCGGAACCCCTGAGTCTTACCGCATCGGTGCTGGCTGTTATTACAGCCGCCATTCAATCAACGAAAACGCTCTCCGCGACGGTGAAGCGCTACGAAGATCACGACAAGACGTTAATTAGGCTGCAACACAAACTTGAAGATCTTACTACTGTTCTCAACTCACTGAAGGAAGCTGCGGATTCCAACAAGTCAATCTCGACTTTTCTCGAAGGCCTTGTGGATCGATGCAGCCAAGTATGTCGCGAGTTCGAAGGCGCGATGGAAAAGTTCAGCGCAAAGACAAGGACGGGCCGAAGAGCCTGGGCAAATATGGAATTCATGAGGGGCGACATCTATGATTTCATAGACACCCTTGCGAGTTACAAGTCAACGATTATGGTCGGCTTGGGTACTATTACTTTGTTAGTTGCTTACCTAGGCCTCTTTAGAACTTCGGCTAACCATCCCCGAGGCATCACTCTAAACTTAGTCGCGAAGTCGTTGAAGGTTACAGTCAGATGATCAAAAATACGGCTTATGACCTCGAGACCCGTCTTCAACGCATCGACGCGTCCCTCCGTACCGACAGCACAAGCGCCGACATAAGCGTCGACTTGCCGGATGAGAGAGTGGTGACTAGACAATGTCTTCGCATTTGCCAAGACGCCCAGTCCTATCTCAAATCCTTGCAAGATGGCCAAGCCTTTCTGAGACAAGACGCGACTTCTAGTCCTGCAGGTACGGGGCAGATCCAGTTCCAGGCGGAACTCATTATGACTCGGACGCGCGGCTGACATCTTGGTTGCAGACCGGCCTGTGGAAGGCTACTCTGAGACCGATCCGTCGCTTCCCAAACCAACCGTCCTTCCCCGCCTCGTCGACAACAAGATGCACCAAACATCATCGCGGCTGTTACGCATAACAGACGATGACCGTCCGTTCACCAAAGTAAGTTTGTTGGTCATTAGGGACTAAGGCTGCCTAGTGGTCACTCGAGGTCAGTTCGCGCTGACTCGTGTACTTTGCAACCTAGGATTTCGAAGACATTTTCTGTATCCTGATTGCTAGCCTCCTGCCGCTCTCGGCGCATCGTGTGCGATCAACAACAGTAGAACACGCCTTCCTCTCTGAAGATGCTATCAACAACTTGGGCTCGCTCAAGTTTTCGCAGTCGAATCGGATGCCCGACCCTAAGGACCCGTCGAAGATCGTGACAACCACTACGACTACGAGCTTCTCGATGGCCAAGGACATGGCCCGCTCCATCTGCCAGCGCTTTCTCGAGGCGAGGTTTCTCGAGTCAGCAGACGGGAAATACCAGCAAATCTACCAGAAGAAGGGCGTAGTCTGGCAGCTAACCCCCAAGGGCATTTGCATCCTAGACCGCTTCTGCTCCCAGAATGGCATCCAACAGAAGCATGTTGCCAAGCTCGTCGGGGCGGCCCTGCCGCTGCTGGTTATTTTGGAGCGCGATAGGCAGTCGGATAAGCTGCTTACCGATCGCGGCACCGTCGAAGTCATCTTCCGGAGGTTTGTCGGTGCCAATGGCTTCAACATCAAGTCGAGCGTAAGCTCGGCCGACTCGGATTCCATGAGCGACTACAAGGACGGCCTTACTGGCGTCAAGATGGCGGCAAACCGCAAGGTGGGCAGCAAGACGTTTAAGGATACTTTTACCGGACAGGTGGCGATAGGCTGGTTGATGGACTGCTCAACGACAGTCGACAGGCGGGAGACGATCGATATTGCATCGCACTTTGTAGAATACGACCTTATGGAATCCGTGCAGCAGGATCGCTACTATATGACGCAGTATCCGGCCAACAACCTCTTCCAGCCGACCAAGCACGCCATCTACCGGGTGACGACCAAGGGGCGAGATCTCATCAACGGCGCGCTGTCCAGAGGGCGCGCATCCGAAAGCGAGGGGCTCTCGGTTTTGCGGTCCAGTGGGATCGCCATGAAGGAATATTACGCCGACCAAGCCGGGCCGAGCAAGAGACATATCACGCCGTCACCAGACCCGACAGATGCGTCGAGGTATCATAGTGTGAGTTTCCCGTCTTCTTCTACTTCCCTATTTGCCGGTTGCTGAATAACCGGTCTAGGCATGGGTCATACCCTACGAGAATCCCTACGCACCCCCTGAGAACCCTGAGAGTGGGACGGATGTGCCGGATAACTTGATGGCCGTGACCCCAACGGAGGACTTAGATGACTCGGAGCCAGACATGGAAGAAGTGGTCCAGTTGGAAAAGGACCTCTTCGAGAACATGATCAAGGATCAACTAGCGACGACCAAAACTCAATGTGATGCGAAGGAGGGAGAAGATTTGAGAAGAGACGGAGAATTCAGCGGAGCGCTTCGCAAACGCACGACAGGACCGACAACGGAAGACGAGCCACAGACTGAGGCTTGCGACGACATGACATCCTGGCCAAAAGTGGATCAGAAGCGCACTGAGTTCAAAACTGAGGAGCATTCCGACACGCCGACTAGCATGGCAGAACAAATAGCTGAGCTTCGCTTAGCGGGATACCCTGGGATCGAAGATGCAGCTGAAACGACACGCCAGGTTGAGGTAGCCGTGGCTGGGTCGATTCCCAGAGACCAGAATCATCAATTCGAGGCGAGAATTTCTGTGGCATGGGAACTCCTGCAGTGCATTCAAGAGGAACTAGGCCAAGAACCGTATCTCAGTCGAGTGCTTACTGTTACTACGGAGAGACCATCCCATGCATGGGCGGTTAGTTGTGGAGAGTACGTCAAGTCAACATGGGGTGGTCCGGGTATGATGTTCCTGGACAGCCTAGAGAAGGCATTGTTGGGCATCCAACCAGACTCGCCAGGTACGTACGTTAACCCTGTTTCCTTTCCGGAGCTTACATTAGTGACTTTAGGTCAAAGGTGTAATTTCGCACTCTGCTCCATCGAGGACGAAATCAATGGCCTTCCCGCCTCGGTTACTTTCAAGGGTACATCACCCGAGATATCGGCACTTGGCCAGTTTCTATCGTGGATTGCCGCGACTTTCCGACTTCCACATCACGGCAAGCTCTCGACTTCTGTCGTAGACTTTGTGGATGATCCGATAGCCAACGAAAATACTATGACGAAAGCATTCCGAATATGTATGCGGAACCTCGCCTCCGTGATAGATGATGCCAGTCTCCCAGGGTGCTGGCATTCGCTTTTCCCGAGCACCACCATGGCATCAGGGTTCCAAGTCCCTCAACATTCTAGTGCGATTGGACTGCGAGTTTCCTTTGACGCCATGCTCGAACTGGCTGGCATCTTATACTACGTGGACCTTCGGGAAGCTGGTGAAAGCGACTACGGCATCTATTTCAGGGGGATGTCGTCTATTCTGTACCCAACAGACTATTTCGTCGACACAAATACCGTCCAGTGGCACCTAGTGACAAACACTGAGAGCGCTGGCCTAGGGCGAGACTGCTCACCGAACGACATCTCCGGCAGCCGATGGGTAAGGATCGCAGATCTCGAGACATTGCGCTGCGCAGTGGCCATTCTCGGCTATTGCGGAGAAGCGGCTATTCTGCTAGGAACAGAGGGCCGCAAAACACAATACCCCAGGTTCAGGTATTCTCGATCCTCGTTCGAGAACCCTCCCCCAGAGGCCTCCATTGGCACGGTAACAGCGGGCATCGGCGTCCTAGGGTTCGGCACTGCGCAGGCTACAGGGACATTGAAATACAGGAAGGGGCTCGCGGACGCCATGTCATTGGCGCAAGACATCACATACCAGGAGATACTAAACTACGCGGAGAATGATCCTGTCATCATTTTCGAGACGGAGCCAGGAAACGAGCGGGCTTGGTTGGTTCCGAGGCTGAGTGTCATCCTTGATCTTCTCAACTATTGGGCAGGACAAAACAGAGACACAGATGCGGCGATCCTATATGCCCTAGCCCTACCGGACGGTGGAAGGGCTTCCAAGGAGGTGCTGCGGGAACGGGAATACGCAAAAACGGTTCTCATTAGACCGACCCTGGACGATACAGGAGTGCGGGTTGGCGAAATCGTGAAGCGATTATATGGCCAGATGCAACGACGAGAGGAAGCCTGTGCCAAGAGCGAGCGAGGTGCCCAGGGGACTGCGGAGTTTGGCCGCTATAGCCTACTGGGCTGGGACCTGCGGGAACTCGTTGAACCACCAGTTGTCGTTAGGAGACGATGGATTAATCCTCACGTCACAGATGTCAGCCCAAACATCGCTGTAACACCGTGTTGGCTGCCCCTCACGAGGGTTATTCCTGTTTACTTCGGCCAAGGCTTAGGAGAGCTGATCACGCCTGTTCGACCTGACGACGTTTGCGAGCTTTGGCGGCCAATCCCAGGGGGCTTCCTGAACAACTTCCTCGTTGCCAGCGTGCGGTGTATCGTTGCTACGTCTAAGCGCTCTGGATATGACGACTGCTGCGTTATCTTCGACGACCTTGTGTGGGACTACACGGATGAGTCTGTCTTTGCTAAGTGTGGGAGGTGCGTCGCTAACCAGCACCGCTGTCGCAAGAAGCTCTAAGTCTTAAAGCAAGAGAGGCATGACAGCAGACATTGGCGGAACCGGCAGCGCGATGGTAGCTATTGTCCGCGTATTGACCTTAATGGAGCGGTAGCATTTGGGAACAAGGAAGGCTTTAGGTATTTTCTCCTCCAGTTACGAAACATGGGATAGAAATTGGAATGTAGGAGTATATTGAATTCAAGTAGTCTAATAGGACCTTTTTGCCTTGCTTTAGTCGTCTGTAGTGATTGACTGCCTAGGTTTTAGTTTTTCCTTTTTCTGTTCTTAGTCTAAGCACACTGTCCCCTATGCCGCGACGGATTCTAGTAGAATCCGTTGCTCCTTTGGCGGGGCCGGGCGCTCGGGCCACGCGGGCCGACAGGGGGCAGGGGGGGTAGAATCCGTTGCTCGACCCTGCCTGCCTATCGGATTCTACTCGAAGTGTCTTCCGACGAGCCGCGAAAGGAGTGCAACCGGCACTAAAATGAAGCCCTCGATCGGGCGCTCCTCCCGGTGCTCACAGGGCCGCTGTGCGAGCCGTGGTCGTCGAGCGGCGCCGTTTTTTTGCGTTGCTAGGGTAGTAGGGGTTGGTAAGGCGTTAGGGTTAAGGGTATAAAGCTAAGCTAGGTAGCTAGGGTTAGGGTTATATCTTATCTTAAGGGGTGGGTGGCTTAGGCTTAGGGGGTAGGGGGTAAGGGGGTAGGTGGCTGGGTTTGGGTTCGAAAAAAAAAGCAAAACGGTGCTTTGAAAAAAAAGGAAGGAAAAAAAAAAAAAAAGGAAAA
>FTIZ01751844.1_pt1 | contig 14927 bp, 13 predicted proteins | sample 1658381 | NCBI WGS metagenome assembly FTIZ01 (sample SAMEA3914822, study PRJEB12502) | metagenome | biome: forest; material: soil | place: USA | collected 2012-03-12 | depth 0.1 m
GATGGGGGGTAGGAGAGAGTGAGGAGGCGGATTTCGAGGGTTGAGGGGTTGAGGGGGAGGTAGGGGTATGGTTGGGGGCTTGGAGGGGATGTCATTTTAGAGCCGTGCTTCAGGTGCTAGGAAGTTGGAATGAGATGATGTGTCAGCAGCAAACGTGGGCGTTGGACGTGACGATGGCTGCTGGTGTTTAGGGGGAGAAGAGCCGCCAGCGGCGGGTACGGAGCTTGGAAGGTTGCCCCTCCAGTCAGCCAAACAGCGGCCTTGCGAATGTGGGGCTAGACAAACCGAGGTTAACGCGGCATTCTCCCAGGAGGCGCCAACGCCAACGGGTGGGAACAGACGCAGCCCCTCCTGCAGGGCTGCGCGGAGGCAGGACACAGTATCTGGCGGGGTGCGCAGGACGGAGAATACTTTTGACAGGTTTTCGCCTCGCAACGATTCATGTACATTCGGTCCGCCCTGTCGAGCGCTCTGGGGAGAGGCATATCCAACTAAAAGTATCTAACGCTTGAAGAGAACTTAGGTATAGCACATCGCCAACCACATCGAGATTCACGTTCTCGAATACAAACAACCAGACCCAACTCAGTAGCACGGGCATGGCGCGTCTTCATACTCCGTAGTAAACGGGATATACACGTTGGCCGGCAGTTGGACGGTGACAAGGCCCCAGGAGGGCCTGAACTGGTTGGTCGAGTATCCGTTGGCCGAATACGTCGGTGGTTTGTACAGCCCATAACCGGGTGTCATCAGCGACATGCCAACGCGGTCGACTCCAGAAGCGTCAGTGAACTTGCACTGGAAGCCCTTAGTGCATGGGTCGGCGTCCTTCCAGCACGTAGCGTACTGAAAGGAGGCCGCCTGCGCCATTTCGTAGAAGGACACCTCGTCCCAGTTCCCGTTCGTGTAGGTCGTGGAGCTTCTGCCAAGGAAAAAGGTCTTCCCCGCAGGGCTGTAGCCCATCAAATGCCCCTTGGATGACAGGTAGAAGGTATCATATGGCCAGGTAGTCACGTCGGGCTGGAACCCACCGTAGTCCGTGTAGCGCATGTGGGCGCCCTCGACCCACCACGGGCCGTGTATCTTAAGCTTAAAACAGGTCGTTGCCTGCGGGGTCGGGCGAACCGTCTTAGTCGAGGTCCCCGCCGCGGTGGCCGTCTTTTGCCCCAAGAAGCGTGTATAGCTGATGGTCATGGTACTCGTGACGAGAGGGCCATTCTTGTTCACGGTAACGGTGCTGGTGGCCGTCACAACGCCCGACGTCGCGGTCGCCGTGGTCGTGACGGAAATTGTCGTGGTGCCGGTGGCGACCTGCTTGCAGGCGTACGAGATCTTGGTGGCATCCCAGCCGGCGAGCATGGCCGGCTGCGCCGCTTGCCGTTTGTCCAAGCCGGGCGCGGCAGCCGGAGTCGGCCCCGCGATGTCGCGCATCCAGTTCAGGTAGGAAAAGTTGGGCGTCTTGTTCGTCGCCGTCACGGTTGCGGTGGTGGCGGAGAGAGTCGTGACCGAGTACGAGTCAAAGCTCCACGTCGAAATCGTGTTTATGGTGACTGTATTCGTGACTGTGGACGTGACAAGCGACGTCGTCGTGCCGGGCACGGTGGTGGTCACCGTGGAGGAGCTGACGGTCGCCGGCGGGACGTATTTGATGTGCGATGTGCAGTATGCAGCGCCGACGGCCTTGAGAGACTCGATTTCGTCGGGGGAGGGCACCAGGGCTGGCACGGCAAAACACTGGTTCGCATTGCCGGCTTGACCGCTGTACAACGTCCTGCCGGTGCCATCGCCAAAGGCGACGCTGTTGGAGGTGCTGAGGAAGGTGTTCACCTTTAGCATGTTGGCAGGACAGCCGTTGGCAGCAGTAAAGGAAAAGCTTGAGTCGATGCCAACGACAGTTCGCGAAGTGACCGAGGGCGAGATCTTGACCATGTCGTAGATGTTGACATTGAGTTGGACGAGCCACCGAATGTACAGCTTGATGCTTACCGAGGCTCCCGTCTTGAAGGACGGCATGGTAAGCGCGACCTGCGGCTGCCAGTTCACCTGGTTCCCAAGAGAACGGTTCATGATGTCGATGGGCGCAGCAGCACCACACCAAGTGAAGCTGGCGCCACCCGTGACATCGAGCGCCGAGTCGGTGGAGAAGTCAACGCCGATGCCGTAGAGAACGGAGGGGGAGATCTTGAATGCGCTGTCTATCTGGATGGCGCCGAGTTCGACCGAGGCAAAGTTGTAGCTCTAGGAACCGCTGTATGCGCCATCTGACTGCAGGCGAACAATCATGTTCGCTGCGCCGCTGATGCCCGGCGTGAAGTCGGCCGACTTGATGGTGATGACGCCTTCGGTGAGGCTGACTACAATCTTGCCCGAAAAAGCAATGTTGGAGATTGAGAAGCCGCAATTGACGCACGTCAGAATCTTGTTTTCGCCGGTCTTGGTGAGCCAGCTTTGGATGGAGGGGAAGTCAATCTTCCATCCGTAGTTGAAGTCGTACGTTGTGGTCTTGGTGATGATCGTCGTTTTCTTGCAGCCACCAATGAGACACTTGAAGGCATCACGGGCGTCATAAACTAATAGACACAGCGTCAGCCATATGTACCCGATTTGGGGGGCTCGGTGGTATTCCGGGATAGCGGCAAGGGGGTGAACACAATTCGGATCTGACTTACGCGACTTGCCAGCGCAAAACGCCTCCATGGTGTCGTCAAGACCAACGAGGCCAAGAAGGCCGCCGACGGTGTCGTCACAGGCGATATCCCACCCGTCGCGGGCTTGGAGTTTCGAATTCAGCCAACCGGCATAGCCTCGCGTCTGCGACCGCGCTCTGATTTCACGTTGAATGCGGCGGGATGGCTGAAGCAGTCGGCGCTGGACCGAGGCACCCGGGGCCTCGCACACTCCGCCGACTCCGGTCGCAGCCTTTGCCACGAGGTCCGCAGGGCTGTCGAGCCCTGCATCTCGGAACATGTCCTCGAGCTCCTGTTGCTTCGCAACGTTGTCGGGGTCGAAAGCCTCGACCTCGAGCTTGGTGACCTTCTGCGGCGGCACGTTTGTAGTTCAGATTACCGTTAGGTCAACAGGGATATTGGCCACGAGAAGTCGTAAAGCTCTCGCGCAGCTGGGGCGAGGTCGTCCAAGGTCTCTGGAGGCGGGCGGTCGGCCGGCTCCGATGTTGCTGATGCTTCCGACGTTGCCGATGTTGTCGCGGCCGATGATTCGATGGTCGACGAGGCGGCGCATGTCGGTCCCGCAACGGTCGGCTCGGCTGCAGCCCCAGTGGTCGTCGACGTGTAGGATCCGACACCGGAATCGATGCTACCATACTTGAGAGTTGCCTCGGTGGCGATATCAGTCAGACTCCTCTGGGTCGCAGTGAAGAGGATGCTGGAATCATTGGCCGCGAATGTGTTGGCGGTGGTCACCCAAAACCCTCGTGCTGTCTCTAGATTGCATCCCTGAAAGTAGGTGATCAAGAGCGTGCTGTTGCGCCAAGCGACGAGAGCACGATCGATGCTGGGGAAATCCGAAAAGACCACTAGGACACTGGACTCGGTGCAGCTGGCCGACGTGACCCCAGCAATGTTTTCCAGCACGATGGCTGGCGTTGTGAGCGCCAGCTCCATCTGCAGAATCCGGTTGCCAGGCTGCTCTGCGTAGTTGAGCTCAACCTGCAGAATGGGGGTGAGGCGGTCAAGGGAGGACCTGTTGATGTCGATGTCTTGAGATGGGACGAATTTGCTCGCCGGCTTGGTTAAGCAGGGTGTCTCGGCGGTTGCTGTCGACGACTCAGTCGCAGTCGCAATGAACGCGGAGGATGTCGACGACGCAGGTGTCGCCTTGCCCACGTAGAGCGCATGCCAAACCCACGCGGCCGGCGACTGGCTCGTGATATCGTTTTTCATGTAGCAAGCCATGCCAGACCACGCCACATCTCAAGGCAGCCCTCGTTGTTGTCACAGGTCTCGATGCACTTCTCAAACGTGTCCGTGTACACCATGTCCATGTAGCCGCCGAAGTAATCGACGCCGCAGAGAACGACATAGTCGTTGCCAGCGGACGTCGCATACGTGATGCCGTTATCCTTGTTGTCGACGCACGATAGCGGGATGATGGGTTCCGGGTTGGCGGGACGGCCGACGAAGAGCGCCGCGGACACCCAGGCAGCGTCTTGCAGAGTCGACAACGAGCTCTTCAGATAGCAGGCCGGCGCCACGTACGACACATCAATGCAGTCCGGTGTGGTGTCGCAGGCCTCAACGCAGTCTGCAAAGGTCGCGGCGTCTACGCCCTTGAGATCGCCGCCTCTATACTCGCGGCCGCAGATGATGGCGTACTGGTTCCCGCTGCTAGCAGTAAAGTCCTTGCCGCCCATGGCGCCATTGACGCAAGTCAACTCGGGTCCGGTCGCCGCGGGGTCCGTTGTGGCAACCACCTTCTTGCCGGTCCAGACCCATCCCGCGGGGTTCAGGGTGTTGAGAGTGTCCTTCATGTAGCAGAAGCCGCCGGCATACGACACGTCGAGGCAGCCCTGCGTCGCAGCGCAAGCGTCCATACAGCCGGCGAACGTCTCTTGCGGGGAACCGCCCATATCGCCACCGCCATAGTCGAAGCCGCAGAGGACAAGGAACGAGGAGCCGGCGGACTTGTAGATGGTGTTGTTGCCCGCGTTATCCTCGCATGTAACAAAGGTCTTATGCTCCTCGTGCTCTTCGACCTTCTTTAGGGCTGTCCAAATCCCGTCGACCGAATTGGTAGTCGTGACCTTGCCCTTGAGGTAGCAGCTCTTAGTGCGGAATCCGTCCGAAACGTCGACGCATGCGTCATTAGCATCGCACGCAGCGATGCAATCCCCAAAGGTCTCGGATATGACAGCAGCGATGTCCTCGCCAGAGTAGTCGGTGTCGCAGAAAATCTGGAACGAGCTCGCGGTGTCCTTGCTGTAAATGGTGTTGTTGGTGCCGGCGTTTTTGCAGCTGATGGGGGGCATCTTGGCTAGGGATCTTCCGGGCAGCATAGACACCGCCATTGGCCGCAATGGTCGTTCCCGAGTCCTTGAGGTAACATCCATGAGAACCAGCGCCGTAGGCAACGTCGGCGCACGTCGCATCATCCTCGCAGGCCTTGACGCAAGCAAGCTCGACGAGCAAGAGGCTGGAAGCGGCCACGACGGCGGCCGCCTTCGATGGTCCAAACATGGGGACGCGGTGGTATCTGGGGCACCGATGATGATTTAACTAAGGAACGAGTTGGCAGAGCCTGAGCCGGCTTGTCGCCAGTCAACGAAGGGGCGAGCTGCGGGAATCGCAAGCTCTTCGGACGTCGCGTCGGCAAAAGCCGCGACAGGAACCAATCGGGAAGAAACGAGGGAAGGAAGTTGATACCGAGTCCATTTCTACTCAGCTGTCGGAGAGAATACACCTTCTTAACAGTCCACTGTTTGTCCGCCATGTTTAGGCCGCAGCCCCCACTGGGACTCTGGCCCTTGTGAATGCTAATAAGCGCAATCAATGGTCTGGCCCAAACGCGCTGAAGACCCAACGGTCTAGTTTCTCTGAGAGCCATGGTCGCGGTTAGGCATGGGTCTGGACCCGTCAGTCCTGGTGTTTTCGAGGGCACCCCCAAACACCGGATGAGAGCTGAACAACTTACTGGGGCGTTATCCAGGATTGGCATGGTGGTGTGGGGTTACTGCAATGAAAAGAAATTATCAGCTGAATATCCCATCCTGGGCTAGCCTTGTTGCTGCTGGATTTCGTTCACTTGATGCGAGCCAGCAAATTGGAACCGAGTTCGACGCCGAACGTCGATTCTACAAGTAGGGTTTGTGAAGCTCTTTTCCGGCAGAATCTTGGCCACAAAGACACGATCTTCTTTCCAGGGGCGTAGAAGGGGGAAGCTTCTACGCCCCACTTTCCCCGAGACAAAAATACCATCCAGGATTGTCTGTGCATCCAGAGAACAGATGCTCTCCCCCGTCTGCGGCCCAGAATAAGCCTTCCCAGCGGGCCCTGAAGGACGGGCGGCCAGCTTCACGTGGAAAGCAGAGTGTTGCGACTGGACAGCCTCAACCCTTTTTCCAATCGCCTTGATCTAAGTGTGTTGGGGTCGGCAATGATGTTATGCTGGGACAGGTCGTTGTGGCAGGAGACGAATTTCTTGTGGTTAGAGACTTGCAGACGCTAATCATCTGTCTCTGTCCGTTGCATGACGCGGTAGGGGGGGTGATAATACCCGACAGCCTACTCATCCGGTTGGACTGGAGCAGTTGGGCTTCACCCGGTGAACTGAGAGCTCCCTGACACGATAGCCCTCTTCTCCTTGGACATGATCAAAGACATGTCTCCGCCTTCGACGTACTCTGTAATCACATAGTAAGCTTGGTTAAACTCGAAATCACTATCTAGTTTTGGGACTCTGAGTATTCCATGTCAGTCATTTTCTTCTGTTTCTAGAGAGCTTCCGAAGGGTTTAGGAGTGAAGACGCGAGCCATTCCACCACCTTAGGCTCCTACAACCGCGCTCCTCGTCTTTTGCAAACATGTTGCTGCGCGGCTGTGTATTCTGTCAAATAATTAGGAGAAGAGTTCTGCAAATTATATTGCGCACTTGTTGCGCCTAGCTGTGGCGCTCAGCCACACTCAACTGGCACAACACTGTAGCTCGGTGGTTAGGTGGCTGAGTTGACCTATCGCGGATAACTGTAGGCGGAAACATGCAGGATATCCTGTCCTCTCATCGTTTATTCAACCAATTATATAGATAACAGAGGAAAGTTACACCTGGACCGCGCGATGGGAGCGAGTTCTAGGCCGCTCTTTAGGCTCTAGTGCGGGGCTATGGCGATGAGAAAAAGGGAGGGCAAGGAGGTCTTTAGAAGAAGGTTTTAAGATAGGGTAGCAAGTGAGAAATGACTAGCAGGAATGGGTATGCACTAACGTTAACGTTAGTGCTGTGAGGTGTACATTCATGTTTCGTTGAACAAATCAGTGTCCAAAGGCACGACACGAGAAACGACGCACCGAGTAGCTGGTTAGGTCCTACCAACGTGGCCGCACCATATACGACCTATACAAGGCTAACTAACCAGCACGGCTCAGCCTAACACAAAGGCTTCACAGTGAGCGGGAATGAAGAAGAAGAGAGAAATAGCAATAGAAATAGAAAAGGCAGCAGTGGTGACGAATAAGATTATAGGTAGCGTTGAGAGACTAGCTTTATATTTTTTAGCTCTGTACCTAGTCTCTTCATGTTAGCAAGACTTAGACTCTTTAATACGCGAGTAAGTGTCCGAATAAGGTCGTTAGCGCTGCGGAAGTAAACTGAGAAGCTTATCAACTCAAGTCTCATTGAGGCTAAGCCGGCAGAGCGGCCCGTTGGTTGCTATAATGTAGCATAATATCGGCGTTGTTCCGCTGAGGAGGATAGTGGAGACGGCACGCTTGACGACTACGTCGTTATTTCGATTTTGACTGTTGGTTGTTGTTTTTGCCTTTTTCGTCCTCTGCTAAGACAGAGAAGCCCCTTTCTTTTCACTTCGCCGGTTAATACTTTTATCTGGATCATGAATACAAACCATCGCCGCCTAGTGGGTTCGTCAAGACACTTTGCTGACCGAATCAACCCATCAACAGCGTCAAAGCGACAAATATAAAAATGCTTCCGCAAGCATAGGAGTTTCGCGAAACTGCCGAGCCAACCCTGCAGCCACCCGCCAGCCGCGTCGTCGGCGCCAAGCGTCAGCGTGACCTCGGCTGTCGGGCACCACGAGACCGATGATAGGGAGGACTACTGTCCTTGTGTACAGCGACATCGAACACAGCGAGCCCAAATAGTTAGATAACTAAGGTCTGAGATTAAAGATATAGCATTTTGGGAAATTCGAACCCAGAGAAGTCACTTCTTAAGATGCAGTTCATTCATCAAGACAGCAGCATGAGAACGGCAACGTTAGCCGAAAACGTCATCAAGGAAATCACCCAGTTTGTCGAAGAAGGATCCTGACCGACACATGCAAGTTAGCGGCTACTGAACGGCATCCACTACAAAAGGAAAGGTCGCGGAAACACTTACTGTTTCGGCGTCGCGCGATCTCCTCGAGCCTCTCCTGCTCTCGCTTCTCATACCGCTCCTCGATCTCCTTCATCTGCCTCTGCTGCTCGACCCTCCGCTCCTCGGCCCGGCGCTGGTAATCCTCCTGCTTCCGGGCCATCTCGTCGCGGTTAGCCTTTTCCTGAGCCATGCGCTCAATTTCACGCTGCTGGTGCTTGCGCATGTTCTCCTCCTGTACGGCGAAGCGTGAGTTGAACTCGGCGCGCTCGGCCTCGAAGCGGCGCTGCTCCTCCTGACGCTCGCGGCGCATCTGCTCCTTGAATGCCTTGAACTCGGCCTCCTTGCGTTTGTCGACCTCCTCAAGTGTCTGGCGCAGCTTAAGCTGCTCCTCGTCGCCCTTAGAAATCTTGGCCTGCAGCGCATCGATCTCCTCCTTGAATTCTTGCTGGAGGACCTCGTCACGCTCGGCGATTGCCTCGGCCATCTGCTCTTGCATGTCTTGCAGCGCCGCCTGGTGCTTCTTGCGCTCCTTGATGATCTCGGCGTTGAGCTGATGCGCGGCCGACGTCTCGTCTATCTCACGGTGCTTGTTGACGATCTCGTCCTGGATGTCGAGCGTCACGGACCGGTGCAGCGAGATGATGTAGCTGACGAGATCTAGCGCCGACTCGCGCGTGTTGTGGTAGCGAAACACTTTGCTGCCGAGCTTGTACATCGAACCCCAGTAGGTCGGCTCGTTGATGAGCTCCTTCTCGCGCCTATCGCCCTCTTCAGGGGTCACCTTGCCCCACATCGTAGTGGCGAGGACGACGGACTGGTACACTTTCTCACCGCAGAGCTTCTTGAACATGAGCAGGTTGCGCTTGGCCGAGCCCGCAAGCCGCGGATCCGAGATACGATGCATGAAGATGATGCCGTTGAGGCGCACGCCGCTCTTGAAGGATGTGCTGAGCCAGTGGGCAATGTTCTGCAGCACTTGCACATCGGACAGATTGGTGTCATCGAACCCGGGGGTGTCGACGAGGTGCACCCGTACAGATAGATTATACATGAACCAGAAGTCCTCGACTTCGGTTGTGCCTAAAGTCATGTTAGATTTCGTTGCGGAGAGGACGTGGTGGGATCATCGCAATGTTCACGTACAAGACTGCAGCGAGTGCCCTATCTTTGCTTTCTTGCCCGAACACGTCGATATGAAGGTGCTCTTGCCAGCTCCGGTGACGCCCATTACGGCAATGTATACATCCTGGACCCTGCGGGGCCATAGTTAGCATTTTTCTTCAGTTCTGAATAGGGTTAACAAAAAAACAAAAGCCACGGGCATACTGGGGCTCATTGACATGCTGTCCGCCTGCTCGGCGATCGGGCAAGGGTACTGGGCCTGAAAATTGCGCTTGTGCTTGATACGGCGCTGCCTGCGCCTGATACGGCGCCGGTGCTTCATAGCGCTGCTGCGCCGACCTGTTGTCGTAGTCTCGTGTATTTTGTCGGCCCATTATGGATGTCTTCGAACTCTGTGACGCGTGCTGAGATCGTCTGTGCTATGGAACTCGACGCTTCACTCGCAAGAGAGATGTTCGGTCTTGTATATTGCCATTCACATGTCCGGAGTTGGCGTTTTTGATATCGACCATTTTTTATGCCTTTGTTCTGGTCCCGAGAGTGAGGCTCTGCTCGGACTGGTCTCGAACCGACTGCCTGCTCGGCAGCTGAAAGCTGCATGCAGCAAGATAACGCCACTGGCGTGATCAAGGACAAGGCTCCCGATCGTCGCGGTCTGGCCTCTCGAGCGTCGGCCACGAAAATCAAGGGCTCGACCATTCAGAATTGAATCACAATCCGACGGCTGAGGCTGGTTCCGTGCCAAGAGCTGCACATGTAGCAAAATCAAGGCACCCGCAGTCCGGCATGATGTATTCTAGTCGTGGCATCCCACACCTCTTTCTAATACTCGCCACGTCTACACAACCACTCGTGTCCTATTTCCGGCAGAACGGGCTAGGTCTCGAAGTCACGGAACGGGGAAAAGGGAAGAGGGTTTCTTCCCTTTGGGCTGTTGATTCTGCCAGGCGCCACACCGGCCCTGCAGTATCTAATGCCGCGATGTCCCGCCCGTTCAAGACTGTTGAGGCTGAGCCATGCCAAGGACCTTTGGGAGAGTGCCTCGAGGGGCCCCTATCTCTCGAATCGCCACTTTCTAGATATTGATTGACTATTGCCCCCCTCCGCTTTTCTTCGGAAATCAAATGTTGTTTTGTTACCGTCCTCTAATTAGGTATTCTGTTCCACAAAACGTCCACTCTGGCGCGGCTGTGCGGTTACTTGCTTCTCTTGTCGAGCCGCTGATCTGGAGGGGACTTCAGTTCGTTTTCCAATCCAAAAGCCAGTGCCCAACGCCGAACCCATTCAACCACCATGAGAAGAAGTTTTCCGACGTTTTCACGGGGGAGTAAATCCAAAACAGACGACGCCTGGTGGGAAGTGGTCACCTACCAGGACACAGAAACAGATGACGAAATCTGGGAATCAGCAAGCGAGGATGCCTGGTGGGAAAGAAACCCTACCCTTGGGCAACGCAAGGCTGGCGGGGCAAACAAGCCGCAGAACAAGCAGCAACGCCTCCAAGACCGGCTCGTCGTTGCCGTGATGGGCAGCACAGGAGCTGGGAAGAGTTCCTTCGTCAAGCTTGTCACCGGTCGCAGCGATGTCCAGGTTGGCCACAGTCTACATTCAAGTGCGTCTTCCTCTCTCACGCATCTTACACCCGAGTGAGTTCAACTGATCCACTCGTCGCAGTGACATCCGAGGTCAAGGCCTACGACTTCGAGCACCAGGGGAAGCTTCTCACCCTCGTCGACACCCCAGGGTTCGATGACTCAACCATCTCGGACCGCGACATCCTCCTGAAACTCCTTGAGTGGGTAAAGGCGAGGCTCAGTGACTCCCATAAGCTCAACGGCATCCTCTATCTCCACCGCATCGACGCACCTCGGATGCAAGGGTCAAGTCTTCGCAACTTCAGCGTCTTCAAGCAGCTCTGCGGGGATGGCTTCTACAAAAATGTCATGCTGGGCACCACGTGCTGGGATCTCCTCGACTCTGCGGCCACGGGCGAGCTTCGAGAGACGGAGCTGAAGGGCGAGGGCGGCTTCTGGCACGGCCTAGTCCAAAAGGGCTCCCGCGTCGCTCGTATCCCTCGAGATGCCGCGTCGGCCCGTCAGCTGGTGCTCGACGTGGCAGCCAGGGCACCCGCGGCCATGAAATGCCAGGTGGAGCTGTCCCAACGTGACGGGCGGGTAGAGAATGTCTCGGCCGTCAAGGCCATCGACCCTGAGCTGGAGCGGCTGCGCAAAGACAACGAAGAAGCTCGGCGGCGTGAAAGCGAGAGACTGGCTAGGGAGCAACAGGAGAGGGAGAAGCGCCACAGGGAGGAGCGGGAGCGAGAGAGACGGGCGAAAGAGGAGCGGATCAGGCGCCAGGAGGTGGAGCGACAACGCCTGCTTCGCGAGGAAGAGGAGAAGAGAGCCCGACGAGAAAAAGAGATGAGAGAATTCAGGGAGAAAATGGAGCGTGAGAAGCGCGAGGCGGAAGCAAAAATGAAAAGAGAACGCGCTGAAGCACAATGGCAGGCCGACAACCGCCGTTTCACAATGGAACTGAAAACTCTGATGCAGGCAAGCGAATATGGTCTGACGAAAGCCACCTCGTTTTGGTTGTGGAGCGGGCTTCAAGTTTGCAATCACTGTTTCAAGCTCCTCGAAGACGAGGCATATGTTGGTGAGTCCATCTTGTTTTGTAGGCAACTCTTGTCTTCGATGATCTTCGACGTGCTAACATTAGTTCTCAGAGTGTCCCGACTATGATTGCAGAATCTTCGGCAACGCTGTGTTTAGGTTATGCTTGACTTGCAAACCACTTAGCGGTGTTTATTGTGCGAAAGGCCAGTCACACTGGCCCAACTTTGTTACTCGTTCTGTGGGCAAATGCCAGAGCAACCTCTCAGGACATCACACTGGTGACCGCTGTCACTTGTGCCAGACAGAGCTTGAATCATTAAGCCTGTGTAAGTTCCCTCAAGTTCCCTATCACGCGGAACATAGTGTCTCATTGCGGTGACAGTTTGCTCACGAACTCGCGTCGTACATAGGTTGCGATCAAGATTTCAAAGTCATATGTTCAGGTTGCATCAAAGGTGGGCGTACCTGCTGTCCGGCAAGCTCAAGCACTACATACATCTGCCGATTATGGAGGACTTCGGACCAGAAGCGGAAGTAAACTAGAGTATAAAGCCGCCTAAAGATCCAACCCTTCTCGCGGTGCCTCTCTTTTCCTGTGGGCCGGAAGCACAGGGTTTAGCCGTAGAGTCACTCTCGGCTCGCAGCGTCACATGAAGTTGCTGCTGCGTTGTAGCAGACGGCTTCTGTTAGAGGATTTTGCTTGTGTAGTTATCAAGTCGCCTCGTGCCTGAGTTCGTCATGCTGTGCGTCGGGCAAAACAAAATCAATCCATCACTCCATTCGCGCCCACACCATCCCTCGCGCCACCTAACCAAACCCGACATACAGCTATGTAAATACAAGGTTCCTTCGGAGTCACTGCAGCCTTACACGGAGTCATGCATTCGTTAGGATTCTACATGTTTTGTCAAGCTGTCCCGATCTCTAATCATGTAGTCATTACGAATTACCCATTCCAGGGGCTAAAGAAAATCTAAATAAACTCAGCCAAACACAAACCTGCCTTGAGGCTTCCTCTGGTCTTCAAGCCATGACGACGACAACGTCTCACCGTCTATAATACCGTGGACCTAGCATTCCCCAAAAGCCTCCACCGGGCATCGACCCCTTCGATCACGTACGGCGTCTAGCCGCCGTCGAAGAGGTATACCATGTTGCCAACCTCGGTGTCAGCCGGCCCAATGCCGATGTAGCCTATGCGGGTTAGGAAGGGCCGGCGATTGCATTGGGCGCGGAAAACGGTGCCAGGATGCTCCCGTGACATGCGGTAGAAGATACCCGGTCTGGGGGTAACGTCCCGTAGGGAGAGGTCTTCGACCTCGGGGGTGCGCCCTAGTCGCGCCGTGTTGTGAGGACGGCGACGCTAGTAAAGCGGACGGCCTAGTCGTAGTCCTGGTAAACGTTACTCAGGAGCTCCCAGTCGTCAATGGTGGTAGTCCAGACATGCAAACACTGGATCGCCTCGTCCACCGAGTCGACTGTTGGGCAGTAAAAGGCCTCCTTGGCGACGTGGCGGGGCGGCCTTGGCTGCCTAGGAATAGAGGGATGGGATCTCCGAACCACTGAAGCCGGGCCACTGTATCTCCCTGTAAATTGGCGTCTGGATAACCAGCCAGTTCTGGGGTTGTTGGGGGCACCCTCGATAAAGGAAAACATGTGCTTCGGGGCGTGGAAGTTGGGCAGCCACGAAGGCATGTACCGTAGTCGTATGCCGTTGTTGCTGTTGTGGCCATCGACTGGGCCGTCAAGCTCATGTGCACCGAGCCTACCTTCTCGCGTACAAGCCCATTATCAATAACGGCAAGAAGGATCCCGTCCATGAATACTGCGGCATCATCGAGGTCTACCGCACTCTTGTCCACAGCTTTGCCCAACGCTATGGCAAGCTGGATGTAGGGCGCTATCGTGCTGGGCTTGTTGTCGTCGAGGTCGTGACTTCCGATCAGGCCAAGGAGGGCGTTGACGCGGTCGGCGGACTCGCCGCATTCCCAGTCGCGGAGAGCCTGAACGAGATCCAGCGGGTTGAAGTGGCAGCCGCACTCGCGCAGGCGTCGGAGCAGCTGCATGGGCCGGATGCCGCGGCGCAGCGTATTGCTCTATGAGAACGATGAGGAAATACTAGGAGAATCGGACGTCGCCCATCCGCAGAACGAGGCGTTTGGCGAGTGCAATCTCCTGCAGGATCTAGAACCGCAGCTTAGCGATGCGGGCAATAATAGTCGTGTCGCCCTCGCCGGCCATCCTGCCGAACATAGCCCGTGCTAGCTGTTGGACGTCCCGCTGGTGGTCTAGGTCAGGAACGACAGATCCGTCAACAAGGATACGGCTGATGGCAGGAAAGCTCGCCAAGTCTCGAGTGTGCGCGATGAGAGCGTTGAGTTTGGACTCGTTCTCGCCTAGCTATCCAATGACTTTCTTCTAACTTTCTTCGCACCGCTATACACGAGGCGCATGACCCCCATCTGCTTCTTAGCCTCGGCGTCATGCTTCTGATTGATGCAAGATCGTCCGCCCACACGCTCTTCTCTTTCGTCTCAGATCGTAGGTGCCGTAGCGCCATTTCTAAGTTCTCCTTCACGGGTAGTATAACGGGCATGGCTCTCGGCCCGGTGCGGACCTTGATTTGGCCCTCGAGCTTGACCTTCGAGGTGTAATCTGGGTTGACATTTCGCTACCAGGAGTAGAATAGAGCTGCGTAATCGTCTCACTCCGTCTTCTGCGAGTTCCCACCAACGTAGATGCGTTTTAGGGCAGCATGAATGGGTTCCCACAGGCGCCGCGATCGAGGATGAGGATACGGATCTCGTCCGGCTCAAGCGGCAGTTTGTTGTACGGTGGGGTTGCGAAGAGGCGTGCCGCCGCCGCCACTGGTTCCTTCTCCTCCTCCTCAGGTTCCTAACCTCCTCCATCATTGAACCGTTCTCCAACACCCTGCCCTTCAACAGCGTTCCTTCCAACAACCCCTCTTTCAACAGTCTCTCCAACACCCGTTCCTGGAACACCCCTTCCTTGAAGACGGACGCTTAACACTACCACGGCAGGTTCCTTCTCCTTCAGGCTCCTGATCTCTTCTCTCATTAGAATCAACTCCAACATCCCCTCCTCGAACACCTCCTCCCCTACCACCCCCTTCTCTAACAC
>FTIZ01751928.1_pt1 | contig 14857 bp, 9 predicted proteins | sample 1658381 | NCBI WGS metagenome assembly FTIZ01 (sample SAMEA3914822, study PRJEB12502) | metagenome | biome: forest; material: soil | place: USA | collected 2012-03-12 | depth 0.1 m
GCCGCCGCGCGGGGTGGTGATGATGGTGCGGCTGCTGCTGGGGCCGCCGCTGCCGCGGGTGGCCGCGGTGGAGGAGGAGGGGTTGGCGGGGCGGAACCGGCGGTTTGTTGCTGTGATGGTCGTGTCGCGGGCGAGTTGTTCGGCCGTGGGCCAGTGGCGATAGGCGCCCCGCCAGAGCTGGGCGCTTTCGTCGTTGTCGCTGTCGCTTTCAAAGGGGAGGGCACCGATGTGGATGGGAGTGCGCCGGCGGGGGCCCCGCGGACGGGCGGTGCTGTCCCCATCGGCGTCGCTATCGTCGTCACTGCATTCCGTTGTGACGTTGAACGGGGGCCGGGAGGCGGTAAATTCGGGTGGGATTTGGGCTGTGCGGCTGTCCTCGTCTTCCTCCTCGTCGTCGTCATCATCGTCATCGTCGTCGTCTGCGCCGTAGCTGTAGGCCCGCAGGGGGCGTGACTGGACGCGAGTGACGCCCGTGCCGTCCTCCTCGTGGCGAAAGATGACGGTGCCGCGCCGGTGGCTGCGGGATGGTAGGTATTGAATTTGATATTGCGCTGTGCGCGTGAGCAGCTCGTCCGAGTCCATGGCCACAAACACCATTCCTTCGCGGACGCTAGAGACAACAATTAGCACACAATGCAGCAAAGGAATTGTGGGGGCGCCTACGGGCATGAGAATTTCGTCCCCGGGGCCTTGATGACTAGCTCCTTGAGGCTAAACACGGTCCCGCCCTGGTGCTTCAAGACGATGTTGCAGCGGTTGCTCTTGGTGCAGTAGACGGAAACGTCGTTCTTCAGGATGTTTTCGGGGGGGTACGAGTGCTCGTCCGAGTAAAGCCCGCCGTCACAGCTCACGATTTCCATGGTCAGCTGGCCCGGCTCGACTTGGCCGTACTGGCCGTAGCTGAACCCTTTGAAGCTCCAGGCGGCCCTATCTGGGGCCAGCTTGCGGCGCTTGGCACGGCGGCTGTCTTCGTCCGTGTCGTGGCCGTGAAGAGGCGGCGACGGGGGAGGTGGTGCGCGCGGCGGCATGGTGGCGGCTGGGGCGTTGGTGGAGTCCAGGAACGCCCGTACTTGTGCGTCGGTCTCTTGAAGATTTCTACTCAGATCGTCGAGGCTGCCGCCAGGCGCAAGGCGTGCGCGATACCACTCCAGGTGCTGTTCGACGGGGCGGTAGCGGCTCGAGCGGGGTGCCGATCCGGCGAAGGTAGGTGGAGGAGGCCGGACTCTTGAGCCGATAGACCGGAGAGGCGGGAGGGGGGGAGGGTCGAGCGAGCCAGAGGAGGCAGGAAGGGAGGGGTCGTGTGGAGGCTGCGGATCTCGGTTGAATCTTGGTCGCAGGTCCCGGTCTGAGCCCGAGGCCATCCTGGCCGCGTGGAGGTTGGTGGCGGGAGCAATAGCCAGGTAATGGCGGTTGAGGCGATCGAGGCGGTCGAGGTCGTCGTGGAACTGTTGGACTACTGTGTACAGCCTCGCGGAGGCACTGTCGGCCGGTCGATCATAGGGGGGGGTGTGACGGGGGTGAAAGCGGCGGATGGTTCCGTCGGCGGCTCGAAAGGTTCCTGGTTCCAGCGGTGGGAGCGGGTGACGGTGGTCGGACTAGCGCGGGGTGTTAGCTAGGGCTAAAGCGATTTTTGAGTGCCTGCGTTTGTCTCTGACCCGGCAACAGAAGAATTATGAGGAAATGACGTGGGAGAAGCTGTACGGGCAGGCGGGCAAACGGAAAACGAGGAAACGCAGGCGACCGGGCATTCGGGGCGGAGCGGGGAGGTGCTGTCAAAGACGACGAAGATGGACGACGACGACGACTGACCATGGGGCGACAAAGCCGCAGCGCAGAGTCGGAGCAGGGCGCACAAGGAAGGACGTGCCGGAGTGCAGACTAGCGGTCGGTGTCGGCCTCCAGAAGTGCTGCAGGGTGGAATCGTGCCTGGGGGGCCGGACCGGGTGGTGATCGGGGTGCTAGTTTTGGTGGAGAAACGTTGAGGAAGTCGAGGCAGTCGAGGGCGAATGACAGCACGAGCAGCCACGGCGGACGGCGGGTCAAGGAGTGCGGGAGGAGGGAGGAAGTGGGCAACCCTGGTCAGGGTCCAGCACCTTACGTCGTCTGTCTTTGGTGTGGGTTGCACTGTGTCCCACTGCAGCTTGGCGGGAAGGCGACTCTTTGGCGGCTGCTTCGAAACTCAGACTCCCGCTGCGAATCACCAGCAGCGATGGGTTGCAAGAAGAGACATGCAGAGTCGGCGAGGGTTGAAAGAGAAAATGTAGAACGTAAAAACAAATCTCCAGAATATGTCTGGGGAAATGAGTTTGTCAGCGGCCAGGAAAGAAGGGAGAAAGTGAGAAAGTGAGAAATAACCTGCGAGGTTCACCAGCAGGGGTCTCTGTCCAGCACAGCATCAACCTGGAACGTTATTCTCGGATAATTGCTAAGAGATACCCAGCTCCCCAGCCGCCACCTCTGCAAAAGCCGCGTACTTCTTAAACTCGCGTTCGCGCCAAGCCGACCTCAACGCGCGCCATCAACATCGACTACCGCTGCACTCTGCCTCGATTCTGGGATTGATTCCAGGCTCCAGCACCGGCCCAAAACGGACTCAAGACACACGGAAACACTGCTCTGCATCACTCTCGAGAGATTCACCCAAGGATCATTTTTCGGCTTGCATCATTCCAGCCATTTTATTTGTTGCAACATCCAACAACCGCTCCTCTAAGTCTGCAGTCCGCACAATCTGCACACTGCAGATCCGAGCCAGCCTGTGTTTGACTTCAAACTTTTGATTTGTTTTTCCTTCCCTCTCTTTTTTCCTTAGAAATCACTTGCCAAATTTCCCCTCCTTTGGTTTTTTTTCTTCTTCGAATTCACTTGCCAAGACACGACTGCCGTCAACTTCCGTCGACGTTGGACCCCGATCATCTCAGCTCATTCCGACCATCCCCCTTCAAATCACATCCCGCGATGGATCAACAAGCCCCGTTGCTGGACCCAACTTCCACCGCAAGCCGCGTTGCGCAGACCGACACAACACCCATCATGCAAACAGTCACCGACGGACCGGTGCCGGCAGCCGGAATCAGTGCCGGTAAGTCATCCTTGACAACCACTCCATCACTCAGCCACTGATTCTCCCGCCAGATGAGATCGCCCTCTACGACCGCCAGATCCGCCTTTGGGGGATGAAGGCCCAGGAGAAGATTCGCAGCGCCAACATCCTCCTTGTCACCATGAAGGCCATGGCCAACGAGATTGCCAAGAACCTCGTGCTCGCCGGCATCGGTTCCCTCACCATCCTCGACTCGGAGCTCGTCACCCCCGCCGACCTAGGCGCCCAGTTCCTCCTCGCGGAGGAAGACAACCCCGTCGGCACCAACCGTGCCGCCGCCGCGGCCCCGGCCCTCCAGCGCCTGAACCCGCGCGTGGCCATCCACGTCGACACGATCGACGTCCGCCTCAAACCCCACTCCTTCTTCGCGCCATTCGACATAATCATCGCCACAGACCTCGACTCCCAAACCCTCAACATCATCAACACGGCCACCCGCCTGCACAACCGCCCCTTCTACGCGGCCAACTCCCACGGCCTCTACGGCTTCCTCTTCGCAGACCTAATCGAGCACGACTTCGTCATCTCACGCTCCAAATCCAACCTCCCCACCCCACCCGGCCCAGAAACCCGCACCCGCTCTGTCCTCTCCATCACCCCGAAACCCGGCGACGAAGCCAAAACCGAGCTCGTCGCCAAACGCGAGCTCTACTCAACCTGGTACCTCGCCTCAGGCGCCTCCCACCTCGCCCCGGAGATCCTCCGCTCCCCGCGCCGCCGCCGCGTCGTCACCCCGTTGCTCTCCTGCTTCCGCGCTCTCTGGGAGTTCACCGCCACCAGCCCCGACGGTGCGCCCCCGCACACCGACAACCACGCCGACCTGGCGCGCTTCACGCTGCTCTGCGGCGAGCAGCACAAGGCGCTGGGCCTGCCGGCCGAGACGCTGCGGAGCGAGGTGCTGCGCTCGTTTTTGCAGAACGCGTGTGCCGGGGTGGAGGTCGCGCCTGTTGCGGCTGTGCTGGGGGGGCAGCTGGCGCAGGATGTGATTAATGTGCTGGGTAGGTCGCAGCAGCCGGTGCAGAACTTTGTAGTGTTTGATGGGGAGGCTATGGAGGCCGGGGTGTATGCGCTGCATCCGGAGGGGGAGCTGGGGAGGGGGTTGCTGGTTAGTGCCGGACCGGGTGCTTCTGGTGGTGGTGCTGCTGGGGTTGGGCCGGGTGAGACGGTTGTGGTGGTTGGGGGGATGCCGCAGGCGGGGGTCACTGTTGTTGCTTGAGAGGAGGAAGGGTGGTGGTTGCGGGTTATCGCCGTTGGTTGAGTTGGTGATTTGCGTTTTCCCATCTCGAGCGTTGGGTGTTCTGGACCAGGCATGGCGTCTCAGCGCACAAAACGAGGCTACGACTACGGGCCCGGGGTTGCTTTGGTGGCGTAGAGACAGCGAAATGAGGAAGATACATGTTCAAGCTCAACGTCTGTGGTGTTTGTCTGCCAAGCTGTGATCGGCCATGAAACATGTCCAAGGGGGCACCTCTGCTGGCTTGGCTAGTCCCATTGGCAACGTCCAGCTGGTCAGTCACAGTCATCAGGCAACATCACGAAACCACAAAATAAGTGACAAGCTCCTGTATTCTCTATTTACTTGCTCCAGAAGGCGTGCCATCCACACGCCCCAAAAAGGCTCCCTCAAAAGGTGAGCGACCAACCGAGAAAACTCTGCCGAAAAGAAAACATCTCCATAATAGCCATGCAGTCAGGTATCATTCCAGATCCGCAGATGCCAATGCCAAATGCCGATGCCAAAACCCCTAGCCAGCCAACCAACAATGCAAGCAATCCCAATATGCAGCAACTCCCCGTTTTCCTATTTCCTCACCACCACACGAGCACCATCTCATCGTACCAGTTACCATGTGCTCGCCAAGGAGGTGGTGGTGATGAATCACACCTCTCCAGTTCATCCGTCTGTCCGTCCCTCGTCGTATCCTCATCTTACTCTCACCCTCCCCTCTTCGTCAACAGCCAAGGCAACCGATCAAGGGAATCCGACCCCAATCTCGCTCGCTGTTGTCCAACTCCCGTGTCCAGCAACGCTCGCTTGCCAGCGCCATCCTTAAACTAGGTATCCCAACGAATCCATCTTGTGACTTGTCTTGTCCCCTCTCAATATGTTCAGCGCCGCTTATCGCACATCTTTTGTTCTTTCCCGCCCATGTCTCTGTTCGCCATCATTCCTTCATGCTTTAGGCTGAGGAGTCGGAGGTAAGGCACCATCCTGTGTCGAAGTGCCGTCGTGAGTTGAAGCACCATCTTGAGTCGGAGTGCCGTCGTAAGTGGAAGTGCCAGTCGAGATGCCATCCTGATTGGAAGTCCCAGCCAAAGCACCATCCAATGTCACAGCACTCTTCTTAGCGCCCCGACTCCGCAAATGATACGGACTCCTTGTAGACGGAGCAGCAGCAGCAGCCACAGCCCTTGCCCTAGATCTCTTCGGTTTGGTGACCCGCGCAGGCTGGTTCACCGCAACAGCCGAAGCCCCATTCTTGTCCTGAACACCACCCACCCCAGAGGCGCCAGCGCCAAGGGCAGGAGTGAGCATTTGAGCGTTGTTGTGGGGCGCCTGGTATGTCACAGACTCGGGAAGCAGGAAGCCAGCCGACGAGGGATAAGCGTGTATGGGCGTAGGCATGAGCAAGCCCGGGGACAAAATATAAGCAGGCTGTGTAGGAGTAGGCGTGCGGAAGCCCAGGGTGCTAAGCTCCCGCGGCGCGATGGGCACAAACGGAGACCGGGGCGGCGGCGGATGAAAGAGGCTGGGAGCCGGAGTCGGAGCCAAGGCGGGACCAGCCGCCTTCGCCCTCTTTGCCGGCGCTCCTCCCTCGCCTTTGTCTGCCCTCGTGCGCTTCCTGCTGCGTCCACCATTCTTCCCCGCGAAACTGCTACCGGCATCAGCGCCGCCTGAGCCGTTTGCATTCTAGGCAAATGACTCATCAGGGTTGGCGCCGGTGTTGGCGTGCGTGTTCCCGCTGGTGTCGCCCTTGGATGAGGAAGAGGTCGGCCGGGTGGTGGCGGCAGTCTTCCTGATGTTGTTGTGCGTCCAGCCCCTGATCTGGGTGGGGCCGTGTCTCGGCGGGGCCTCGATGGGCGTGTAGTCTTTGATGGCCTCCCGGTAGTCGAACTGGACGGTGCGCAGTTCCTGGCCGTTGCCCGCGTACGACATGCGGTGCGGAGGGGTGGGCGCCGGCTCCAGCTTTCTGTATTTGGAAGAGGCTTGCGCGCTGGCTGTCGAGGCGCTGCCCGCACGGGAGCGCAGGGCAGGACCCGTTGCCGGCGCGAGGGGTTGCTGTTGGCTTTGGAAGTGGATGGGTGGCTGGGCGCCCATCTGGGGTCCCGGCGGGGGGCCGACGGGCTGATGGTGCGGCGGCGGCGTGCCCATTTGGGGATGAGGAGCTGGTACCATAGGTGGGTACGTGAGAGGAGGCGCTTGGAGCGAGTTTGGCATCGGCTGCTGCGGTATCATGGGCTGCATGGGCTGCATCTGATCTTGCAGGGAGTACCCGTTGTGGAATGGGCGGCTTGCCGCAGGTGGGAAGTATGCACCGCTGTTCGAGGCCACCATATTGCCATGATGCAAAGCCGGGCTGCCCTGTGGCTCGGGGGATGCCGGCGGCTCGGTCAACAGATTCCGCATGGGCCGCAGGGCGGGAAGGGCCTTAGCAGCCCCAGTGTTGGAAAACGGAGTTCGGCCGGCTGCCGCCTGCGGCGCTTGGGTCGACACAGGCCCTGATGCGAAGGTGATAGGAACACCTGAGTACTCCTGCATCGGCGGAATGGCAGGGGGAGGTGACGGGTTGAGGGCAGTCCGGAGCCAGTCGCTGTTAGTCCGAGCATACTCATCCTGCCCAGAAAAGTGCCTAGGTTCAGAATGCCGCGGATAGTCGGTTGGTGGTGGTGGGTATTCGGTCTGCGGTTGTTCGTAATCACTGAGCCTCATCACGCCGTTTGGGGGTGGCGGGTGGTAATGGGCCGTCTCGACCACGGCGGGGTGCATGGCGGGTGCAGGCTCCGGCAGCAGGGCAGTTTCCGCAAGGAACGACAGGGAGGCGGTGTCGACCAACATTGACACAGGGGCCTCTTGGACGGCAGGCGGGGAGGGCGGCCGAGCCGGGGCGTTGTCGGTGAAAACATCCCGGATGGCGTCGTAGGGCTGGCGGGCCGGTTGGACGCGGCGGGCAGCGGCGGCGCGAGCGGCCTCCTCTTCGGCCTCGATGGCTGCGGCCGCGGCCAAAGCATCGCCGGTGAACTGGTCGAACCCCGTCGTGTCTTCTTCGACGGGCTCGGGGGAGGGAGGCAGACGTTCCGGCGGGGCGACCTGGGCAGGGTCGATGCCGCGACCAAGCAGCAACTCGGTCCGGTTGCTCTCGGTAAACTCTGCGTCCGGCGAGATCTCTTCCGTTGAGATGTCCTCTTCCTCGCACGCAGCGCGCAGTAGCCGTGCGACCTGCCCCCGCCTCTCGACATCCACGGCGTCCTGCTCCTTCCGCACGGCCTCGATGGATCGCGAGGTGTGGATGTGGTCGCCGCTGGGTGTCACGAAGACGACGGGCTTCCAGCCGCTCACGGTGGGCTCGGGAGGCTCCCACTCGTTGACAGAGCCGGGCAGGACGAGACCGAAGGTCGGGTGGAGCTTGTGCTTCTTCACCAGCTCCTCATCCAGCTCGCCCTCGCAGAGGGTCGAGTCCCAGATGCCGGCGCGACGGTCGATGAACAGGAAATTGGAGCCGGGCTTGCTCAAGTACTTGCCGCGGCGTTGTTTTGTGGCGCCCTTCTGGGCGCAGTTGGTTGAGTCCCGGAAACCGATGTCGAGGTCGTCCCACTCGAAGAGGTTGGGCATCATGATGCGGTTGTTGGGAAGCTCCAGACGAGTGGGCCGCCTCGAGATAAGATAAACACCGTGCTCGTCCGGATCCGTCACGCCGCGGGGAAGAGGGAGTTCGGGTCCGTCCTCCGGGGTTGCGACGCCGCTGGCGACGCGCTGCTCGATGACCTCGGGGGCAACTTCGTCGACGGGTTCGGCGGCGGGGGTCGGAGCGTTGGAGTCGGAGTCTGGGGTGGCCACCCCGCTCTCCTCGATGGCCTCGGCAGCGCCGAGCAGGCCGGCCGGGTGCCGCGGCATCTGCGGCATGGCGCCGCCCTCCTTTGCGGCGGCGGGCGTCTTGGTCGCCGGCTGGCCATCTGCCTTAGGTTTGGCGTCGAGCGGAAGGGTCGACGGCTTGGTCATCAGCTCGGAGATTGTCTTGCCGCTGTAGGGCACCTCGACGCCGTCCTCAAAGTGGATGTAGACGCCCTGGTTGTTGGCGTCCTCTTCGGTAATCTCTTTGTAGAGATACTTCTCGTCAGGAAGAGCCGGCAGCTTCGGGGGCGCAAGTCAGCTGACATTGCACGGGACACAATAGCAAGAGGCAAGACATTTTTTGGAAGCAACTTACGTTGAGAGGTAGGCGATTGTCATAGAGGAAGTCGAGGATGTCCACCTGTCGGAGCAGTTGGCCGTATCTCTCCTCGCACAGCTCGCCGACTTTGATCTGTTGCAATCGATGAGTCAGTTGGGGGTCTGGTTGTGAAGGGTGCGATGGATGCATGAAACGGCGGTGGACACGTACCGCAAATTCTTCGTGGACCTTTTCCTGCTGGGCTTTCCAGACATGCTCGGTCATGGCGAGGCCCATACGGAGGCGTTCATTGCACTGCTCGACGGTGCCGGCGTGGCGTTGGCGCAGGAACTTTTTGCACTCGTCGTATTCGGGCACCTGTTTGTAGATGGCTGGGTTCTCGAGCAGCTCGTTGACGGAGCGGTCGGCAATCTCCTGAACTGCCGGCTTGACCAACTTGACAACGGACGAGAAGACCTGCTTGAGCTCTTGGGTGCGCTCGTGGGCGGCCTGGAGCTTGACGGACTCGTACACCTTGTGGCGACGGCCACGGCCGGCAGGGGCTTTTGGCTGGGCGGGCTTGGTGACTCGGGTGCTCTTGGTACGAGTCCAGCGACCGCGTCCCCTACCTCTGCCGCTGGTGGCAGCAGTGGCACGAGCGGGAGCTGGCTGGTGAGTGACTGGCACGTCGACGGACATTGCGTCGTCCATATCGGGGGTGTCGACAGCCGGGAAGCCCGGCTGGCTCATGATGAGATGTGTGTGGGAAGAGTGAGTTCAAGGGGAAATGATGTGGTTGATGGCGAGTGATGAAATGGTGCACTGCTGTTGTCGGTGCGAGGAGGGGAGTGTAAGTGAGATTGGATGTGCGGACTGTACCAGCAGAGGATTGTCCGAGACTTCCAGGCCTCGTTGTGCTGACACGGTGAGTGATGAAGGCGATGACAGCACCAGCCGGGCCAGTCGGGCGGACAGCGGCAGCAGGCGATGTGGCGCGTAGGTCTTGACTCTCACCGTGACAACACAATGCTCTGGGGCTGCCCGAGGTTTGCGGGTTGGCAAGGCAGGCCGAGCGAGTGGAGCGGGTCACTCGGAAGGAGAGAAAAAAGAAGTGGGTGAGGAGGATGTGTTGGTCGTCTTGCTGTCTTGTAAGATGGAAGCACCAAAGTCAGGACGAGGCAGACACCAGTCGAGACGATGTTGGCAGTGCAAACCGGACGAGGGATGAAAGAGCGTGAGGTAAAGAGGAGGAGGCAGCGGGTGAGAAGAGAATGGTTGATGAAGGAGGAGGTTCGCAGCGGCAGAGTGCGGCCATGCGGTGCGGTGCGAGCGAGGAAGAGGGAGAAGAGAAGAGGATGCAGAAGAGCGGCGACTAAAAGTAGGCCGAATGCCCGTGGGAGATGCAATGGAGAGAGGCCCTCCGCAATTGTTGTCCCTCGTGGCGGCCGGGCTGGCTATTGTGCGTATTGTGAAGTTCTTGACAATAAGAGACGACGATGCCGATGCCCAGGCTGGCGCTGCTGGCTGCTGGCCTGTTGCTGCTGGTGCTGGTTTTCCGCCGCCGCAACACACAGCCCAGCCCGGCCAGCCAGTTGCGTGTGCTGGCCGGCTCCAGCCAACCAAACCAGGCGGCGGGCCAAGCCTGGCCAACCAGACCCCGGTCAGCCAAACCCACTCTTGGCGCGCCCACGCCTTCACACGCCTTTCCATGCTGCAGCAACTCGAAGCAGCAGTGCGCCAGAGTGGCCCCACTGAGGCTTAACCGAGTCCCCAGCCAATCACGGCGCCTGGACTCCTTCCAAATCAGGAACAGCAGCGAACGCTTTTCTTCGTCTGGTATTTTTCTGCTTCTGCTCCTGCTCGCTGCCGGAAAAATCGGGCGTTGAACTGTTGCTTCCCGGCTCCTATTGTGCTGTTTATTCTGCGGCATTGTGCGCATGTTTTTGAGCAATGTGTCATTGTCCAGCGCCAGTGCCTACAATGTTGAATTTATTTCTCCTTTCCTAACTTCGCTGGGATCGTGTTTGTGGGAGCCAAGCCCAATGAGGTCCGGAATACCGCGAGCGCCTCTCGCCGCGGCACTCCCGGACACGATGCTCGAGCCACAATGTCCATCAATCAGAGAGGCAGCGTTAACGATGTTGATGTCATGTCTGCGGGTTGGCTGGATGTGTCCCAGCACTGCATGCACGAAACTCGGTGGCGTACCGAATCGACTCGACATCAAGAGTCACTGATGCTGCATGCCCGCCTGGAGGACCTGACCGCCCATCTGCTAGGTACGCAGGCAACAACACACAGCATCTGCACGCCGCACTCTTGGAAGCCTTCTCTCATTTTATTCCCGGCCTTGTTGGCGGTCGCCGGTTCAACGTCGAGTGGAGCCCCGGTGCATTGACACCGGCTTGCCGCTGCTGAGTAAAGTTGATTTCTCGGGCTTCTGAGTGGACAGACAGATTCCGGAAGCCTTTCAATGGACGGATGGTACACAGTACATGTTGACGGAAACAAAGAAGGTAAAGATAAAGAACAGGCCAGCGAGAAAGGCAACGAGCGCTTGGCTATCCCACCCCCAAACTAGTCGTCGTTTGCATCGCTGTGTATCCATCTCCATACAGGTCGTGTATCATGTGCCTGCTGCGCTGTGTGTCTGGCCTGTGTTCGTCTCTGCTCAAACAGGCAACCCACATTTTTAACTCCGGAGCCGGCTTGGCGGAGCTCTTGTCCAATGTGACCCCCGGACTCAGGCCAGGGGTCCGCACTCCAGATCCACTGGGACCACCGCCCTGGCGGCTGGGACCGACGAAAGCGGGAACCTAAATTTTTCTGCTGCCAATTTCCGAAATTCCGGCCGCCCGGGGCCCGCTCCAACCGCTCCAACCCACACCACCGGCGGCCACCCGATCCCGAATATCTGCACACGCCGCCGCCGCCGCCCGCCCCGAGTCCGCCGGCGTCATTCCGCTCCGCTTTTCAGTCTCCAACATCCGTCCATGGCCAAAGGACGTGGTCTGCTGCAAGGCGCCGTCAAGGCCGTCAAGCAGCAGCAAAAGAAGCCGGCAAAAGCTGGCTCCGGGTCCAAGTCCGCCCCCGGGCCAAAGCCAGGAGGAAAACCCGGCTCCGGCCCGCCAGCAGCAAAGAAACAAAAGACCGGCCGCAACAACACCAACAACAACGGCAGCACCAAAAAGAAGAGCAATGGCCCCCTCCAGCAAAACCAGAGACCCACCATCCCCTTCTCCCCGACCGACGCCATCCTGCTCATCGGCGAAGGCGACCTCTCCTTCGCCGCCTCCCTCATAACCCACCACCACTGCACCAACGTAACCGCCACCGTCCTCGAAAAAGACCTCGCCGAGCTCTCCGCCAAATACCCTCACGTCCACCCCAACATCACAACCATCACCTCCCAACCCGCCTGCCGCCTCCTCTACGCCACCGACGCCCGCAAGCTCCCTCCCTTCACCACCGCCCTCAAAATTCCCAACAAAACCAACCTCCCCGCCTCCCCGCCCCCGGGCGCCATGAAGCGCATCATCTTCAACTTCCCCCACACCGGCGGCAAGTCCACCGACGTCAACCGCCAGGTGCGCCACAACCAGGAGCTGCTGGTCGACTTCTTCCGGCGCGCGCAGCCCTCGCTCGCGCCGCGCGGCACCATCGTCGTGACCTTGTTCGAGGGCGAGCCCTATACCCTGTGGAACATCCGGGACCTGGCGCGGCATGCCGGGCTGGAGGTGCAGCGGAGTTTTCGGTTTGTGGCGGGGGTGTATCCTGGGTATAGTCATGCGAGGACGCTCGGGGTGGTGAGGAATCGACGGGGGGAGGTGGCTGGTTCTGCGTGGAAGGGGGAGGAGAGGGGGGCGAGGAGTTATGTTTTTGTGAGGAAGGGAGAGGGGGAGGAGGTGAGGAAGAGGAAGAGGGGGGCGGAGAGTAGTGATGAGGAGGAGGTGGAGGGTGGGGAGGAAGAGGAAGAAGAGGACGGCTGGGACGTGGAAGATGGAGATGAAGATGAGTTGGGTGATGCGGAGCTTCACGGCGAAGACAGCAGTGACCGCGGGGACAGCGGGCACGAGCCGGATGAACAGGATGGCTCGACTGATGGAGACTGAGCGACCGCTCTTCGCCAGGATACACGATTCTCAACGTGCTCACATCTCGCGCTAATCCCTCTCTTTGGACCGCAATCCGCGATAAACGCCATCAGTCCGTAACGAGGGCATCGGCCGGTGCGGCCGTGATGTTCACATCCCGCAACATCGCTGTCTGCCGTTTTGACGACTCAAGCGCCCAACCCCAGGTCTTCGTTGTATTACCAGAGTCAATTTGGCGAGCTGAGCCGCGCAGATCAGAGACAAATGCCGTCAGGGCAGTACCCGCCGCCATGGCCCCAGAGGACCTCTGGACCTCTGTGACGCTTCCCACTCTTATCCTGCAAAGGGCTGGGCTCCGGATAGACTACAATTTAAGCCATTCTACGCACGACGGCCACGACATCCGGGTTTTACAACACGAACGGAGCGTTTTGGTTGAGGTCACCAAACATTACGGCAATCACAAATATCCAAGGCCGCTGGCTATCTCCTCGTCGAGCAGCGAGTGGCGGGCGTGAGTCGAGCCGCAGCTCACCTCTATTAAATGTAACATCCGACAGCTGGCCATCATGAGCGTTCAATTTTCACGATATTGACCCCTCTGTTGCCACTCTGGCAGCTGGCGCGCCAGCTAGAAGAAGGCGAGATCTTGGAAGCGATGAACCGGACCACAGTACAGTCATCGATAGCCAAAGTTTAATCATAATGCTAAGTCTCTGAGGGTAATGAACTAGACATTCTCTCGATCACTTCTTCTCTGACTATCTCATGGCAATCTCGACCAGGGCTTTCCACATCTTCAGGGCCTGGGAGACTCCGGTCACGCCCTCTGGAACACCAGCCTCCACAGCGTCCTACAGCACCTGTGCGCATGATCAAGGCTTTCATCGGTAACAACTTGACTAGAAATGCTGTGTAAGGTCACTCGGGCAGTGCAGGATCTTGGAGAGCGGAAGTCTAGCCGCCTGCCGGGTTACCTACTCGATTTGGAGGTCTCGGGCAAACGGCCAGGATGGGATCTGGGGTGGTGGTGCTGTGGGACTTCAACACCAGGATCCACGCCGTTTCCCGGTATCCCTCCCGTCTCGTTACGGAAGATACAGACAAGATGGCCAGTGACCTCCCGCGGAGAAGACGGTACCCCGACACAGTGCAAATGCACAACGCCTCCTCAGCCTCCTTAGCTGCCGCAACCTCCTGCAAGCAGCCGCCTCTTCCCCCCACATGTATCGGGCCTCTCGGAATACCGCAACCGTCCTCCGAGGAGCGAGTCACCCGGCCGGCCCGACCCATTGCGGCGCTCCTGCACCCTCAAGAGCCACTGGCAGTTGCAGATTTTAAAAAAGAAAGGCCAAGGCGAGATGCTTGCCGATGGCTGGCCCATCGATCCGACCGAACGATCCGCATATGCATGCACGCCCGGCCAAACGAAATCTCAGTGGACCCGGGCCTTTGATTGGCGTGAATTACACAACATGATACGGGGGGCAAGAGGGGGTGGCAGACGCCAGTCCACGCCCTCCATGCCACGCCGGCTTCGTCTTCGGCTAAGAGAGGCCGAGAAGGAGAAGGGCCCGCACGCCACCTGACACAACCGTCTCGCTGCATATTTCCTCCCCACGCGTTGCAGAGGGGGAGAGGAGGGAACGGGAAGGGATCTACGCGGCTTCGGTGTGCCCCGATGCGTTTCTGCGGCTTCTCCCACGGCGGTCGTGACTAGGCCTCCTTGCTTCCTTGCATCGCTGCTTGCTTAATCTCAGCCGATAGTCGTATGCAGGCAACGTATGATGTACATACATACGGCAGGAAGGAGATCCTGCTCTGCAGGTCAAGCAAACCCGCTGTCGGCCTGTTGCCATCCTCGGGGAGTACAGAGCAAACGGAGAAGGCCGCGGGGTGGGGGAGGGAGGGCCAGCTGGAGCTTGGGATCCTACGCCACCAAGAGACGCACGCTCCGAATACGATGTGATCATCCTACTCTCCACACGCGTTCAACAGAGATGGTCAGGAGTTCGGGCTTCTCGGGGTAGGCGAAGGGGAGGCACCAAGGCGGTGCAGGCAACGAGGTACTGACGGTGATGGTCATGGGAGACGCCTCCTATCCTCACCCTGCTGCTGGCTTCCGGCGCTCTCCGACGCTGAAACGAGGACAAAGAAACTGGACAGCACCAAGGTAAGCCCCATCACGGCCAATTTCCAGCCCCGTCAATATTTTGGTCTACGCAACAGCCGATTATGCATGGGTTTCCGTGCTCTGGTTGGTTGTGTATGTATGCTGCCGCGCTAGACGG